>JGI24158J21664_10000119_pt1 | contig 51471 bp, 27 predicted proteins | sample Ectturendosymbi3_FD_21664 | JGI IMG/M metagenome (IMG submission 21664) | reverse complement strand
AGTTGTCATATATATAACCGCTTTGTCGAAACGCAGTGGACGCGCACGCTTCTGCGCTTGATCACGTGATCAGAAATCCGCAGAAGGCGGTGAGTGGAGCAACCCAGGGGCGTAACAACCGGTATAAACATGTGATCTTGAACGAGGCCAGAAAGCCCGGTCGAGTTTATGTCAAAGCGACTTCTCAGTCGTTTTTGCGCAATACAGGATATCAGGAACGCCGCGATTCGTTCGCGAACAGTACGCTGGATTCGGTAGCGAAACACCGCTTGTCCCAGTGTTTTCCTGCTGCCCTTCACAATAAGCCACAATTCCCGGGGCAGGGTTCAGTTGGAGCGAGCTGTTCAAGCAGGCCTTGGTTCTGAAACCACATGAGGAACGCATTTTATCTTCGCTGACAAGATCCGTCTCGGAAGGAGAGCTCCTATGCGGTGCAAGCTGGCTTCCAGACGACAAGGGAACTTTCTTTTCCGCGTTTGTGACCGAGAATGTTTCGTCTTCGTTTTCCCGGCCACCTGAACTGCAATCGCGAAAGTTGATCGGACTTTCACTCTCACAACCGAAAGCTTTCCTTCCTTTGTCAAACGCGGCGTCAAAGGGGACATAGCCGGATCCATGACCGTCGTCCAAGATATCCGGCTTTGCCGCATTGGTAGAGCCATCACGAAGGGCACTGTGGCTTCCTTCAAACCCGTTGGCTTGACCTGGAACGGAGCTGTGATGGAACCATGCCCCTTCGCTTATCAGTCCTCGCAGAGTAATGCTCTCGGGCAATTTCGTACCTGAACAAAGCACAGCAACCGATGCTTACTTGTTCTTTTTTCTAAAATTTCTACAAAGTCGCGGATGGATTTCGTTGATGACTTACCTGCATCACAAGAACGTGACAAACATTGAAGTACTGGTGATAACAACAGGCCTGTTGAACGACAGGTTCGACCTGTTGAACGCACCTGGCGTAACTGCGGGTATAACAAAGCCGGGATGCTTTTTCTCTAAAAATGATTTTAGTTCTACTGCAGGTCGTTGAAATCGGTTTTTCTCCAAGGGCGATTTTTCTATAAAGGATAAACTTTATACTTATCTCTTGTTTGCCTAAATTCACTTTCAATTTCCTTTACGGTTATTCTACATAAATCGCGGGTCTGCAAAAAAACACTTTTTCATGTACCTGCGTTTGGTTATCATGTAAACATTTATCTGCCACACTGATTAAGTAACCTCATGATTTTAGAGATACTGCTAAACTTGTTTTCGAAAACGACGAGCTTACGTTGGTACGCAAAATTGAGTTGAACTTTCAAAACATCTATCTTTTCTTGAATGTTTTAATTTTGAACTTGCGTAGTATACGAATCTTTGGAGCTTATTTACTTTTTTCTATGAATTCTTGCTACTGGCTTTGGCTCCAAATTTTCTGCTTCCGTGTAAATAAATAGTTGGCACGAGTTTGTTGGTAGCACTAAAAAACAAAACGCGTATAGGGGAATGTAACGCCATGTCACAAACAGTAAATTGAGCCATTCTTATAAAAAAGTCAAGTTTTTTTTCTTGGGGATATTTGTTGCTATAGATTCTGCTCATTTTTTGGTATTTTAAAAGTAAAATTAAAATGCATGAATGAATTATAGTAAAACGATAGTGGGTTAGCTGGCTCCACATGTGAAAACGATGCACTGAATAACGTATGACGTAACGCGGCGCACTCTAGTTCAAAATAGCACGAAATCAAACAGTGCTGATTGCATAATGCAGAAAAACAGGTAGGGCTGTTAAATCAGATTTCCTCTCACGTTTTGCCTTGTTTGCGGTTGCTTAGATCGCTTGATGTTAGTATTGGACCTACATAAGGATGTTTCTTACTTGCATCCATCTGTGACGTGTCCGACAACATGCGCTGCTTCTCTACTTCCCAACTCCTTGTTTCAACTTTGTCAAAGATTTCTGGCAGGGGCGTTGCAGCTTCAGGAGCATCAGGCTTTGCGTCAAAAATTTCCTCCTGGTTAAAAAAGTTGGTTTCTTACTTTCCACTTCTCATCACGAGCGCACAGACGTTGTTCGTTTGCAAACTGCTGTTGCAATCCTACAAAAGTTTCGTTTAGATTTGAAATGAAGCTGTCCAAAAAGTCATAGTGTTTGCTTATCACCAGGGTGCACAACCTTTTCGCTATTGCGGGCCGCATTACGTTATTTTTATGAATCACGGCCTCCAGTGAGTTTAAGATGTTTTTATTTTTTCTGTTGTTTGTTTTGCTTCCACACGTTTGTTTGGCGGTCTTTCTACTAAGTATCATCACACAGTAGACAAAGAGTTTGGCCGCCATAACTTATATCTTAAATTACATGTCACGGCCGCATAATTTTTTATCGAAGGCCGCATGCTGCCGCAGGTTGTGCACCCCTTGCTTATTTAGTCATGAAAAAAACGCTGCACTTCGTCTTCAAAACCTAATGAGAAGCCATTGTTATCATAGTGGAAAAATTACTTTCAAACAATGGTCGCCATATAGTCGAGCCTTTTAGTTGCAACGGTACTTCTGATTTACACTAAACAACTGGTTTGTCGATTCAAACGGAAGTTAGATAATTTATCCCGTGGAAAGTTATCTTCTGCTATTGTTGATAACAGTTCATTGTAATGGAGCGGGTTAAACGTATTTTTAAACTGAAATAGACCAATTGCGAGACAGGTTACTGTAACTGATACATACGATAAATCTATTCTACCACATCGGACTAGTTGATAACAGTCCCAAGATCTAGACATGTATGCCAAGAAATTGTAACTGATTTTGTTTATACCTGTTATCTAACTCTCTACTCAAAATTAGCGCTAGTTTTCATCCTTATGTGTCTTCCTAATGAAATACCTTTTTCGCACTTCAATCACACTTCTATCATTCAAACGAAATAAATCAATGCCAAGACCTCTCTAAAGCGCTTTTCTACGTTTGGCCTTACCAATGCTTCGGGTATGGGACCAACTCTATACACAAGTCGTTGGAATTTCCAAGCACGATGGGCGAAAAATAGCAAAAGACCAAAGACGGCCATTCCACCAAGCGATGAGATTGTTAATGCCAGCACCGAGTGGTGCGACTTTCCTTTTCGTTCGATTTCGTCCCGTGGCTCGAGACAAGCAGCCCCGCTCCAGGGGCTTGCGGCTGATGTTGTGTTCTGTGCATTGTAATCATGTTCGAACAACCGCATAGACGCGCAATACGTTTCGTCAATCGTCCCAAACTAAACAAACAAAATGCAAAAGAGTATTCACGTGGATACGTTACCGGAATACAGCAATTTTTGCTGCAGTACAAAATATGAAACATGCATAGTCAACCCTAAACAGCCTTTTCAGTCTAAAGTAGTCAGCAAGGGATTCTAATCGGGTGTTTCTTTTGCGATTCGAGCCAACGCTTGACCACATAGCACGTGAAACGCCTTGGAACTGTTTGTCGTAGTTAGTTTTCAAGGTGAAGACAACCAGTGTTGCAGATTTGACTGCAAATTCACTTTCATGTTTCACGACAATGATTGCTGTACTTATTTTTTTATTCGAAGAGCCAATGATCATTAATCACTGCCATTTCAAGCCTTGACTGTTTCCACGGGACCATGCCCACTAACATGTTCCAAAGGTTTTTAAGACAAAAATTCACAACGATCGTACCACAAGTAGAATTTTCGATTGTCCAATACACACAATTGGCGCACGACGCCAGGTTCATTCAAGTCAATTTTCTGTTAGCAGCAGCAACAAGACAGTTGTGACCAGGTTTGCAGGTTTTATCGTAAATGCGTTTGTTAATGATAAAATATTATTTCTTGAAACTCTAATTCCAACGGTGAAAATCTACTCCTGTAAAAATTGTCGCTTCCTCCAAATGTGAACATATAGTTCCCCTGAATGGAAATGCAGAGATTTATTAGAAATAGAAAATACTACGACTCTATGTCGCCTTTGGTCTAGTAGCATTTCTCTTGTCTTCTTTTCGTCCGAGTTGCATTTTGGCGACAATGTTCAATTCAAGTTTACACCTAGCGCAGCAGCTCATGAGCCTCTTGAATCTATAGGCTGACATGTAGGGCTACCTACTTCTCATGCTTGTGATCTGAGCAGGTACGTGGCAAAAAAATTAGAGGTGGAGTGAGGATTGTCTACTCAAATAAATAATTGCCTTTACCCGTTCAAGCTTTTCGACCCCCTGGCTACACCACTGGATCTGGGACCATTTTGTAGTGAAACCTGAATGCTGTAAGAAGTTAAAGAACCAGTCAAGCTCAGCCTACGTCGCTACATAATCTAGTACCTTCACACATACCCAACCACAGCATTTAGGCTAAAGCAATTTGTTCTTAACTTTTCCAACCCCGGTACCCCTGTTCCTAAGGATACAAGCTTGGGGACCCCTCGTCTTCGGTTATGTCATTAGTCAAAGTGGTGGTCAATGTTGTTTGTGCATTTGAGAGTTAAAAGAAAACGATTTGGCATTCCTTCTGGTGACCCCGTTAAGGAACACTGGACTAAGGATTAATTTTGAGGTTTCATTTGTTTTCAGAAAATTTCACTAAACAGCTTGCCATATGACGCTAATACTATGCTTCTGGCAATCGTACGTTTGGGGCGCCATGATATTGGACACGTGCAGCATAAAAAAACTGCTAAATCGGACAGTCTGAAGAGTCAAATTCTCTAGTGACGTGGTTACAAAGAAAAAACAATTGGACCTCGAACGACATCCAAAATGAAATCATTCAAATCATGGCTGATTCTGTTTTGAGAAGCATCGCGTACGACTTCAAAGCGAAAAAGCATTTTTCCATTTTCATCGACGAAACAACGGACTCCAGCTTCAAGAACAAGCCAAATATATGTTTAAGACACGTTGATATCAGAAATTTGAATGTTCATGAAAATTTCGCTCGGTCTTTGAAACTGAAACACGGAGACGGAGACAATCACAAAATTCCTTAAAGATGCTGTTTACCGCTTGGGATTTCACTTGAATGATTGTAGAGGGCAAGGAAACGATCAAGCCTTTAGCATGAGAGGTCGCTTGTCTGGGTACAAAGACGAACGACATCTGAATATCCCAAAGAAATTTTGTTCACTGCTTTTGTCATTCGTTGACCTTGGCTGTGCAAGACTGTTCAAACGAAATGTTGTTGATGAGAAATGCGCTGGATACTATTTAGTAGCTGCCCAACCTTTTTTATTTTTCTCTAAAACAAAGAGATTTGTTCGAAAAAATGAAGCTCAGTTTTGATCTTACTGGAGCAACATCGCGTCGTTTGTGTCATACGAGGTGGACTGCCAAAGCAAAATCTTCCGAATCGGCTTCGCAAAATTGCGAAGCTTTGCTGGAAACCTTGTTTTCTATTCTTTTTGGTAATGACAGGGTAGAGTGCGTGGAAGTTAAGGGCGAAGCAAGTGGAGCTCATACTAAGATTGAGAAGTTTGATCCATTTCTTTGCCACAGGTGTCTGTGCCGAGTTTTATTCAATAACGGATCAGCTAAGCACAACCTTGCAGTGCAGGAAAATCACTGCAACTGAAGCCAAGGCTGAATTAGTATGCAGTGCTGTTCAGCGCTTTCGATTTCATGCTTAATTTTACTCATCTTTGGAGGAAACCGTCCAACAAGCTCAAAAGTTACAACTTACGGATCTCCGTATTCCAAGAGGGCGCAGACTTAAAAAATGCAGCATGGCTCAAGGCCATGTAAGTTCAATTATCCGAAAGATTATTATCGTATATTATACTTCGACTTTGACGACAGCACCAACGGCGAAATACAAAGAGATTCAACCAGGAAAAATTTAATCTTTATACAAAATGCGAGAAATTGCTTATTTCGGTTGCAAACAGAAGATACGTGATGGCAGAAACCCAGGCAGCTGTGAAAAAGCATTTTGGTAACGATCTGGATGCTTCAAGGTTGTTTAAGTGATCAAGCCTTTGCACATTTGTGGTTGTTCGGAGATACGTTTTCAACCGACCACGAATGAAAAAGACGCTTTACAGAAGCTCTTGTAGCTGGTAGCTGTTATGCCAGTGGCAGAAGTTTTCGAACTTCCTAAACAATGTCACAATTCGAAGTAAATGCGAGAATGCCAGAAAGTACGCCTTATATTTTCACGTTCGCATCTGATGCCGCATTACCCAAAACAGTCAATTGATTAATGATTTCGTCTGCTCATAGAAATTATACAGGAAGTTTGAATGTGCAAAATATAGCTTCAGAGTTTGTTTCAAGAAATCAGAAACGCCGTGATGTTTTTGGAAAGTCTGACGCATCTTTTATCATTTTTTCTTCTGATTGCACTACCATGCTTCGTTGTCACCCAGCTTAGCAACAAAGTTCTGTTTGATGTTTTGTCAAACATCATATCATACAAAACTTGAATCGTACGAAAATCTTTCTTTTGCTAGAAAGCCAATGGCAAGTTGTTGCTGCAGATGTCAAAGGCGAATTGAAAGCGATTATCATCAAAGTTTTTCTAAACTTGAAAGTTAAGTACATCACGTTGGATGAATTACTATAACCAAAAAAATATTTAGGTAATACTATGGCGACAAACAACTCAAATTTTTGTGGGTGGAAAACTGATTTCGGGATGGGTGACGAAAAATTAACAATATCTACTGAAACTTGCAAAAACGACACAACCCGCATGAATTAAAAAAATTAATTGCGTGGGGGAAGTGAATCTGTTTGCTCCCTTGCTTGTGGGCTTGCTGGATGATCCGTTAAATAGGCAGCGCACACAAGCCTTCAGTTCATAATTGAACCTCGTAGAAAACTTCCAAGTCCTTAATTTTTATAGCAATCGACTTGCACATTACAGAGACAGTGAGTGTGTTTTTTCTGGTAATTTTTGGCCTCTGGTTGCGCCAATCATTTTAAACTCTTGCCGCCGTTGTAATCGGACTTTATCCGTTAGTCTGCACCGAACCTGACACATGCGTCCCTTAAAGTTTGAAAGACCCTTAATAGGTTATGTACTGAATGTTGAAGCCAAAAAAATTCGAGATGCATCTTACGGACAAAAAATTCCGAGTTGCAGCGCACTCTTGAAGTTTAACCACGTGTCAAAATTATGCCCCGACGGTATTTTACAAAGAGGGAAAAGCACGTTTGCTTTAGCTCTGCAAAGTATTAAGCTTCAGTAGATTTTGTCAGTCTTGGAGGCCGTTGCCAGAACTATCTTCAATCGTTGTGTACGATTTTTCCCAATAGTCCGATCTGGGCTGAACTTACTGAATGTTTTCCGCAATTTCAAATGTACATGCCAAGAGTAACATGCTGTCGCACCTGCAACGGTATTTCGCTGGTGGAGAGGTCAATGTCCTTCACCTTGCTCGCTGTCTCATTTCCTTTCGTCCAATATTTGATCTGAAAACAACATGCAACACAAGAGATGATTACTTTTTTTAATTGATTTTGGTGACGCCAGTTGGCGACAGGGTGAATCCTGAAATTTGCTTCTTGCCGGGGTGGTTAAGGTGAACGCTTGTGCCCAACCAACGAACGTTACGGCGATTCACTCAGTGACCGTGGATCGAACACCCAACCTTCCAATTGTGAGGCGGAAACTTTACCACTGGGCGAAAGATGTTATTACATTAGAAGCACAGTAAAGTAAATTGCAGGTTGGCTGCTTTTATGTCACAATGCAAACTTAAAGTAAAGGTTGCAGAAACTTTCAAATATTTATTAACGCTTGCTCTTATGTCACACAATACCTGGTAGATCAACGTAGTCATATCGTTGCTAATGGGTTCCTTTGTGGCCAGATTGAGTGGGGTTTCTGGGCAAATAAACATAGCTTTTCCAACTCGGGTTGCTTCGAAAGCGGGAGGTACGAGTTTCGCTGCAACGACACGTTGTTTTCAACTAAAGACAGGCTGTTGACTTTGACGCGAAACAAAGAAATGATATCTTCACAGTGGTAACAAACTGGTCGATGTGCGGGTTTTGCAATAAAACATGAGAAGAAAAAAGAACAAGTAAGTAACTAAATAACCTGGCCAATGTGACGACAGTATGAGAACAAAGATACAAAAGCTCTAGTGTTTCTGGGAGCGCCACCAATCCTTAAGCACTCTCTTGGTTGTATTCATAGTTCAGTTGCAAGCACTCGTTTATTGCACTGGAGGCAGAGTTGCTTTTTCAGACATAAACGTTGCAATCGCGCTGATATTACACTTCGGTTAGGGAAAGGACAGCAGCATATTTGAATGCATTGGAAAAATATTTTGTGAAACTAACTTCTTCGAAAGCACCATAGTTGTAACTGCGTGACATCTTGTTGAAAAGCAGATAAACACTAACAATTTGTGCATAAATTAACATCGCCTAATTCAGGCGTTCCTAACCTTTCTCTGACCATGTACCTCTTCAGCATTTCGACAGATGAGCATGTACCCCTAAAATTTCTTATGACAAAATATTTTATCATGACTAATCATATATAAACTTAAAAAAAACATCTAATGATTTTTGAAAATAATATTCACTGATATATGTACAAATATTTGGAAATAAATAACATGTACATATATTTTTCCCTTCCGTTGCTAACCTTAAATGCACCCCTTCAGATAGGCACATGTACGCTTAGGGGTACATGTGCCCAGGTTGGAAGCAACGGGCGCAATTTATATATTTCAGCATCAAAATAAGCGAATGCATGCACAGCTCCAAACAAAAAAGTCTTACTGCAAGAAATTCTAACGCAAAATGGCAATTACTTCAACAGTGTTAGAACGCCACGTCACACACACGCATCCACACATGGCGTATTCAGTCATGCATTTTGACGATGAGTCGTTGAGCATGTAACCAGGTGAGAGCGCTAGCACGTCACACATGCAAGAACGCATAAAGTGCGTATGAACAATGTACAAGACTACACATACTGTACAACGAAAGCCTAGCCATAGACGGACTTTTGTTCAAGGTAATGCAGGCGTTGCCGATGCCTCAGCCGCACGCACTTCGCTTTCCTAGGTGTTCAGATAGCAAGCCGGGCTGAGACGACCGGACTTCGCAGAGGGGAAGCCACTGCGATGATCTTACAACCAAAGGCTCTAGTTTTGCTGCAAGCTTTCATGGAATCAGCCGACTGGGCTTCGCTTTCAAACATTTGCGATGATTCGGACTTGCACATATCTATGTTCAAGTAATCAGTCTTCACAAAGATGACGCAAGCGAACCAATCATCAAATGTTTTTAATAGGAAGTCGGTGCCAACTTTACGCACCCTCAATCCTGAATTATTATTCTAATTGAATTCAGAGGATGCACATATTTACGTGAAATCAATTTCCTATTTTAAAAAATTGCTGACTGATTACACTGCGTCATCTCTGTGGAGACTACAGTACTTAGTTTTGCAATGTTCTTGTGGTTATTTTATTCAAAATGTCAGCAAACCATGACAAAATGTTTCATAGTAACGAGCATTTTACCAAAAAAAGCAACTTACTGTCGAATTCCGGTCGAAATGTTACTGTCTCCTCAAACGTTGGTGATGAGGCCAAGGACACACTGAACTCGTACTTGGCTACAGCTTCTTTCGCGAAAAAGCTCACATCACATGACGTGTTTCGTATGTTGACACAGAAAGAAACATTATTCCATGTAGAAATTTTCCTTGAACTGCCCAAAAAATCATTTGCAATTCGAATCTCGTTTTCAGAAAGAAAGATTATAACCGTAAAAGACAGAAATGTTAGACAACGCAAACAACTCAAGGCGTCATTTGGCAGGTTTTCACATTGGAAGCAACCAGGATTGGCACAATTTTTGTTGCGTAGTTTTGACTGCTGTAAGTGATAACTGATTGTCTTTTTTTCATATCATTGCTTTGTTCAAGCCAACACGTAAACCCCAGAATTGTAACTAGTAGTGTCACGTCATCAAATAGACATATCAAAAAAGCGAGAAATGGCTCTTGGTAACGCGAGCGAGAACAAAACAGGAAGTGGATTAAGTAGTAGACGGCTCCACATCGTGACAACACAAAATGTTTCAGTCGCAAATAGCTGGAACGCATAATATTTTCGAAAATGCGTTTGGCGCGAGAATGTTTGTGTTCAGAAAAGGTTGGCGGTGCAGCCATTGCAATCGTATTCAGCTATCTACTGTTGCTACATGCAGTGCTCCTTGCAAATTGTAAAGAAAAACACGCCAGTAGCCCGTCTTGATGCTCACAGCAGGTTGATGCTTTGGGCTTAACAAGGAGCAAAGTTAACGCAAATTGCTGCGTGACAATTAACAGTCCACTGTGCCGCACCAATGACGCCTATGCATTAGTGCAGTTATACTGCTGAGAGGGACGATGACCACATGGCCCATTATCAATCTCCGAACATGTTTTGGTAGCGATAAATTATCAAAAACTAAATTATTTTTAACTCGATTTTTGTTTTTCTGTACATAACATCTCTTTTCTATGTTTGTTCTTGTTGCTTTACAACCTTCTTGTTTAAGTGAAAACTAGTAATGGATTAAACAAAGGAAGCGACCGAGTTTGTCGAAGACGACAGTTTGTACAACTGCCCAACGTAATTTAAATGGTCCAAGAACATATATATGAGTTTCCTTTGCTGTGACCCTTGACGTCCAGGCCACACGTTCACCTCGAAATTGTCCGCGAAACGACCGTGTATCTCGCTTCGGAGGAACGGTTCTGTGGTTCCCATCGAAGCACGCTTTTCAGCATCGTAGACTCCACCCAGATCTTTTTTATATCTAAATTCAACGCAAAAATGCATTTTGCATGCGATATACCTTGACATTTAATTGGTAAATTTATTTTATGCTTGCGTTTAAGCGTGTTTGTTTATGAAAACTTGCCATTTTACATGAGTGTGCATTTCTTCCTGCAAAATAGATGCTCAGATGGTATCAGTGATACACCATTGAGCTTATTGAAAAGTAAGAGAATGTGATTATGAAAGAAAGCCCATCCTGAAACTTACTTAGGCTTGTAGTACGTTGTAGTAGCCTTTACAACTGACACATTTTTCCACTTTCATGCAAACAATACTCATAATATACCTCAAGTCATATTTGTAGCATTGAATTTTCAAGCTCGTCTGGTTGGTTCTAATTTTAAAAGTGCTTTGATTTTACAATATAAATCTGATCAAAATTTATCAGTGTCTTTGCGATGCCAAAACCGCAGAAATTGCTTTTTGCAAAACAAGGTCTGCACGCTCCGAAATAAACCCACCAAAACTCATCGAAAACAATTGAGAAATCGTACAGACTGAAGAAATGCAGGCCATAACTAATAATGCTACCACTGCTGACCAACATCTTGAATCAAACACGTCACGCATGCAACAAATTACCAAAAAAAGGTGTTCATAAAATTGCTGCTCTGTTGCAGCAGCCTCAAGTCGAAACTGAGCCGTTTAGGTAAACTGCATGCTTAATATATATTTTACAAAAATTTTAATTCACATAAGGTTAAGCCTGGGTCGTGTCCTGTTTTTGTGATACGCTGTTGCGCGGAGTTTAAAAAATATTCGTTGTGGACGCAAGCAAGCGGGTTGCTGTTCGCTTGCCTGCAGCCGAAAACAGAATACAGAGCTGCGTGTACTGATACTCGTAAACTGCGCATGCCAAGACAACAAGGGAAAACATCCGTTTTCCACCTTTGTTGAAAAAAAAAACACTGATAACAAACCGGTACCTTGATCGCCGTCGCTCCTTGTGGTTACGGTGTGCTGCTTTGCCAAACAAGGCAATAGGAAAGGAAAAACAAGAAATGTCACCACTGACAACATGTTCCACTGGCACCCGATCACAGACACCTAATTGTTTCCAAGTTGACAAGACAATCAACCTAGGACATGACTTTGGTGCTACAGCTGGCAAGCTGTTGCACGACGCATTTACGAATTTTCGACCGAGAGCTCAGAAAAAAGCCTGACATGTTAACAATCGGCCATTCACTGGAATTGGACACAGTCGAATGCTAACCAGTATGTTGCACTTCGTAAACAGCATTTGGCTGCATTTAGTTTAGGCGACGACCGTTTCGCAACATCAAATTTCATCATTTCCCGCATTAGACGCAGTCGGTTTCGACTTACCCTAACCCTTTCCAATGCAGTGCTGGCACATTACGCCGAACGCGCCGACACAAACTGGTGATACCACTTCCTCACTCCCAGAAACGAACATTGGCATGCTGCAGCGCCAGTCCGTGCGTGGAAATTTCATTATTCTAAGTTCGCATTACTCACACACATCTGATGAACAGGAAACCTGTGCTTTTCTCTTTTTTTGCAAAAATTCTGTCAATACGTGCGGTGAAGTTGATTAGCTGCAGTTGTTCACGATATGAAATTGAACAATATTTTATGTGTTCATAGACAATTATCTCCAGATCCCTAACTTTATACTAGAGGTGGTGTCTGGCATTGCTACTCATATTTTCAAGTGGAATCGTTTGCTGGGCACCATTTCCACAACTGCTTCGCGAACGCAGCGAAGTCAATTGGCCGAGGTAAATTTTTTGTTTGCAAAGTAAAAACATCCATCTGAGAGGTTTAATCATGCAACAGAAAAACTTGCTAAGCTTGAGACAGCCGTTTGTTGCCGAAGGTTATGGAATCTTACAGTAAGTGTAGAACCGATCCAAACTGGTCACAAACGTTTCTAGCCAAAACAGCTTGTAGGAATACTTCGTGTTCTGACAACCCCGGTTGTTTCCAAGCTGCAATCATACAGTAAAATAATATCAGCATCCGTGGATGTATTTTATCCCGACGTCTTTCGTGCACGAATAGTGCAACAGCTGAAGTGAACTAATTTTTCTGGAAAACGTTGCTTAGGTTCTGAAAATATGCAGTTTCTCTTTCGTTTCAGGATGGAAAATGGAGGTGCAGCGAAATCCTGACTCAGTTCATTGCACAATTCTTCCAGGTCACATCAAGAGCTCGGATTGCTGGTTGGCCGACTTAAGAGAAGCAGTTGAGCAAGTCAAGGTGGTTCTTTTGCATTTATTTGTGAGTGTTCTCGAGAACAATGCTTAGCATGCACTTATCAAAACTTTTGAATTATCAAATATTTTACATTGTACAAAAATTTTTCAACGTTTAACAAAGATTCAGCAAATGCTAGAGGGCCAGTCATTCTGGGTGGGATGGGTGGGACCACAGCTTTTATTTGTTTGCTAAATGCTTGTTCTGACCAATGCGGTGAAGGAAACGTGCCACAGTCTACGATCGTGACCAACAACTAACAAAAGCGGCAAATTTCCAGTGGAAAAGGATAATAGGCATATTTTCTTCTTGTAACTTTGACGGTCGTTTTGTATATTGTTTCTGCTGATACGTGCCATGCACTGAAACCACTAAATAACTCACGTTACATATGCGCCCTCGTGCAGAAAGTGCGGATAGGCAGTTGGCGTTTTAAATGGCAATAACTGTAAACACTCCGGTAGAATATACAACAACAGGATCGTCTACAACCTGCAGTGGTTTCTTAAACGGGGGGCGCGTACCCCTTGGGGAAGTGAAAGGTTTGCAAGGGGGCGCGAGCATGGAAGCGGCATATTGTTGAAAAGTCGAATAATGCCAAGTTACGTGTTGCGTTTTCGTGTTTGATTTTGAGGTTGGGTTGGGCGCGAGTATCAATGACAAACGCCAAAAGTTGCGCGACTGGAAAAGTTTAAACATCTCTGGTCTACACGCAAGCCCGCTTTTCAGCTGCTTTACGAAATGGGCTGTTACTTCTTGAAACGTTAGCACGTAGGAGCTGTTTCATGGTCCATGCACTACTAGCACGGGTATGTTTTGCAGAAGCAAGGATCGGATCCCAAACAGGGGAACACAGCTATCTACGGAATGCTGGCGAAGGTGCCCAGTAACGGAATCATCGACAACTTTCTGGTTGACCTTTTCGACGAAATTTACAAAGCTTAGTTTGAAAGTCCCACACCTTACTGCACCACTTAAAGTTACATCGAAATCTTTTTGGTCGGAGTGGCAAATGTTTTCTTGCTTTTTGATTTGCTCTAATCTCAATCGATGAGCTCTAATTTTGCGCGGATAACAAATGAAGCCATGTTTCCATGGTAGCTTTGGGATTCTCACAGTTAAGTCATTGTTTTCGTTACGTATTGAGCGCAATGTATACTCTTGCTTTTGGCGCTCCTTTTCCTCACGAAAGCTTATCAGACAATCGTCCTTCTTGAAGAAAAGTTTCAAGGAAAGAGCAAATGGAAGTGACGTTTTGCTTATGAGTTCACCAAAGCATATCGGCTACTTTGAGGAACACGAAGGAGATCTGCATGAGGCTTGCAAAAGAAATTTCATCGGTTGCAGTTTGTTTTTTCCCCTAGACGTGAAGACGCTTCCAGAAGTAATTTTGCAAATGCGTTTTGCATTTGAAGCAGTGTATTAGGTGTTCTGACATTTTTAGGTATTCAGCAAGATTTTCTATTGAACATAGCTGGAGTTTAACAAAAACTTTCAGTCGATGAAAGTTGTTGAGATTTTCGTAAAGCTCATAGAAAAGTGTGTGGTGTGGGTCAGTGACTATTAACTCATAATGATAATACGTAGTATTTGTAGAAACCACGCGAAACTTGCTTTAATCAACAGGCAGCCTCACTTTACAGTAGTTTTGTTGACAGGAAAAGCCTACAGGAACAGCAGTCATTGAGGAAGTTCACATTTTGTTCTGCGCATTACAACAGATCGCGAAGCATTTCCGATTTTCGACTTTTACCGGTTGGGCATCAACGCAAGTAACTATGTTTTGTTTACACCTTGGCACTACGTATGGAAATTGTATTGTTGACGCTGAGTTTTGAGTTACATGCTTTTGTGTTTCCTAATTCATGCTCAGGCTTTAGAACAAGAAAACGTACTTTAGTGCTCTGTATTCTTTGGACATTCATTCGATAAAGCTTCATTGTTAAACAATCAGTCAACTGACAACCTGACAAGTACAACTTGTTTATGCTTTGATTTGCCCACAGATGTGTTTCGCTTTTCACTTTCCTTTCGATTTCATTGCAATAAACTAGGAAAATATAGTCGTTCGTTCTTACCAAAATGTCCAGAGATCATGAGCTAAGTTTTCGATTGCTGCTAATGTGAAATTGGGCGTATAGTGCGAACGCTGTGAGCTCTCAGGCAGATCTTTATGGTGTCAAAGACCCACCCAGTTTCATGAAGGTGAAGTTTTAGTTTCGAATATCCGCTGATCAGGATTTCAACAATTTCGCTCAAAAAGCGTAGCGTGTTGACCGATTTGGATCCATCTCAGATATAGCGTAATTTTTTTTATTGGTTGGTTAGTATTCGCTAACAGCTGGCATGGTCGAGATGGACTTTTGTTAAATGTTTGCGCTGACAAGAGCGTTGTCGACATTCAGATTTATCTTGTCTCGACTCTTGACGAACAACGCCACTCTTGCAGGCTGTTCCTGCGTTGCGATGCTTTCTCTATCAGCACAAGCGCTTCGTCTTCATAAACTTTTATTTTCCTTAACAATGCGGTAAAAGCGTCCCGCCTGATGCGAGCAGTGACTCGAAACGGCGCTGACGATTGTTGGTAGAAGTCGCCGCAAATGAAAGATGAAAATGCATGACGCTGGCAATCGTAAAACACGCAAGGTCAGAAAACTGTATGCTGAATAGGAATAGCGGGCGCATAAAAACGAAAATGCAACTGTGAAAAGAATAGCTCGTTATTATACGGTTTGAATATATAAGCCTTTTTAGATAAGCAAACCAAACAAGCACCCCCAGTTTGTGTCCAGCTCTCACCACTGAATAATGTGTTAGTTGGAGCCTGATCTTTTGTTGCATTGCATTGAATGCATGTTATAATGTAGCCGACGGAAAGTTTTTCATTAAACGTCAAAAAAATATCGTCAATAAAGCTGGCAAAATATCGCAGGCATTAGCAAAGGCTGGACGAGTCAGACAAATGCGAAAGCGTTTGCAGAAACCCACCAGGGGCTAAACGTGCAAAGCTCGTTATTTGCGGCAGGAAAAGTGTTGCAGAAAACCAATCAAAGAACAAATGCGCATTAGGTGATAAGCTATTCACTCCTGCAAGCAAAGGCTTGTTTTTGTTATTTCATCAACAATCAACACTTTTTCAGCGTCTGAATGCGCAGTTTGTTTCAGCATGACAAACTGATGAAACTCAGCCATTTTTTCCAAAACATTGTCAGCGGGAAAATTTCTTCCAACCTGCGATAACCGTTGAGAACAATTCAATCAAAACAGTCAAACATGGCGGCAACAATTTAACAGCCACGTTTATTGCATGCTTGTTTCTTTTTCAAGTGAACTGTTTTTCAATATGCGATCGCATAGTGTGAATTCTCTTTTTACAGCTACCAAAATACTGCCACAGTCAAATGGCATACACGACAAGCAATAGCTACCCAGAGAAGTAGCAACTTGAGATTGCTGTCACAGGCCAAAACTTTCGCCATCGCGAAATCCAGAGTGCGCGCGCTGGTTGGTTGCTCGATACATTTGCGCCAATTTTTGATAAATGGAGAAAAGCGTAAAGAAGCACGGACAGTTTCCTAAACAGGCTTAAATTGAACAAAGCTCTCCAAACGTTTTGTGCCAGCTTCTTACTATAAGTTTATTAGTGTTGTATGAAACTTTTCCGACGAACCGTTTTGAATCAATAGTCAGTGTCTCCGTGAAAAAAGCTTTGTGGACTGTGCCTCCTGAGCCGACAAACAACTGACTTGAGAAGTTGAAAATTAACGAAGTTAAAAATCACGTAGCATCTCGTGACCAACAAGCGAGGTAGAAGGAAGATGCAGTGTAATTTGGTTCTTGTATTAAATGAACTAATGAAACAAAGATCTCTATGCTTTATTCGATCTTTCATTGTTTGTATGAAGACAGAAAGATGATTGGAAATAAAACAGGTTTTTACTTGGACGTCTAAAAATAAGCACTCCAAAGTTTTTTTTGCCGCTTATGCGAGAAAAGACAATTTGCTTCAGCACCCACGAACGGGTCTAAAGGAAAAGTTCAAGTTTTGTAAACTACTTATTAAAGAAGCATTCAAAATCCAGAGAGCCACTGTAAAACAACATAATTTTGCCGCGGAAACTTCGTTATGCAGAACATCTCTCATCAACGAAAAGAACAAAAACATAGCTGATATAGGTGCAAACACACGATTGTAATAAAAATGCTTGCTTTGTTCGCCATGCACTTAGTTGGGGTTTTCGGATGATGTTGTTACCACAAAATATTTGCATTTTCTCGAATTTACAGCAATTGGTGCCGGAATACGGAATAATTAAGCTTGAAAAATCCTACCATGTAGTTGTGCTGAATGAAAAGAACTGTAAGATAACGCATCGAGCCTACACGTTCAAATTGCGTCATCGCAATGCTAGCACTTCATCAGAAACCATGCACATCAGTTTCGTGGGGGCAATGAAAAACTGTCAGGGAACCAACAATTTTTCCACCAAAAAAAGTGAAACACCTTTTTTTAGATCCAGGATTAAGACAGTTGGGATTAACGATTTTTAATAAAAAGTTTCTTCGGAAAAAGCACTGCGCACGAAATTATATGCTGACAGCTGTTCAAGGCGACATCAGGGACATTCAGCGCTGGCGGTGAGAAAGAAAAGGAAACGTGCAGGATAGCTCTGCGAGGTGAGCATTTTAGCAAGGCTTTCGGCGAAAGTAGTAAGGAAAACTGAGGCTCGAACGCACATAGATAACGTCAAACAAAAATAAAGTTTTCTCCGTGCGCTTCGGGACACGTGCAGTCCTTCTCGACCCCGTATACGCTTTTCCACGTTCCGTGACATGGACGACCCACGATCGCCATCCAACGGCTCGTTACACCCGTATGCGCTCCTGAGGAAAAAAAAACAGTAATAAATGTTCCTTAGCCGAGAGACAAACAGCATTTCTCATCGTGCATGTCAAAACTACACTGCAATTCTTTGTTGTGTCTTCGCATGGTAATTGGCGGTAGGCCGTAGCCTAAAATTTGCTTCTTCACAGGGCAGTTGAGGTGAGAGTTTGATGCATACGGGCTCCGTCTCGTGGGTTTTTCAGCGTCTTGCGTCTGATTTCGTGACGTCACATCCGCTACTTCAGCGTCTAGCATGGAGTGAGTTCGACTAGGAACGCTCATTCCATTGGAGCGCTGCAGTAATTCACTCAGTGGCTGTGGATCGAGCAATCAACCTCTTGAATTAGAGGCGGACACTCTGCCCCTGGTCTATCGCCGACTCAACGACTGCAATTCCTCTATTATCGATCCGCAGATCAGCGTCGACAAAGCCATATTTTCCTCAACAAACACTGTAGTTTATGCGTTGGACATTCAACAAAGTATTACAAAACCAAAAACAGTATCGTGCTTATTCTGACTATTTTAGGGACACACCATTTTAAAACTAGAGTCGACAAAACCAAGCTTCAAAAAATTAAATTTGAAATATTTCAAAGAATATTTTTGTGTTAAAAGCGTTAGTCATAAGTAATTTATTTCATTCTGTGGGTCTGAGCGGAACAGGACTTTTCGGTCTGAGCCGTTTCGGTCAGACTATCAAATCTTGCATAAATCTTACATGTTCACTTTTTAATGCAAACTTACTTAAATCAACCAAAGGTTTTATCCAAAAAAACTAAAAACATGATCCAAGAACCATCAGTTAATCAGCATCAACAGAAGATTTTCATTATCATCAAAAAGCAAATTAAATCATTATCGACATTTTGCAATTAAATACAAATATTTCAAACTCATAATTACAATTCAGATGTAATCGCAATCATGACTCCTCAAAAGGGGGTTGGTATAACACCACCTGGCGTGACATTTAGCCTGCCTATATAATCATTTCAATAAAGGAAGGTAATCAGTTGTTTATGTGTAGCAATTTCGTGACCGAAATGTCCCCAGACGGAAACGGCCCGTCCAAAATGTCCCATGATTGAAACGGCCAAGACCGAATCGGCCAGACCGAAGCGTCCCGTACCCGGGTCTGAGGCGTATGTTTATGAGCAAAATTTATCTAGTAATTGGTATGCACTGAGGAACTAGATATTGCATTTTATGCACGCAAATAATTATCAGATAAGCTTACCTAATAAGATAGCACTTGTGAGCAGGGATGGGTGTGTGGTGGGAACGCGTGGAAACGGCGTTCCCACACCTTTTTCATATTTTTCTTTAAAATGAGTTTGAAGCTGTTTCAAAATGGCTTTTAAAAAGTGTTTGTGTGCGTTGCCACACCAATTTGTCGGCACTACATTCATGCTTGTAAGGCATAATAGGCGAAACAGTTGTCTGTCTTTTTATTATAAATAGTATCTGATATTGTACAACCACGGCGTTGGATGCATCGCTGGCCTTTTTGTTGTTCTGAACTATAAACTAATTTGTTTCTTTTCTTATAATCCAACTTTGAACAAGCAAGTTAAAGAAGCCTCAGTTTTTGGCCACTGAACTCTCCGCTTTTTTTGATAATTGCGTTTGTACTGAAATGATAAAAAAATTTTCAAATAATAAAACAATGTATTTAACACTTTTCATCAATACGTCACAGCCTACTTGCGCCGCCCTCACTAAACTTTCAGTTTCACGCCCCCCAGTTTAAGAGCCAGACTCTAGAGAGAATCGAGAGATATTTTGAAGACTACAAGTCTCAGATTCAGGATTTGGCAATCTACAGAGTAAGGAAGAGAGATAGAGTGTAAGGCTTTAAGATAACGACGGCAGTGCTTCATCTCTCTCTCGGATCACTTAACATACATTTGTATGCCCGCTCAAGCAAGTTCTTATCAGATCCAAGCAGCATGTATTAGTAGTCTTACAATGCGAAGAAGCGTGTAGTTCCAGCATGTTAAAATGCAATTTTTGTAACTTTACTCTTTGGATGTCCTCATGCCTTGGATTACCGGGGCCATGGCCCTCACCCTCTCAACGCCCCTGCTAGATGGCAAAATTTTCGATCTGTGAAAATCAAAAAGTAAAAGGTGGTTGCGTGTGCGAAAAATCATCACATCTCCATGCATGTTGCTCAGTCATTTGACAGAGGGAAGTATCAAACAAATACGTAAGCATGCAGTAAGTTTAGCTGCACTTGACTGATACAGCAGAACAATTGAGCGTCAGTTGTTTATCTAAAGATCTTTCTGCTTCGGATACGCCCGGACTTNGATGAACAAAACTTTAACCAGGCTCTACTGGCGGGAAAAACATGAAAACACGTTAACAACTTGCCAACGTTTCGGTAGTTCACGCAACTATCCTCATCAGGGCTAAAAACGAAAAGGTTTATCTAAAGAGCTACATTGCCACGAAAAAGTGATGTAATGGCATACTGTCACTGGTCCAAAGGTTCTCCAACCTATATCATGCGTTGTAAATGTAGAGGACTGGATTTCTGTTGGATACTCTTGCAACTCAACGAGTTCGTGCTGAACACAAGATGACGGAAGAGGACAGAACACACCAGAATCCGGTTTTATGGCAATAGAGTAAATTTTTGAATTCTTTCACAGTCGTGTTAAGTAACTATTTCAAAAATACTTATTTTCATCGTCATTACAAGGCCAGGAAGCTTTGTGTATGAACACTTTGCGCTGCATATTAAATTTTCTTGATGATCAAAATAGGTGTTTAGTAAGCGTGCAACCTGGCTTTATTAAAATCATTGGATTTTGGCTGGCTGTGTCCAATACGATTTCATTCTGCTTCTAAAAGCTTTCGTTCATTCATTTTCATACCCGGTTTTCCTCTTAGGAGGTCACGGGGGCAGCAGCTCTACGATGATTTGAAACACCTCCCGGTTTTTAATAGTTTCAGACAGTTATGCTGGTTTCACAATAAGACGGAATCAAGCAAGGTCGTAGATGAAATCACGCCACCTGATCCTGGGACGACCTCTGGGCTGCTTTCCAGTGGATGTAGCCAGCACGACTTGCCTCGCCAATGTTTTCTGGGCCTTTATGGGTCACATGACCGAACCAATGCAGCTTAAATCTCTCTATTGAGAGAAGTGGCTCGACATTCTGGGTATTACGATTTTAGGTTTTACTCTTCGAAAAAATCCCATATCTGCCGCTTGTACCTGAGATAGCACTTCTTCAGTCATTGCCCAAGATTCAAGACCATAGCTGAGGATCGGATGAAAGACCGATTTAAAAACTGACTGCTTTGCGTTGTAAAGCTCACGTTTAGTGACCACAAAGCAATAATGCTCAGGCAGAACTGCGTTTGCTTTACCAATCTATGTATCAATCTCCTTGTTCAGCCTTCCGTCTAGAACCGTCGCCAGAAAGTCTTCAATGGGGGGACTTTACGTTTGTGCAGGGGGCTTCACAAACGTGCAAGGGGGCTTGACATTCAAATGTGACAACAACTGCCCTGATTCTGAGTATTTCATATTTCACTTTGGGGGGTCTAAGCCCACCAAAGCCCCTCTATAGCGACGGGACTGCTTCTGTTACTCGTGAATACCACCAGGGTACTAGAACTTCTCCACCTGCTGCAATTCATTGCCACTTGCGTGCAGGGCGCACTGGCTGGGGATTTATGGAGAGACATAATACCTCGGTCTTCCTAGCGCTATTTTCATTCCGGTTTGGTCACACGCAGCTGACAACCAATTAAGTGCATGTTGGAGGTGCTGTTCATAAGATGCAAGATGCAAGCAGCACTAAATAGTCCGCAAAAAGCCACCGGTTGATCTTGCAGTTTCCGACACTTTCATCGACTCGGCTGTGACAGTCTATCCAATTCATATATACTATCAAGAGGAGTGGTGATAGCACACACACTTGTTGGAGTCCAATACCCACGGTGAACGGTTGTGATTTAACTCCGCCCACACGGATAGAAACATCTGAGCATGAATATAATGACTTGACGGTGTTAAATCACGACCTCCCGTAATTTTCTCGCAACACTCGCCAAAGCTTTTCACGAGGGTTCCGGTCGTATGGCTTCTCGAGGTCGACAAAACATACGTAAACATCTTAGGTATACTCCCAAGATTTCTCGAAAATTTGCTGGAGAGAGAAAATTTGGTCTGTAGCGCTACGGCCAGGACGAAAACCGCACTGAGTATCCTCCAACTTTGATTCAACTTATTGGCTGCATTTTTTAAGCCACGTGGCGTGATTTTTCCATGGAGGTTAAGGGTAGAGATGCTCCTGTAGTTATGCATTCTTTCCTGTTTGCCAATCTTTCGGTACACTTCCAGAACACCATGCCACTTGACACACACGAGTCAGCCAAACAACTCCTTGATTCAAGGCTGTGGGCATTCCACGCCGGATTTCGTCGTAATCTGCAGCATTCCCAGCCTTCAGTGCTTTGACAGCAAGGAAGACTTCGGGTGCAGTGATAGTATTTTCCTACTTGAGCTTCTAAAATATCAAATTTTTCATAGCTTGGATACTGATTTAGAAAATAACTTGGTATACAAATTTGCTTCGAAGCTTGGTACAAATACTTGAGAGGTGCTCTACGTATCTTCAAACATTTTATATCTGGTATTTACATTCTTTTTGCGGTTTTGGAATTGACAAGTTATGCTGTAGATGACTCAGGACCGAAGAGTTGGCATATCAGCTTTCCAAGTGCATTCCAGACACTTGCTGCTGCGTTAGATTCGTACAAAACTCAAACCCCGATGTTTCTAAGCTCCATTACCAAGCTATGTCTTTCAGCACATCTTCAAGAAAAATTATCTCATATGTAAAGTGTTTCAGTTATGCGTCCTTTGCCATCTGTAATCGTTCGCCTGTGCGTGGGTTGGAAGTAGTTTAGTTAGATTTTTTTTGTATGTTTCTTCAGTCAGCTAGGCTTGCAATATTACCGTTGCTGTCTGAGCTGAACTTTACTACGAGCAGTTTCCACACATTTGTTTCTTCGGCTGTGGCGTCCATCATGTCCAGCAACGACGAATCTATCATTTTACAGGATGTTGGGCTATAAATCACGCCGAATTTGCACGAAAGAAACCTTCGAATAGACGTCACGTTAGACGGTTTTTCTTACACTGGCAATCGATTTTGCTGGCTTTGGTTAATGCAGAAAAAATGGCTGCTTTTCTTAAAAGTGCCGGTGATCGTATTGCAGAAAACTTTATACTTTTATCTGTTCTCTGTGCGGCACTCAGGGTTCTTATTAGAAATACCAAAACTCCTGTAACGTGAATGTTGCAGACGGTCAGGAAGCTGCAATAGAGAATTAAATTATAGCTGGAGGCTCCTGCGAGTGTCTCTGCACGACGTTTCACCTTTTCACGTAAGCCTAGTTAAGTTTTGAAAGCAGCTGGTGATGAAGGATTCAACTGCTTGACACTATGCTACACCGATTCCACTCTAGCACTAAAATATCGATTGCGCATTGCTGCGATACATGCGCTGTTAGTTTCTAGACGAAGACATCAATTAAGGAAAAGCTCCGCCGAGAGTTTCCAGTGAGCAGTGGCATCACTGCTTATTCGGCGATTAATATCTTCAGCAATGTGGCCCGTTGTCTCAGTGATGGTTTGTAGCATCTCATCTGAAAGCGTATTGTCACACGCTGCCGCTGGTGTCATCTGATTACGAGATTTAAGGGAGGTTATTGACAAGCTCTCCGCCAAAGTTAGAATGAGTTGAACCCCGTCCTTCGGTTCTCACCCATTTTAAGACAAGAACATGGCTGACACCACGCAAACAATGAAGAGACTTGGAGCAAAGACAAGTCCATATTTAACTTCGATTCCATCAACAAATATTTAGATTTTGCTTTGTCGCGGCGCACTTCCACTGCATTTCATCATAGAAACTTTCAAAGATCAAAGGTATTTCGTTGGACGGTTAACGCTTGGCAACACTGATCAGAGAACTCACAATTTAGTGCGGAACTTTTGCAACTAATTGATAGATGTTAGCTTGACTGGGAGATGTTGCTTTCTGCTTTTTTTCAATCAGACGCCCGACAAAGATCTCTTTGGGAGGAGGCGTCACCATGCTCTCGGTCAGGAACCCGGCCTGTGACCATAGGTCAAAACGCTGGGGTTCGAGACGTCTCCCTCCGTTAAAATGCTTTAGCGGGTAGTAAACGCCAACTTGACTTCACAATGTTATTTTCTGCTTTTCTCGAGCAAACTTGCAACCTACAGTGTTGTAACTACGTCAAAAACTGGGGATTCGAAAAATTGGTCTGCGTGAAAATGTTTTAGTAGACACCAAGCCGCTACACGAGCTCAAATTTTGACAGCCATGTAGTATCGAGTATGGCTACTCAATTGCTTCCTACAACTGGTCACTTTTTTAAGTTTGTAGATCGTGATGAAATTTACTCGCCTTCAGCGACGAGGGTTTTCGCCTTGGTTTCAGGAGAGGGGTAAAAATCGTGCACATAAAGTACAGAGTTCCTGCAGCCATACTTGAATTTCGCGGTTGGATGTCATCTACACAACGTGGCTTAACAGATCCAGAACGAGAGGCTGAACAACAGACGGGTCTGTTGGATTTTCGCCGACGAAAGATAATTGCATACGTCGCGCCCATCGTTCAAGTCTTGATTCATTTTCTTTTACTGGTGCTGTACCGGCAGAAATTCTGACCGGAAACGGGGATGACTCACCAAGACTTCGAATCTCTTGTGAATTTTTGGCCATCGATTACCGGCAGCTCGCGAGGGTGGACTTTACACTTCGGATCAGAATTTATTCTTATGTGTAAGACTTTTAAGCGAAAACTTGCAAAGTATGCGTTATTAAAGCAGTTCTTCTGTCAACTTCTGTTTCTGCCGCTGACTTTTCAGCCCAATCAAAGGTTTTCGGTGTTTTTAATGCGCATCTCAAGCAGGTAAGTGTTCAAATATCAGCAACTAAAAGAATGGTGTGGCGCCCAAGAGATCATTTCTCATGGAATTGATCTAACAAATTGTTAGAGGTGCACAGAATTCCCCAAATGTGCAGTCACCACCTGGTAGCAAAAACTCATTTTGGTAAACCTAACACCTGACCGCTTACGTGTTTTATGCCACACAGCTGTGATTGATAATAATAATTAGATCTCTCGCCAATTACTTAAACTTATCCTACTGACAAAATAAAACTTAAGCAAATGAAATTGCTTTCGACAATCTAAGACATCCATTTACTTGAATTATTTTGCACAGGGCTTCATTGTAACGAATTCCATAAACAGATACATGGATATGGCTTATAAATTGTCAACTATACTTTTAAGCACAATTATCTGATAACTTCGTAAATAGTTTTGAAATAATCCTAAAATTCCTGACCCTTGGTTTAGACATCAAATTCAATTTTTAGTGTTCTCAAATATATCTTCCCTATGTTACATCAGTATATAAAGAGAGGTTAATTTTAATTAAAGTAGCAAACTTTCATATATCTTTCAACATCTTCGCTGATGTTTTGCAACAACAAATGTGAAGAATGAGAAAAATTACGTGAAGCAGTTGATTCGCGGCCAAACCGATAACATTTGAAAGTTTTCACAATACTGCAAAACATGCAGAAGGTGATAATGCTGTATAAGCAACTAGCCAAAAAAAATTCCAATACTAGAAAGCCATAAAATGCAATGCTCTGCATTTCCAACTTAGCAGACTATGGTATTTCAGTGTTTTGGGTTAAAATTAAAATGCACAAGGATGCATTTTTCAAAGAGTTATGCAATAAGGAACGCCTTTCGAACCTTTGCAATTTCCATTCCGATCCATGGCGGTGTCATGGCACTCTGCGCAAACCCTGGAACCGACCTTTAGCACATGGAACGGAGAAGCGTATTGACAGTACCAGGCAACCGAACTTATCCGGTAGTGAATGCAGTAGCTGCAACAAGATGCAAGCGGTCGTGAAAACGACGATAATTTCCTGATCACTTATCTGTCGATCAAGGAATTTTTTCAAAGAAGAAAAACGCGGATGGTACCAATAATTAATTGATCTGTTTTTATAGTGCTTCATTAATCGACATTTCAATGACAGCTTCACTAAAAAAAACAACAAATCGCTTTTGTAAAACATTTTCTTGAATTGTGATTACTGCAGACAAGTGGTTACCAATCTTTGCCCAGTTGCGAACCTTCGGGCATGCAATCTTTCTCATCGACCCTTAACATTGAAATGCTTAGTTTCAGAACGTACACTATCTTGACAACCTGATTGTCGTGATAGGGAAATTCGCATTTCATAATCTCAACTTGCCAACTGAAGTCATCCTAGTAGTACAATTGTTGTCTCAACCGATATCAAATAGTTATTTGCGTTTGTTATCACGTGAAAGGAGGGCTACAACTTGCAAAACACTGCTGCACCTTCACGGGCCACAAGTTGAAAACTACTTGTGTTTATAGACAATAGTCGTTGGAGGCACGGAAGTGATGGTTCTCCAGTGACCAAAGTTTGCGAGAACTTGCGTATTGGAAAGAAGGCGGGAAACGTTTTTCAAAATGTTTAAAAAACAGTTTGAGGTTCCACTTTTTAAATTTTCATGGGCAACAGCGAGCGAAAGCTGGTATTGCGATTTCGTTCAATCTGTGGCAAGTGCATAGAAAATTTAACCACGAAATGTTCGTTCCATGTTTGAAAGATGAAAAAATTGCTTGATTCACTAATTCATCCCCGACTATACTACAGATTATAAGCCCAACTCAGTTTCAAACTCAAGTATGGCTGAGGTTGAGCTTTGTTAAGTTACTTCGTCAACTTTTTTGGAGCGAACGCACAGAAGGTTACTTCAACCAAAATGAAATATAATTTTTTACCTTCAAATGAGCTTCTTGACATTTTGAAGGCTGATATAAGCAAGGATCAAACAATGTTGCGAGAAGTAATCTCAGCCCAGACTCAAGCCAGCTAGCTTATTCAAAGTTAGTTATTTGCTAAATTGCACTTTCAAAGTATTTTCCAGGGAGTGCATCGCATCGAGATGTGCTGCATTTAAACGTATAACGTACGAACCTTTTTATAATTACAAGGCAAAACCCTTGACAAGAGAATTAAAACTTTCTGGTCCAGCTAAACCGACATCAACAAACTCTGTCGGGAAGGTATAAACAAAGAGTTGATTTTTTTCTGGCCTACAATAACCACCTTTTCAGACTGCGGCAATATTAGTCGTTACGAGAGAAAACTTGCAGTTTACAGATACATTGCCGAAAATAAAGACAGTTTATTTTCAACATCGACCAGAACGCACAACGTGTCTTCGCCGCAGACGCATAACCACTCTACAATAATTGGCAGAGCAAACTTGACCCCGCCGAATCCGACCGGCAAGGAGTCGTGTTACTCAATGTTTGCGGAAGGGGTGTAGCGGCGGCATTATGGAGTGAAGCCGACTTAATACGCGACGTCAGAATTCCACCGTAATCGCGTTTTGCTAAGTACAGTATGTGCTCGCTCTCCTAATGGCTCACCTGCTTCGCTTGACTTTCTCCATTACACTCTCTCTCTCGTATCTGTCCGGGATGTTTCGTTTGCGGTTCAGATAAGCCGGCAGGATCTCGGCGATTTCTGTCAAAATAACCACAAGGCAAAAATTCCCATCAACAGCTTTTCATTGTTAGCAGAAGTGAGAGCAGTGTTTGCGGAAGTTTTGCGCCAGCACTTAGTAGCGTAGCCATAGGTGTCGATCGTGTCAGACCGATTTGTTGTTTTACGGACAAAAATCTTCCTTGTTTCCTCACGTGTTGGCGCACTATCAATCATTTCAGACTTTAACACAAGCTACCCGGATGTCAAACGGGATTTCGGAAATCGTTTGTGAAGCTTCTTTTACTGTGCTAACTCCATAGAGGCTTGCAACCTATCTTAGCAAATGCCANAGGGCGGAAGTTGTTTGATCACCAAACAACAAATCAATGCTGTTGGCTCCACTCTGATTAAAACTGCCACGATAAAAGTTCCAATTGCGTCATGACCATTATCGTCATCATAATCGTTCACGGTGGTTACTAGCAACTGTCACTTTAGCCTATTAAGCCTCTCATACATCCCGACGCTTGCCCTAGGTTATCGTGATACACGCTGGTCTTACCTTTTAAGACACCGTCGCTTTGTTTAACGTTATCAAAGCCTTGTCAGCTTACATTTCAAAATAAACAACATTACGGCCCTTCATCCTGTCCTGAAATCTGTTTAACAAAGGCGCGATACAAGAAGGGCTCGTGAGCTCTATTTGTGTCTGGGGGGTGAGTTTGCGGCAACAGGTTTTTCGCTTTTGCTTGGAAAATAACGTTTTTGATTTCAAGCGTTTGACCTGCGCAACAGGCACGGCTATCAGACCAGTAAGTAGATTACACACGATTCGGCGCTTTCAACGTGCAGCAAGATTGTGAGCGCGTTAAGCTTCGCCGGTCGTGCGCGATATGACCGCGGTTACTACAATCGCGATACTGTGAAAAAAAATCATTGACTCATTGGGCAGCCGCGACCACAGCGGCTGAACAGGAACATGCCGACTTAAGCGTGGCCACGCCGACACATCGGTTGTCGCAGGTGACCGCGAGTGGCAATATCGCTATCCGGCCTTGTGACGTCTTTCTAGTGCACGCCTCAATTACGCAAGACACGTTTTCTTGGTAAATGACGCTTTGCGCACTGAGAAGTTACAAGTGACATTTCCACATCAAGTGATGTCGTTTCTTGCGGTGAGTGACAGAAGAGAAACAACCTGTTGTTTTGAACAAAACTCAAAGCCAAGCTGTCCCACAAAGTCCAGTTCCCAGCGCAAAATTGTGGTCTGACGTAATGATGCAGATTTAACCACCTGACAAAGCAAACACTAGGGAGTTGCTTCGGCTAAGTTTCCAAATCGAGATGCTGCCACAGAAACGTGAAATCGCATTCATGATAGGGGCTGTTTTAATTAAAACAACGTTTCTGCCGTCATGTATGTCTAGAGAAATAATGCAACTGATATCTGGTTATTCCAGCAACAAACAACAAGTGATTTAAGAAATAATAAACGGTTGCAAGTGCGTGGTATACTACGCAATGTATCAGTTACTAAGTTGAAATGTCATTAACTGTTTGAATTTTCGTCAGCTTCCTTCTACTGGTCAGCACAAGATCATCAAAAATTGCCGCTCAACTAAATTGCCTCAGTTGTTGCTAAACCTACGCGTCAGTATATTTGATATAAAACAACTGCGCCACTTTGCAGTGATATGAAGATTCTCAAAACTCTTTGTCAAGCCTTGTGCTTCCTGACACCTTTTCCCCGTACAAGGATTTTCAATATAGAGGACCATGTATCTTAAAAATTGACGAACAACCACATGTTTTTATTTATACTCAGCAGAAGAGCCATGTGCATACCAAACGCGTCCCCAAAGCGTTGATATCATTTTCAGAGGGCGGTTCGTTAGCGTTTTCTTATATCTTTACACTCGCTATCGAAGGCCCCGTGGCTGTCATTGCTCAAAAACTGGCACAATTAACATTGGACAATGTGTTGAGATATTACGTTGCTTGTGGCCACGAGCAGTGTCGCCTGTTAGCCTGATTGCAAAAGCAACGGTCGCTGGTTGCTCTGACCGCCGTTATTTTCTTTTTTTTGTCCACCACCCTCTCCAGCGTACTCACCTTTGGAGGTGAGGCAACAGGCCGAAAATGATGAAACATATTTTAGTTTAATCGAATATAAAGCAAAAGAAGCGAGGCTTTGTTTCAAGGGCATCAATTAATGAGGTGAGGCATGCAGCATGCAGAGACAGGCATGTTGCATGCAAATGCAGTAATTTCGGTAGTGCAAAGTATACTGCAGCGCTCTAATAAATAGACCGCCGTTATTTTCTGTTGCTCGCCGGCAGATGCGCACCTTTCCCTTTGTCGCTGCCGCTGTGCTCTTGCTGCCTTTATGTTTCGCATTCTGATTTGAAGTGTAATAAAGACCACACCCAGGCGCGACAGCGAGTTCCGTGTTAACACAGACAATTAGGTCACAAAGCATTTTTCACTTATCGCCAAGCAATTTATCAAGCAATGGTTTCTTGTTTGTAGAACAAAACAGCACGAAGCGCTGTTTAGGTTGGAAAACATTTTGTTTGTGAGCTATTAAACTAGGAATTGCTAATGATATCTGCGCAAGGTATAAGAAATCCGTGCGAATGAACTGCATGTAAAGCTATGCTGAAACGAATTTCGTCTTGCATCAAGCTGGATCAAACTGTGTGCAGCAAGACGAAACGTAGTATCTTACCCGTAGTTTAGTTAACGACCTTTAGAAAGTTGAAAACGTTATACGCTACGGCTTAACAGAGTAATTATTAAAAAAATGTGAACACTTTTATATGTTACCTTACCAGCTGAAAACATTCGCTGGCAATTGCCGAAGACCATCCGACCTTTACAGCAGAGCGCTTAAATGAAGCGCACACATGAGAAAACCACCAGTTACATCAACCCATAGGAATTCGCCTCCACCCACCTCGATTTCTGCATCTGTAGTCGTTATGGTAACAAGCTTTGGTTTGGCGCCGCTGTTCGCATGGTTTCCCTCCTCCCGACGGCGGAATGTGTATTCTTCGCCTCCTTTCTCGGATGCCTCTGCCGCATCGTGCAGTGCAGTGGCTCCAGTGACTCCAATACGTCATTACGCAGTCTTGAGCTGTAAAAGCAGGATATCGTGAACGCTCATTTCCACAAAGGTACTTCGAAAAATCGAGGTTTGTGAATATCTATTACCCGTCAGAAAAGGATGAAGAGATGTGGCGCCCAAAGAACACAATGCGATTCTGAGATCGTCGAGCCGGCTTATTCTGGACAATGTTTGAAGCACAACCAGAGTTACAACGTCCAGCTAATATCAGCATCATTCAATTGTCACGGCTCAAAATGCAACGAAATTGAAGTTAAACGCTTGAAATTTGGTTTCTGAGAATAAGACTTTGTGTTTTTCGCACATGTGCAGAGTTAGAAAATATGTCAGCTTTACGTTTCGTGGCACTCGGTTTACACATCTGTAGGTAAAAAATGCTCAAATGTATTTCCATTGACTATAGCGCACTCCATTGAAGTGGCTGATTCCGCTTAACAATAATACATCTGGCAAACTAATTTACACGAGGCAAGTTGACACTTGTTATCGTGAGTAACCGCTGAAAAACGCCTTTCAAATTAAGATATTTGCGGTATCGCATTAAAACGAAAATTGGCGATTGCTGTATTTGACTTGGTGTTCCTTGTTTATCCTTGTGTAATTCAAAAGAGACAAGGCGTACATTCCTGAAGAAACACGGAGATGGAGATAAGCCGTATTTACAAACTAAGGCTCCACCCTGATCAGTCAATCCCAACCATTAACTCTCACAACGGAAATAAAATCTGAAAAGCGTCTCGAAGTGAAGTAGTATCAGTTGTTTGATACTTCAAAAAATTTTCATCTTTCGAGTAAATCAGTTTTTATGATCATAAGCGATTCTTCGAACCATCAGGGTAAAGAGAATGAAAATCTAGCGATCATTTCCCTGACGCTTTAGAATTTGGGGCGTTGTGTGCGGCCCAGCAGTGCACCGTGGCAGCGATAAGACGGATAACCAGCTCTCAGAATTTGCTCCCGCAGCGTCGTTTTGTGCCAGCAGCCCGACCAGGGACACTTGGCTTCGCACAGAATCGTGGGAATCTTGGGTAGTTTTGGTAAGATATGGGGAGGACTGAGAAGCTTCTTCAGGCTTTAAGTTTGAACATGAAGGTCTGTTAACATGCCGTGTTTCAACTACAGTTTTTCAAGGGAGGAGTACATCGGACTAGTAATCAGCAGCCGAATAAAGGCTACACCGGGGGTCACCAACACGGTGCCGCGGGCACCAGGTCGCCCGCAAGGACCACGCTGGTCGCCCGCGGGCCAATTTTGAAAATAGCATTAAGATGATGAGTATCGTCACATAGATTAACATCATTAATGTTAACATAATAGGTAAACTGAACTAAATTATTATTTCATAAGTGTGTATCAAACTAGTAGCCCAATTGGTTCCCAAGAAGTAGCTCTCAGTTACATAGAGGTTGGTGACCCCTGGGCTACACGATGTCTTTCAAAAGCGCGCAAACCATGACTACTGACGAGGAATCGATGGTAATGCGTTATTGACATTGTCAGTCAGTCAATATTTAGCCAAACAAGACGGAACGGGCTGCATCACATGCCATGCAAAAGAGTAGAACGGGGGCCTCATATTGTGAACTTTGAACTGATCGTGTTTCTCTGTTTATAATGCACGACCCAATGTAACTCAAGATAGTGCTTAGCAAGCACTGTGAGCGCCAACTGGCAAATTGAGTCACTTCGTGAAGCCATAAAAAGTTGTGCATAGTCTCGGGGAAAAGCACGATATATCGCATACAGGCAAGGTGCGGCAAGCTTTACCCGTCAGCAGGTACAGTGGATATCGGCGAGGCGCACTTATGGGCAGAGCTGGCCCAATGAAGGTGGGTGGTCCGCGTTGCCGGCGGATATCAACCCGCAATAAGGTGACGTTAGTCTTCGGTAAGATGAAATGCGCTCAGTGTTGCGCGCTTTCTCGCACACATGCAATCACACTCGGGACCTGCCTGACAAATTTGACGCGGTTCGTGATAGCTGATTGATGCGTCTTCGCCTGTCTGTCAGATGCCTCATCTCGAATGAGGTTATCGATATCCGAGACTGGAATAGAACGCGTACGCGGTATTTTTCGCGTACCGGACTTTTCGAGACGAATGTTTTGGAGTAAATATTTGTGACCCAAGCAGATCTAAAAATACTGATCCTTTGGCAGCAAATTTAGGTTTCTTTCTAGATCTCCAAAACAGATTAGGCATTTAGCAATAAAATAAGACGAAGACGAGTGATCTAAAGATCCCGACTCCCCTTTCTGATCTGCTCGTTAAGCAGATGCAGCATCGCACTGCTACAGATTTATTAATCAATCTATGAAATAACTTTCATCTTTGTTACTTTTTCTTTAAAGTTTATTTTATATCAAAAAACTTTATGTTGTAAATTCGACGCTTTTTGTACTTTGCAAAGACAAAAAAACGTCTTGACAAGTTTTGTTTACGAAAGTCAGAGTTAATATAGACAACCTGATATCTCTGTTTCCATAGAAAACCTGATATCATCGATTCGTTCCCAACGGATTGCCCTTAGTTTGTGTATTTAAAGAACCAAAAAAATCGATTTACTTTGTTATTTAGATTGCTCGTTGCTGACAAAAAATCAAGGAACTCATTTAAAATCTGTCTCTGCAGTATAAATCCTAAATTGAAAGAATACCGGCATCTTTGCAAAAACTACAACAGTCATCAAATATTCTTGAAAAACGCCTTTACTTTAAAATTTCACTGAAGCTGAAACGGATTATGTTTTACATCAATGCATCTTCTTCACGTCACAAAAAATCTTCTCAAAAGCACTTTGTTCTCTTCGATGAAAAAGGTCCGGGTCAAAGGGCAGAAGTCACAAGGTCAGCAGATTCCCAGCATCGTATCAGCGGCCTTGCCACTCGCAATGATCGTGAGTCACGGACGGTGCGATAACCTCACGGCTTTTCTCGCGGCACGTGTTCTTTTTCAATACTAAAAAAGACATCTTGCTATGGTTGACCCCGAAAACGCAGTTTTGCGTTTCTGGTTATCTCAGGAAGTTGGTTTCGCGAGATGAAGTGTGATTTTCGGGATGCTCCCTCCGGACCTACGCCTGACGTCATCGTCTCGCAGGTCGTCAACGCCCTGCGAAGTCACGCAGCGAATGGCCACCATGCGAGCGGAGCGTGTCGGTGAACATTTGGACTGAACGACGCCAGTCACTTGAGTTACGCAGAAACAGCTGCAGGGTCATGGAAATGACATTTTGCATGGCCCTACTGTAGACAAAAGACTTCAGCAAGTGCAATTTGTTCACAAGTATGATTTATGGTATCTGGATATAATGCAAGGCCCACCCGCAATGTTCTCGTCCCAGACCTGCAAACGGAGTACAATGAAAATGCAGCCGTCACCTAAGCACTGATCTGGGTGAGGCCTGTGGGACCACACCACCTGAACACCACACACGCGCGTGTGGATTTGCTAAAACATGGTTGCTCTGCTCTTCTTTTATATTCGAATCGGCTTCAACGTTTTTTCGCCCAGTGCTCCATTAAACCGCATTCCTTTCCCATCGCAACCACTCTGAGAAATAGTGTGGAGTTGCGTTTTTGAAACTTTTGATGTTTCTTGTGCACGACTAAAGTCACGTACATAATGCGATCACGACACACGTGAAACTTGAAAGCATCTTTCTAATGATTTCCGGGTCACCGACAAGCAGCCCATGCTTACGCGCAAATAAACACGAAGTGTAACAGGAAACGTTACTCGCACAAAACACAAAAAGGCGAGAGAAAGTACTAGTGTCATAATTGAATATTTGTGAATCTAAAATATTATGACCAAGTTATGTTTTCAACCATGGCGTTTATCAGAAGCGTTGGCAAATTGTGTTGCTAAACATGGCTTCAAGATTCACAAAAATATTTCAGGCAGTTTCCGACCAGTCCAGCAGTATGGCAATACAACACATAATACGAAAAAAAACAAGCTTTCTCATTGCAAACAAAAATTGTAATCTGTATAGGTGTTAAACAATGAACATCAGATGTTTCGTGATAAAAATCTATCTCAGAATGCCCAAGGTTTTTCAGTTGGCAGCTACGCTTTCATCACTTCCAAATGAAAACACTCTTGACCTTTGGTTTTCACGCAATAAAAGACTGTTTCGATTCAGCAAGAGCTGGAGAGCGTGAACATTTTTCACGTAGTTTCTTTTCGGCGTTTGCATCACTTGTTGTTCATAGATTTTGGAGCAGTTTGAAGCTTTTCAAACTTAAAATTTGTTTAGTCCATCACTTGTCAGTTCCTTGCCTCGGACAAGCATGGAAAAGAGAAGACTTGGGAGCTTATCGACAACGAAAGCTCTCTTATAAATCCAGCACAGCATGCAACCGCGGAAAACAATTAGCATTTCATTTACTATTAACAAAAATATCTTTCAAAAAGTTAATCTGATGAAATTTTTATCTACTCCAAGGTTGAACATTTTAGACAACCATGCTGCTTCTGGGCCAAAACTACTGCAACCACATGTTGGTCAGATGTTTGTAGACGTCAGAAACAGACGGCCGAACCAATCCTCTCCCGGTGATGATGGACAGTCGATTTTTGTCAACTCTTCACACGCGCAATTGCCACCTGTCAGTTATGGCGGATTTTCTCGCACACTCAAATGTTCTGGCGCTCGAAGGCGGCAAAGAAAGTCGATGGAAGGTTGCAAAGCGTTAAATCCCCACAGTTACGAAATAATGTTTTTGATGCAGTTAGTCGCAAAGTGGCTAAACGGCCTTTGTCAGGGTAAAACCACGTTTTTAGATGAAGAGAGTTTGTGCAAAACAAATGTAAACTCCAACGGGTCTGCATCCTTTCGGTCTTCAACGCCTTGCTTTCACGCTGTTTGATGCAGTTCAATCTTATGATTCTCATATTCGCAAAGGTTTTTGCTTGACTCAAACAAAGTACCGAGGCGGATTTGTTTGATTTTATTTTGACTTCTCGAAGGTACTATTCACATGTTTGACAGCAGAATCTGCATTAGAACTTATCCTAAAAATTCAAACCTCAGCAGCAAGCGCGCAAATAAAGTGCAGTGAAGTGAAATAAACATGTCCAGCACATGTTCATACAACCTGCGATTTATCTTTTCCGTTTATTGTAAGAAAACTAACTTTTCAACACATTCAAGTGGATGGACATTCGAATGATAAAATCGTACCGGCACTAGTTTTGTAAACAATAGAATTAAAAGGATTTATCATGTCATACATCTTTCAACAAAATGCAGTAGATGTACCTCGTATTCCTGAAAAAATCTCCTATAGGTAGTAAGAAAAATACAGTATTTAAATTTCATGAAATATTTTTATGTCCAAATCCCTATTGAACAACTATTGAAATGGTCATAACTTTTCCTCTTTTAGCCTCTGTAGGATGCTTTGTTACGTCTCTGCTAAAAGATTGCCACGTGTCTTTAGAAATTGTCAGGAAAACAAACAACATACAGTTACCCGTTTACTTACATTTCCAAAAATATCAGGTTTGCGTAGTGATTTTTACAAATACGACGAATTAACATGAAGTGTTTAATAATTGTTTTAAGTTGCAATTGTAACCAAAGGCTATAAATTGATAGCGAAATAAAACCTTGACCTAGACCTTAAGTGAAAGGGGCACAACTGCATGCACAATTGTTCAATTGCATTTTAGCTTGCAGCGCAAGCACAACTTGCGCAAAATACCTAAGAAGGCATTGAAAATAGCAGTTTCCAATCGAGCGATCGATGCGCACGTGTCATAGTGTGATTAGGCACACGACCGGGAACACATTTATCAGCAAGCTGACGGAGCAAAAAACAACACGACAAACAAAGATGACCTTTCCTGTGGAACGCAAGCATTCAGACAAATAGCCTTCACCGAATGTTTGTAACAAGTAACGAAGCAAAGCTAGTGACTCACGAAGCTGCAACACGTCAAATTTAACCTGATAGCCTTACTAACTCACCCGAAGTATGAAATTCACAAGTATGCAATCTGAAATGTTTAAGAGTGTTGTTATGGCTTAGATTAGACTGCACCCAAAAACACAAATAGCAGTTGTAAATTGCAGTTGAATTTATACAAGGTGCCAAACGAAAGCTCTAGGTTTACTGTAGGCTTTCGAGGAATCAGCCAACTGGGCTCTGCTTTCATCTTTTTACGATGATTCAAACTTGCACATGTCTATGTTCAAGTAACTTCACTCCACAGGTGAAACAAGCAACTCGCAAATTTTTAATAGGAAGTCGACTTCCTATTAAAAATTTGCGATTGATTCCTTGCCTGTTTCACCTGTGGAGTGAAGTTGCTTGTTATACAAGGTGTTCGAATAATTTAGTTCATCTCCTTTTTATGGGATTAAAGGCATTACAAACAAAAACACACAAACCTTAATCATTCTGCGCATTTCGAACACATGTGTTTTCATCAGAAGAATAATCTCCAACACTTGTACATTTTACTCTGGATCCTATCGGGAAGTATTACTTATTAGCTTTTGTTTGTGATAAAAATATGTGATACCATTGTGTTTGATAGTAGTTTTAGGCTAATTCACATTATCCTTTAAGGGCTTTTCCTGCTAGTTTAATGTACAACAGCTTTCATCTGTTCCGGCATTGAAGATATTCGTTAACCTTGCATAAAAATAACAAGCCCTCAACGAGGTTCGCAAGGTGTGAAAAAGTGCACAACTGCAGCAACTTAAATCTGTTCTGACTTTAGAAGAGTTACCATATGTGGTAGTATGTTTGCAAATGTTTACTGTTACAATCACTCTTCATTTGTGTTCAATGCATAGTTGCCACAATAATCAAAGTTTAACCCTGCGCAGCGCTGAGATTGCGTCTTTATCAACAAAGTCATCGAGTAGGATTGATAAAAGATTGTCTCGGCCCTTTTCAATTTATCGACAAAGGCATATGCAGCAGCAGTAGACAGAGCATTGTCAACAGAGTAGAAAGAACACTGGGAGAGGTGCACTGGCCACTGTCGTAAATGCTGGAATTCGATTTGATGGATGCCTGTATGGACATGTCTTTGATGTTCAGCTTTGATCAAATCGAGCCGTCTCAGGAGGTTTCTGACCACGATTCGCACACGCTAGGTTTGAAATGAGTTCGAATCGCTGATATTTGTTCGTCGAAGGTCAGGCGGCATGCGAGCCTTTTCTGCCATTTGCCCACACTAACCAATCACGGCAATTGGTGTCAAAGGCGAGTTCGACAAAGCCAACAATTCCTCCCCGGGACGCCTGTTTGCGTGAGACCGGGGAGGGCACTGTCGTTGGTCGCCTCGTCCTACGCACCTTATCGGATGCGTCCCGGCATGCGCTGCACGTCGTTTTCGTCGAAAAACCGGAAACCGAAATGTGGCGTACGGGGCTGCGATGGGCCGTTAACTGCCTTGTGACAGTGACGACGAGGAAACAACATAAGTCAATGGCCGTTTTACATTTACGGCGCTTGTTTTCAGAGCGCGGGCCCAGCGATCGGCCTCGGCCCTTTTCAAGCGCCGCGCTTTTGTGCGTTTCAAGCGAAAAGAAAACAGCCTCTTCCGAGAAGTTGCACACGCGCTAAACTACAAGGCGCGCTTTTGTAGGCGCTACACAGACGCAACGCCGATATATCCTTAAGGTTTACGAGACTGTTTCGTCGCTTATCAAGCGTGGGCACCTCAGTCAGTGAACACGGTATGCGTCCTGTCATCTATCTCCCCTTCAGACGTGGGAGGCTCCGATGTTTTCAAAGAATCCCGCTCAAATTCATTTTTCTCTGCAGCAGAGAAATCATGCCGACCAGACATTTTGGGAAGACGTGTGTACCAGATTACGGCTAAGAAGAAAATGCAAATTATCCCAAAGAATGAAACAGGATACATTTGCGAATATTCATTTACTAATCTCGCAATGTACATTGTTTTTGGACAAAGCATCAGTTAAATGTCAGTCAACAGCTCCATGTAGTTGAAGTGAAAAATCAATTACGAGGTGAAGAATTTTAAGCTTCTCTAAGCTCGTGTTCACAATGCTGCTTGCGTCCGTATTGCAAAGGCTTGCCGTTTCCGCCAATAAAGCTGGATCCGCAATAGAAAGTTAAAGCTTGTTTTAGAATTTCCATTGCTTCGGGATTTCCCTGTCTGCTTCAAGTAGTTGTTTTCTTCGGAAAGGTCACATCACGCAGCAGTTTTATGCTATCACAAATTGCACAACAAATGGCAGGTCCATGGTGGAGCACACTGGGGGAAATCGTTTATTGGCTCATTTCCGGATACAGTAGACATCTTCACTAAAATAAAAGCCCTGAAAAATATGCCGGATTCCTCATTTACTGAAAATCAGGCAACAATTGGAATCTCCTCAATATGAACGCAGGCGCCACGAGCAAATGCAGCAGCATTTCAGGCGGCCAAATGTGGCTCCTTTCAACTACTGCGCCCAGGGAACATGTCTTTGGTTGCGATCCCTGAACCAAAGAACAAGGACTAATCTCCACAGGAGCAGCATCTCGCAGACCAACTGTCACAGATTGGGCAAAGTTCATTAAAAACTGCTGGACAAAAGTACAATGTTTAGTCTTTCGAATGTGATTCCAAAAACCGGTAATGAGTTGACAACAATGCCTCAGGGGATTAAATTTCATAAAGATCACAATGGAAACACAGACGCCTCTGTGATCACAAAAGTGTCATACAACTTTTGTATGATCTCACTGTGAGTTGTGTTACTGTATGTTTAAGAATTTTGTGAGGAAGAGCACTGAGCAAGGAAACTATTTTCAACACACTGTCGTGGTCACTTTTCAAATTATCCTCAAACGTGTTCACAAGCCGTGTCCTCCAGACCTGGCATAGTAAAATAAGATAATCTGGCTTTTTATCAAATCTCCATCGTAATTTCCTGTCACTGTTTTTCGTAAAATGAAATATTTTACAGAAACAATCGCGCTCCTCAAAAAGTCGTATTCGTTTCATGTCAGTGAATTGTAATAAAATTTCCCATAGACTGACTGAAACTACTGTTTAGAACGTCACTCATTATTTCCTATGCCGATTTTCAGTGGGTGTTTCTTCAACATAACCGCTAACGGCTCAGCAATAAAAAACTAAGACACCAGCGTCATGGAAAGCCACGTTTACATTTTCAAGTGGAAATATTGACTTATATCAAGTAAACTTCGTTTTTACTTTATAAGCTGCAATGTAATATGTTGAAAGAACAGTTTTTCAGCAGTTGCTCTGATGATACTAACACACGACCAACAGCTTGATATCAATTCATATAAGAGACCACGAATTAAAAAGAGCACAAAAAACAGTGCATAGTTGGCTTTTGATGAATCTATAGGTTTTTGAACAAAAACAGCAAGAGAGCTTCAGGTGTTTATCAATTACACTAAACATTTCAATTCTTTAAAAGTGACGGTGATGTCCAAATCCATAAGTTAGATCAACGTAAAAAAGCACTGTGATCACGTGATGCTATGACGTAACGAGAGTAATGTTGTCAATCTGTCATAAAGTATGAAAATGATTTTGAAACATGTAATTTTCATAAACAACATTCATTTCTCACGCCGATTGACTACACGGAAATATTAACTCTATGCCGCTGCAGCACAAATAGTAAATACCAGCAGAAAACAAACCCACGCATTAACTCCAAACTACTTAGCAGAGCAGTCATTATCTATACACAACGAAAGAATCTCACAACTTTGTGTTCAGGGTCATAACTTTGTGTTCAAGAGTCGTAATTATCTTTCGTGACAAAGGGGATAAAAGCAAAATGTAAGCACATTTTACACATCTTACGTTTACCAGATACCATTTGTGCTTCACGTTTAAAAAAGTGTGGTCTGCCTGTGATGATGGTAATCAATTTACGCGGGATTCCCTGCGTCGCAACTTTGGGCGCTCTTGTGTTGTGTCTTTGACATGCAGTTTGCCAGAGTGACTATCTTTCGTCAAGAAAACCAATACACTACAACTATTATTATGATGCACAATCGCTTTTTGTGCAGCACGCCAACAAAGCTTTTTCTCTAACAGAATTTTGTGGATAATAAAGCTGCTCCATTAAGCTCTCAGGCATATGGTATCCGCCCCCGGCGCAATCAAGCGTAGATTGGCGCGCAGACGGCTCGTGACACTCCGAACGGAGTACAAAAAGCCAGTATAACGACATTGAACACAGGTTTTCGATCTGTTCAGTTCACTGTCTTCTCCCAGACGCTTTTGCAAAGAGCCGTGCTATACTCTGACCAACCTGCTACTGTAAAGAATTTCTGGAGCATTCAAGGAAATATGTTACTGTACCTTCAACTTACCAAACGTTTGGACGTTTTCAGACTTCTACCTTCGTTGCAACTCAAAAACGATTAAAGTATAATGGCTACCATATGGAATATAAAAGTTGGGTAACAGAAAAGATTCAGACCTGCGCGCTCATATTAGAGATAACGACGCAAAAACATATCATTTCACTTTATAGTCTTTTGCAACTAAAGGAATTGTTTCAAACGAAAAAGTTGCAGAGGGGATACATTTCCAAAAGGGGGATTTCGCAAGAAAAAATCTATAAGCGTAGTTAATGCATCTAATTTCTCTTTGAAATGTTGTTCACCAGTCTATTGACTTTAGATGCACGTCGTTTTTGAACATATTGCCATAACCATGCCTAAACCTAAAAGAGAGGGCAACCTGAAGACAATGTTTCGACTTTTTTCCATTTTTAAATGGAAGCAAGCACCTCTGTTGCCCTGTTCTACTGCATAGCAAACCCCGAATTCTTACCTCCTGCTGTCAGCACTGGTGGATCAGAATACGAAAACCGCAAATGTTACAATACAATCGCAGTCCTATAAACCGAAAATGATATCAAGATAACCCATGTCTCAATGGTAACGTCGCCTTTCAAGGAAGACGCATGACATGCAAGAGGGTAATTCGCCACGTAATCCATCAGCACCTCTACACAACACGCATAAAGGCATATCCATCGAAATTTGTAATCAGGCGTTATTCAATTAAAATATTTTGTTGTACGATTTGAAAACAAAGAGGAGGAATGTCACCACGTGGCGGAATGCGCACTAGACAACCGCATAATTATTAGCTAAAGTGCCGCTTTGAAACGAATCGCAAAATGCTTAAGTAGACTTTGATCTAAAGTCTAACGCAAGCAAACAGACTGGATAAGCTTGTGTTTGCCTTGCCCAAGCAAACGGAGCGAGTAAGCAATGTCCCAGCGGTCTTTGCTTGAGAACGCCAATCCCATATACGGCACAAGTTGCCTTGCGCAACTAATGAAAAGTGAAGACATCAGGTGTCAAGCAGCGATACCTGCAATTGGGATTATTTGATTAAAAACATGTAGTTAGAAACTTCGTCGTAAGTGATCATGTTCCGTTCATATCTACGTACTTTTCATCCCGGACTTGGATTGTACGTTGATTTTTACTTCGAGCTTCAATCTCAGTTTAAAAGTAACAATATTACTAGGTGTACCTACAGCTTGTTCCAGATAAAAATCTGGATGAAAACCACAAATGTATCGCTGCATTCTCGTTTTTAGCCGCTATTTGGATTATGTTTCAACGGGCAGTACTGCTCGATATTGTCATGACGTTGACGGACAACTTCGCCAAGTTCCACGGAAAGTTAACCTCTGCGCATAAATACTTTAAAGCAGTGATCGCAACCTTTCTGTGACCGCGGACCGTTCAAAGCTTGACAATTTTACCGCGCCTCCGGGAGTGCTCTGTGATGGTGTTGCTGTTTTTCAACAACTGAAATGAAGTTATCAGTTTGAACCATCAGATAGGCGTGTCTGGTGGTGTCACCACCAGCATGCATTGTGTAATTTCGCAGCCCGGTACCCTCTGATCCGGGGTTGGGCACCACTGACTTAAAGCAACCCATACGGCAATCACGTTAACTTTGGGAAGGAAACGTGAAAAACGACGGAGTTTTCCTAGAAGAATTCAAAAGTCGAGTTTTGCTCAGGCGAAGCCGCGTTTGCATGCGTACAACGCATGATTAATTTTGCACAGCCCAAGCCAATGTTTCCCAACCGCGCTGTCGCTGTTCACTGGAGTGCTACTTACAACACTAGGAAGTTCCGCGTTTATTCTGTATTTTTCGAATTACACTTTGATTAAATATTTGCTTTGGTTTTGCCACGGGATGCCACAAGTTATCTACCTCTTTTGTGGGAGGCCGTAAGCCTAAGAAGGTTGGACATCAATGGTTTAAGCTTGCAAACAAAGTGATGCTTTAGAAAAGCGGTATTTGCACAAAAAACAATTTGCGAATCCGTCAAATGGAAAGTAGAGGCCAACGGCACATTAGTAAACGACAAACAATGAATGAAATTATCAATTCGTAAGTTTAGCATGAGATTTGTACGAAACAAAAGTTTTTGGCTCCTAAAAATTTTAAAGAGGCTGTTCAAAGATATTTTGCGAAGGTAATTGCTGCAATGTCAACAGCGTTGAACAAGCGTCACAAAGAGTTGTTTTCTACGTGAACTTTTGGGGGGTAAGATTTGCACGGTATTTACAAAATGCGGCATTAATCAAAGCAAGAGCATTTGAGGGATAACGGTCTTGCTTTTTGTACTTGAGCTGAAAAGTCGTGAAAGTAAAAACGAAGCAAGCAATTTATTTGCGTGATGAACTGCGTGGCAGCCAGACGACTCATTAACTTAGATTTATATCTCTGTTTCCATAGTTTTGCACCCAAGCATTGTAACGTACCGCATCAATGGGTTTGCTTCAGCCTAACATTAGTACAAATGCCAGCACACAACCTGCTGTTGCTTGAATGAGCACAACATCTCCATTTGTCTAAACTCTGAGCTACAAGACACTTTATTCAAAAAGCATAAACTTTCTTTTGCAAACTTGACTCGTTCTGCAAGCGGTAATGAAATTAAGCGTTAAGCATCATTTGGGAAGAACAAAGTCACTGAGTGGTCCAAGAAGCTTAAAACGTTCCGCTACACCAGGGGTTCCCAACCTTTCGCTGGCCATGTAGTCCTTCAGCATTTCGACAGATGAGCATTCACCCCTAAAATTTTCTATAGCAAAAAACTGAGTAAAATAACACAAATCTACTGAATTTTTAACATAACTTTTATATTTTAGAATATTTGGAAATAAATAATACACATAAATACATTTTCCCTTGTGTACTTAACGAAACCTTAAATGTACCCTTCGGATAGGAAAATGTACCCCAGGTTGGGAACCTCTGCGCTACATATTGAAGATGACAGTTACGAGAGAACAGTAGTGCATCCATACTTTATATTTCATAACACCACTTCAGCTTTTTGCTGAACGCATCGCAGCGGTAAACGCAATGAAAGTTCAAGAGCATGTGAATGTTTTCGAACGTTTGCCAGCAAGTTAATTTTTTCGCATCTGTATGCCACCTGCCATTTGTTACAAAAAAACAAAGCATGGGACGTCGCCGTCAATCTTACTACTGAACGGAATGTGGCTGTATTCAAAGAATCTATGAAGAGCTCCGCGATTTGGAAATGTTTTGGTATGTGAAAGGCGCGCCCTGTCAACAACAAGCCAGCTCAAGTGAAAACAACTTAATTTCTTACAGATGTCTCTATTCCACGCAAGCACATTTGGTATTGGCAGCCGCGGAAGTGTTCTTGCGGGGTCACTGGCCACAGCAGTTGTTTACCTCATTTCTAATATGGACAAGGCCAGCAGAATGGCGGTCCACTCGTTTCCAGCTGGCTGCAGCGCTAAGCTTGATGATACGCCATGCTGAAAAAATGCGCTGTTGGTGACATGGCCTGTGATAATTGGTATAGCGCAAGTTTGTTTAGGTTAAACCAAATGAGGAAATTTCGCCGAGCTTCTCTGCCATTAGAACGGTTTATCAAGGAACCGTGTTCGAAGCATGTACCAACGCGAGGTTGAATTTGTGAAAACTGATGATCAAATTACTTGTCGCACTTTGGACATACGTTCGCTTTGTACTTACAAGCTTTTCACCTACATTCTTCAAGGTAAAACAAAGCGACTTCCTGGAGATCTGAAACTATTTCAAGCAAAACAGCTCATTTATGTTTATCCGAAATGATCTCTTGACTTTTGATTACTTCATCAGCGAAATAAGATGCAGTGCTTGCTGCCCGCCTTTCGGACGGATCGCTTGGCCGCGTGAGCAAACGGCTGCATCACCACTCGAAGTTGCCTTTATTCTTACGGGACGCGCGACTGGTTACAAAACTTGGCGGTTCTCGTGATGATCAAGCCTACATGCCGAACCAACACATCTTACTTTTCACTAACTACTGTAAATCAGCGAAATCGTAGGATGCTAGCCTCAGTGAAGGATTTTACTGGAAGAGCAGTCCCCGTTTAGAGAGATCACTGCTTCAATCAAAAAACGAGTCGCACGCAGGTCTCTCCCCAAAAACCAAGGAGTGGCGCTCCTATTAGTCCACTGAGTTTCACGCAGTCTGCGCATAATTAATCAAGAGTCGACAGTACATTTTTACAAATGGCCTCATTTGCCTCTTCACTTGTGTTCGGTATAGCCTCTGATATGAGCACCCACGTTTCACTTTTCGGAGATTAAATAAAACTAAGGAACAGAGGCGCCAGACCCTTCAGCGGTTGTCGATTCGAGAACTGCTTAAAACATATCCAAAATTTGTCAGTGCTTCCATGAGCAAAGGCTTTTTTCTGCTGCTGCTGCGGCGGCACCTGAACAAATGCCAATGTTAGAAACCTTTGGAAGTTTTGCAATGCTTCTGCTTCGTACTGGGAATGGTCTATTAAAAACGTTTGCTTGCAGAGATCCAGGCTAAACAAAAGAGCACACTTCGATGCTATTCCGTGATCACACAGATTGAATGCAGAAACGTCAAAGCCGCCAGACACCAAGTTGCCCAACGTTGGGCTAAATTGAAAAATTAGCCCAGTTAAGACATTGCTTGGTTACATAAGAAACAAAGCTTGTGCTGCAATTTCCAATATCTTGAGGTTTGCGTATCTGCAGCAGTGTCAAAATTAGTAGACCAGCATTGGTTTGGAAGCATCCAGCGTGCAGCCACACCGGTGATTTAAGAGGAAGTTCGCCAGGTGACGGAGATTTTTCGCAGTCCATAGAGGTATTTGTGTTAAAAAGATAGGAAAACCGCATGTCAACGTTTTCGAAACTTCATGCGATAGCACGATGCAAAGTTCCCAGCGAGCGAGAATTAAAAAATTATACCAACAGAACTTTATTAGGAAATATTCAGCAACGAAAAGAAATTTCGTGGGCTCACAAGATCATATCATAGACACAAGGTCATACCGGAGATTTGAAAAACTCTCATTGCCCAAGGAGCAACTTAGCAGCGAGAAAAACATTCGAACAGTTTGTCGCTAAAGCCCATACGTGAAGTCACTCTCAGGGTGTTGAGAATACTTCCGAAAATTTAGTGCACTTTTTCCCGTTTTAAAGAAATGTTTGATGAAGGAAAGCTACGGCGCTTGTCTTATTTATTTCAGTGAATATGAGTGAAAAATGTTGGCGCTGAATACTTTTTCGTTTTGTGGTGTTGCGGCGCTAATCCACCCCTTGTATTTTAAATGCTGTGAATCTCACGTCAACTGAAAACTCCAGACACGGGCGGGCGTGTTGCCAACAAAAGCTAAATAGGGTCTTATGCAGAATGGTATTTCTGTCGCTTCCTCTTCCTCATCTTATCAGCAGCTAATGCTGCTCCGAATCGTACGAATGAGAAATGCCAGCTATCAATCAAATTTGAAAAAGGCCCAGCAGGTCATTTAAAAAGCTGGTAAGTCTCCGTTCACAAGAGCGTGTGACATGCGGGTTCTGATTACACACAGTTAGGCTTCATTTAGTTCTTGTATCCTCTGTTTGTTGATTGCGTTTGTGCGAAATTTCAAAACATACCTTTGCAAAACCAAGAAATAGACAAACTTTGCTGAATATGACTGCCAGACGCTCAGTTAGCGTACGCAACAAATGCCAAGTCAGGGTCGATTAAATTCACTATCTTCTGAAAGTGTTGGTAGCAGTAACATACAAAGCGACATGCTTGCTTTTTAGCAACCGTTTTGTCCAGAATCCGTAAAATGAAAGAACAAATGTTTTTCGAAAACGCTCTTCACCGTTACCTGAAACACTGCTGGTTGTGATTCTGGCGCTCACTCGAGCGTGTTGTCAATTAAGAAAGCGACGCAAGATGAGTTCACGAAAGCGTCCTCCAACTTTGACAACCGCTTCAAAGACGCTACACCGTTGACAAGTGACTGCGCATGACCTCTAAGGCGCTAAACAGGCTGACGTCATTGCAAGAAAACTTTCTCTTAAATAGTTGAAAACGCCAGTACAGTCGTTACGGTCGTAATGATATATCTGTTTCATGCACAGCAATGCCGTGAGTAGTGAGGTGTGGAGTCCGTCTCGATCCGCTCCAAAGCGTCACACCTGGCAGCACTTTGTACTTACAGCGATTCTCAATTTGTTACAGATGTCGTGACGATTGATGGCGTCTGCGCGAAAGTGGAAACGCCGCCGCGCTAATTTGCACAAAACAAAGTGTGACGGCAAGCTTTGAAACGCAGAGCAGGCTGTTGCCATTGCACGGGTGGTCGCAGCCCGTAGCCTTGTCTTGGTTTTGGCCTTGTTTCCAACAAGATGTCTCAATCATAAACAAGCCTAGCACTTGCCACAATAATTTAAATTGCTTGCGACTTGACCCAACTTGCACCTTGGACAACTTTAGCTGAAAGCTGTACGGACGTCACGCAGTCACCACCGTAGGTTCGCCAAATGAAGCTTACGCAGAAAGACCTTTTCTCTTGCGTTGACCTCCTGCGGCAAAACTAAAACTGGGCCAAGCAGCGAAGTTGACGTGCCCCGCTTTCAGCGAAAGACTCAATGTGGAAGGCCACAACGCCGCAACCATTAACGATCCCAGTAGAGGGAGTTTTGTTTCCAAAACACGACGTCAAAGCTGAATTCCCACCCGGTCGCAATACGATATGTTATGAAAAAGCAAGTTATGGTCCTGACAAGAAACGTCATTGGTCACGCTTCATTAACGCGTCAACTGCAACTTGAACACCGCTACATGACCATAACTGCCTCAGTGACCCAGCTAGCTGTAAGAAGAAGTTTCCCGTGCCGATCTGTCGACCTGCAACCACGTATATAGTGAATGAAAACTGCAACAGTTGTGTTATAGCAAGCCGCCAGTCGATACACATCACTGCTAAGAACAGTAGGTCACAATTCCCGGACGTAAATTTAGAGTTGGATATTTCACTGATTTGAGTGGAGAATACTGTAATATTGTTGCTTCCTGCACGACCGAAGAAAAGCGATTGTTTTTGACGATGGTTTTTCTTTAGTTTTCGTTTTTCTAGCATCAAACGTTGTATTTATGAACTCCAACAAAAACTGCTAGAAGGCAATATACTCTTTGAAGTAACGTTTCCCACTTGTTCAGAAACGAAATACCCAGATCGAATAAGCCAAATTTCTATTAGAATAACAACTGTTTTTGAAGTAATAGAAAATTGTTTTAAACTCAGAGCGATAAAAATATATTTTTCAAGGAGCATGTCTTCACTTTCTTAAAAAAGCTTTTCGTAATCACCCGCTTATTTTCAAGTGGCTCGTTACTCAAACGTTTGCAAACGTGTGAATGACAGCTTCAGCATTTTCCGATGAACACACCGTGGCTCGTGCGGACATTTGTCACGTTTCAGTTCAAGGTACAGCATTGTTGGTTTTTATCTTTGCAGTCTGCAAGTCTTCGCAGTTGCGCGTGTCACTTGGCGGTTGTTTGCTGGTTTCTCGTCGAACACAGGGGTAACGAACGTCTAAGCAGAGCTCAGAAAAAGAACCTTCGAATTGGTTTGGCAATTGTTTTCACACAGCCAAAAACCCAGATAGTGAATTTGAAACTGGCATTTCTGCTTAGCAGGCCTTCATCAGCAAGAGCAAACGCTCTTTATGTCAAAAACAACTTCTTTGCCGTCGGCCTACAAGCCCTAAAGACTTCGGTTGTGCAGTGATGATAAAATCACGAAAATATGAGTCACTTGCGCGTCCACCAAGTGTCAATGAGTACCAACCGCTTCAGCAAACTGTTTGTATACTCAGAAACATATTGAACAGAATGTGCTCTATCGAGAACTTGACGGACAATTGCTACTAATTTTAATTAAAGTCCAAACGGGTGGCGCACGCGCGACTGCAACGCCTACGTCAAAACCAATCAGCATTTTCGAAGATTACGGAGGACGATAACACACGCACAGAGTTTAAGCGGTGCAAGTTGTAATTATACTTGATGAACAAATTTTAAAGTGAAGGAGTTGATGCCGTCATCCTGAAGAGTGTGTTAAGGCCTATTTCAGTGATAGAAGAGGTACCCAAGTCGGCAAGAGCAACGGGTGTGACCAGTAAGCCTCATCAGTGACCTGTGTCCCCAGAGGAAGTGGAGGGTCATCCAGTGATGAGAGGGTCAAGTAATTCCTTCCGAATGTGGTCACTGGTCATTGGCTTGGTGGCGAGTTTCGGTAGTAATGCTGTTATACAATTGCTTATTTAAACAATCCATGTTTTTGTTTGAGACTGTAACAAAGTGTTTTCGTTTCTATGTGCGTTTTGTATTTTTGATGACAAAACGGAAGTTATTTCAGATATCAGAAACCCGACACCTTTCGCCTTATCACGAATGTTCGCTGAAAATATTCCCACTAATCTGGTTCACAATGCAACGGTCACCAACCAATCAATAAAATGATTGACGAGTTATCGATTCAATCCAACAAAACGAAATCGTCTGAAAGGTGAAATATGTGTGGGTTATACCCAAATCAATGCATGTCAACTAAAAGATACAAATTTAATATTATATGGGTACTGACTCGGATGATTGCATTGTTGGGGTTTAAAGAGCGGTAAATTTATCGAAGATCACAAACGGTTAATAACAGATGAAGTTCTTTCGCGTAGTGAATATGAAACACAAGTTTGTTAAATCCTGAAAAAATAGATTTAGATCTTTCCTAAGAGCTAGTCCTCATCCTAAACAGAACCTTTTTTGAATCTGAGGAGACTTACTCTAGTTAGAAAATATCACACCCTCGATGAGGTTGATGCACATTTGAAATGTTAAGGGCCATTAGCTCAGTTGAAACAGCTGTATCTTGACCAGTACAACAGTTGAGTGGTGGTGTATGGTTTCTGGCCACTTCACCAAATGCGAATGACGTGTTGGCATGAGGAGATTTGTGTTCCGAAGTAAGACTGACTTGTACCGCCTCGTCTTGTACAAACAAAAGTTCAAACGTTTTGAAGTTGAAAAAAACCAGAAGTGCAGACCCGTTAACAAACTCCCCATGTACAAATAAAAACTCTGCCTGTCTCTACACACTCGGAGAAGTGCGCGTCTGTGGCCGTGGAATGCAGTTGCAGCATTTGCGAGAGCTGTGAAATGAGAAAGACTATCGATTGGTCAACCGTGGAAACAAACCGTTTATCGGTAAAAGTCAAACAAGATGTCATCGGAATCTCCAACTCCGTAAATGCATAAACAGTGAAACCCAAGCCAGATGTTAATTTTCCGATAAAAAAGAGCAAACAAACCCCACCTAAACAATGGTAAATTTATCGGAGTTTTGCAGAAAGTGAAAAGCTCTGAATCTTTGGTATTTAGTTTAACGATCATGGAATAAATTAAGAGATTTTGAAACTAAATTCATTAAAAAGTGGCTCAAAGAAAGTAATGAAGAAGCAAATTTACAGATCGTCTATCTAAAAGATTATATTAACCTATCTGACTTATTTTGGCCTACAGAAGCAGCAACGAAATTATGAGATCTGTAGTGCAATCATTCGAGCAAGCATGACAACCGTCAGGTAACCCACCTCTATCCAGGCAATATTCTTTGTAGTCCTTGCAGCAGTCGCCAGACTTTTGACAAAATTCATCGCAGTAGCACGACCTGGTGTATGTGTTGCTCGGATAGTTGTTGGCGAACTTGCACTGCTCGCTCTTACCGCGGCAGCATCGACCAAGGTCGGCGCATCCTGCGTTCGCTTTCTCCGGCGCTATGGTTACGACGCACAGCGCCCAGCACAGTACCACCCAACGCATCGATGTTGATGATACCTTTCTTCTTACTGCAGCACCTTTGTATCTATGCAGGACGCAGAGAAACGCTCCTTCCGTTTTGAAAACAGGTCAAACAACAAATTTCTCTGAGGCTAACCAATTTACATAAGCCACCGACCCTTGGCCCGACCTTCTGTAAAAGGAAGTGACGTAATATAATATCAATATACGAAGCAGTATTCAGTGTGTTTTACTTGTAGAAATATCAGAAAGTTTGCAGTGAACTACGGGTCTGTTCGTAATTTCTTGTTTTTTGATTTGAACAAAAAAAAAAAAACTAAAAATAACAAACAGAAACTTCATCCCAACAATAATAGAGACAGTACGGGGTTTCTTCTATTCACATGCAATAAGCACAATACGTGACCATCGCCTGCTAATGTACCTCAATAATTCAAGTGAACGATGATTAGCTGCAACCGAAAAGCCGCCAAATGAATCAGGATTTTCAGATGACTGGNAGCGCTTTCCAACCGTTTGTTTTCAAGAAGGTTTTCCAGGTAACCAGGGGCGGAGCTAGGGGGGTGCCACTGCCCCCCCAAAATTTTGCCTGGCCCCCCAGTGGCCCCCCCAAAATTTTCCGCGTGACGTCATGCCACTACATTGAAGTCCTACACAGACCATTGACAGCTCCCCTTGTTGCAAATCTGGCC
>JGI24158J21664_10000118_pt1 | contig 51495 bp, 43 predicted proteins | sample Ectturendosymbi3_FD_21664 | JGI IMG/M metagenome (IMG submission 21664) | reverse complement strand
GGGATCTCCCTAATTAAAATCCGAAAGTTTGGCCATAACTTTTGAACCAGAAATGCTAGAAAGTCCATCAAACCCTCTAAAGACTCGTATTGAAGCCAAGAATTCAAAAAAACTTCGAATCACCAAATCTGATGGATGGTTCGACTCCCCAGAAGTGACGTCATTATCCAAATGTATACAAATATGCATAAACATCCTCTCATTGTGTAAACATCAACAGAAAACCCGTGATCTCAAGCTGAAAGTTTTTTTTCCAGTCTAAACTACTAGTCTTCACGAGTCTTTAGAGGGTTTGAACAGCTCTCTAGCCTATTCTAATGATGAGTTATGGCCATATCCAAAAGGGGTGTTATTCCACCCTGGTTTCCTTTTTTAGGGGTAGGATTTTTGACTACTTTTTGGTGTTTGTGGCATAATTTTTCATCCAGATATGCTAGAAAGCCAATCAGGAGTTCTAAAGACTTGTAAGATAGCCTAGTTTCATAAAAATATTTGGGCAAAAATGTGGGCCCATTCGATGGGCGTTCAGGGCAGGGTAAAGTAGGCCATAAAAACGTGAAAACACCCCCACTTGTGACACCCCCCAAGAGAACCCCAAACCCAAAACTGAAAATTTTTTTTGACTCGGCACTACTAGACTTGCTGAATCTGTAGAGGGTTTGAATACCTCTCTGGCTGCAGCAGCTGGCGAGTTAACCAAAAGCATACACGCCAATCTATTGTCTTTTTTGGTTGTTAAAGGGCTAAACCATTGTTCCAAAAACTTTCTGTGGCTTTGAATTACTTGCTCATGTCATTTTCACATGCATTGAGTCAACATTCAGTTACCTGCACCATGAATTTCTGATCCTGTTCCTGACCCACGTTGCACCAAGTTCAACCTGCCCCGCACCTGCACACATACATCCATGGGTGCAATTTTGTTGTAAAATGTGAGGGGACAGCTTGGTGTGAAACCAATTTGGTTATTGGGTCGATGCAGAAGTGACATTTTATGTATACAGATTCACAATTTTATTTCTAGAGGTGTTTTGAGAGCAACACTAATCACACTTTGTTTTGTCCTTGCAGATGATTTACGTGTTAATATACTTATATTTGTTGCTGGACACAGTACTGTAGTTCAGCCTGCTTCCATCAATATCGCATTTGGATGTAAACAAGCACAGCAATATAGTAGAAAACATCATTTGGGTTTTATTAGAGCTGTCAGTTGGAGTGCCCAAATGCTGAATCGCGTTGGTCGCACGGGCATGCCATTCTTACAGTAGAACACTTTAATTTTCATGCATTTCATAAATGTAGGTTACAGCGCGATTTGATGTATTGTTCAAGTCGCTTAATGTTACAAAGACGATAAATATTTTTTTGCACATTTCCGTTGTTAGAAAAAGCCACAAATATTTTTAATGCTACTGGGCATCATTCATGCAGCCCCACCCCTCCCAAAATCTTCATTGATATTGTCTTACCAGCAACAAAAATATTTGGCCTAAATTTAATGTAGCCTACTTCACAAAATGATTTCAATCTATTTTTACTGTTGGTGGGTTCTCAATCTCCCCTTGTTGGCCCCTGCCTACATGCCCACACAGAGTTGGAGAAGGGCCTCATTTTGAAGCCTGAACCCGCCCCAAAGCCGGCTCGAGCCCGACATTTATTTTTGAAGCCTAATTTAGGCCTGTAAGCCACATTTACTGAAGCAGTTAAGATATGCGCAACTGCGGAGTAACAAAAAAAAGTTGTGTGCAGGTGTAGTTGCAGGTACACGATTTATCACACCGAAAATAGCAACCACCTTGACCAAAACATTGGCATAATCTGGTACAAACGTAGCATGTTAGTCAACGATAATACTGAGGAGTGTGGAACATAATGTTTTCCACAAATATCTATCTACGATGGTGCTATAGGCACAAAAGAAACTTCCTGGGATAGCGCTATAGATATGAAAAGCCAGCTTGTGGGCTTCTTAAAACAAGCTAAAAATCGAGTGAGTTATTGATCTTTTCGACGCACGCTAATTTCCTCACCGCTATCGCCTTCTCAAAAACAGCGTGGGACTAATCCCAGAAGACAATAAAAGAACGCAGCTGTGTTTCCAAAGAGAATTATCTGTAGAAAAATCGCAATCACTTCACTCACAGACGTTACCGCGGTGAGCGCAACAAATCTACGCCACGAAAGAAAAAATTCGTTACTCTTAATGCTATAAAAAAGTTTTGTCAGGCTTGAAATATTTAGAAAAACTTAAGCCTGGCCCGACCTGAAAAGTCCGGCCAGACTTATAACTCTGCACCATGTCAACAGTTTCATTCTAAGAGTTATACTTGCATAACAACATAAAAATATATTTGAGATTAAATCAAAATGCACAATGGCGAATTGATAAAAAAGTACCAAGTTTCATCTTCAACATGAAAAGAATGTCCAACAAAACTAGATTTGATGTATCTGCAAAGCAAATGTTTCTCACTTGGATGAAAACATTGCTGCATTGTGGGTTTGGTTAAACTCAAGTAAATCAGATGACTTATGAACCAATGCATTCAGCACAAGCATAAAGTGTAAGAGTCACAGAAAAAATATCATTTGGATTTGTTGGTCACCATTGTCACGGCATTACAAGTTAGGATAAATGTATATTTTACCCTTATTTCCGAGTCAAGTCGCTACGTTTTGAGCTATAGGTCAATATACAGTTAGGTACATACTGGAGGCTACTTCTCCAAGGTTTTGATTGAAATCGTGTTCACTAAAGGTTGTAACAAATCATGGTTGTACTCTGGTTGCTCACATGTGCAGCTGTGATACTCTCACTTTTTCAAGAAAATAACCTTTCTAAAAGTATACCACACAGGGTAAAATTTCAGACAGAAGCAGTAAGACATCTTTCACGGTCTCTAGAAACTTGAAAAATGCTAAAAATTATTTGATCGAAACTTCAATTTATAAACTAACAGAATCAGTGATACCACACCAAACTCTGTTTCAACATCAACTTGGCTTTGTGTGGCCTACCATCTAATATGAAAAGCTCTTCGCAGAAAACGTGACAAACATCACTTTAATTTTTTGAAACCTTTCCAAGTACAAAACCTAAAGAGAAAAAAGTGAGGGGGGGACATAGGACGTTATGTACCCCCGTCTGAAAAAGTGGGGGGGACGCGTCCCCTGTGTCTGCAGGTTCCCCTACCTGCCTCCCAAATACGAGTACCTGCCTTGCACAGGATTCCAGCATGTGTATCTGTGTACACTGGTAGGCAACTGATGGCAAAAAAGTATGTCAAAACTCATCCATCAATAGGGAAGGAGTTAAGTATATTCAACAAAATGTGACATGACTTTGTTAATACTTTTTGCACAATCTAAGTAATATGGAAATTGTCTTTGCATATCAGATCAAATGAAAACTTGGTGCTTGAGTTTACAAGTTGAGGGCCCCTATACCTACTGAAGCAGTTGTAGAGAAGTTTATAGTGACAGACAAATTGTAGCCTGAAAAGGTTTGGTGAAAATACTTGAAGTGATGGGGTTGCTCAGCCGACTGCTGAAAGAATGCCAGCATAAATAATAAAATTTTAGTTTGTGAGCAAAGTTTATTCGATGTTATGGTGTTGTGTGGCATTAGTTAAAACATAATTTTTGATGTCTGAGCTATGGTTATTTCCCAGTGTGCAAGTAATCTTTTATACTAGTGGAACACTATCTATTGAAAGGAATCTTTTCCCAGCAAAGAATTAGACATTAAGATCTTGCATAGTATATATTTTGCCTACTAGGAAGCCTCATCAGCTCTGCAAAATGCATGAACTACAAAATGGAATTGAATAAAACCCACAAACAGTAAAGCTATCAAATAAGAGAAGCTAATCGAAAACTTGCAACCCCAGGTGCCCACTTTACATACGAAAAGAAAATGCCTCAGTAGTCCAGTAAAAACAAGTGAGCAAAACAATCTACCAAGTGAAGAGTGACATACCAAACAAAAACAACAGTCCAGTAGGTCATAGGATGTGTAAATGGAACTATTTGTTTCTGCAGGAATGGCTGGGTATGTCAAGTTGTGTAAATAGATAAGCTGTGGAGTTGCAATTTAGGCTGGAGGAGGTAGCTCTGAGTTCTGCAATGAATAACAAAGGCTTTGCTGGATTCAGCATATTTGTCATGGCTGTGTCTTGTGTATGCAGGTTAGTAGAGAATATTTCTTTATTGATTTAAAATATACTTCTCTGCAGGTTACTCTTTTATACAAGGTTGATGTGGTTTCCATGTTAAACCAAACTTGTTCTTTGAAACAGTGTGAGTTTATGGATTTACAGGAATTGTGTATTTCTAGCATAGTACTTGCACCTCAATTAAGTTTTATCAAAACCTGTAATGAAGTTTAATGTTAACACATTTGCTGCCAGCGTATGAATATTTTAAAATCAGCCTAAAATCAAGCAGTTTTCACATGTCTTAGCAAAAACAAAACTCTTTGGCCGATTGCACTAGAGAGCTATTTAAACCCTCAAAAGACATGGCAAGTCTTCGAGTTTGCAATGAAAAAAATATTTTTTTGGTTTTGGGTTTCGTTTTTTTTGTGAGTGGTGTCATAAGTGAGACAAGTTTTGGCCAATTTGGCTAATGTTACCCAGGCTAAGGCTCAACCGCTAGACAAAAGTATTTTGCTCAAGGTTTCATTGGATACTAGGCTAGACTCTGAGTCTTTTAAGACTTCAATCGACTTTCTAGCGTGTCTGGTTCAAAAGTTATGATCTAAAAACAACAAAATAATTAATAATCTAATTAATGAACTAATTACTTATTTTGTTGTTTTCAGGTCATAACTTTTGAACCTGAAACCCCAGCAAATCATCCAAAGTATCAAAAGACTCAGATTTTTGCCTAGTTTCCGATAAAAACTTGAGCGAACTACTACCGTCTAGCAGTTTGAGTCTAGGGCCAGATGAAGTGGGCCAGAAAGGCCTTAAGTACTCCACTTATGATGTCACTCACAAAAAAAACAAAACCCAAAAAATTTTTTTCATTGCAGAATCGAAGACTTACCGAGTCTTCTTAGGGTTTGAACAGCTCTCGTGCAATTGGTGGCAGAGTTATGCCTGTGCAAAGTGCTTGATTTAGGCTGATATCATGCCAGTTTTGAAGGTGTTAAGTGAATACCCTTACTAGTCTCATGGATTTACCATTAGCTATTGTCTTTATTCTCACCATAAACTATGTTTGAATTTCTATCATGGAACATGGGATTGAAAATAAATATAACTGTTTTTAGTCCAAAGGTGGCTGCAACAAATAAGCAAGTTCTTGATGAAGGCGGAGTTCATTCTTCTGGAGACCAAAAAAACTTGGCTGCAAACACTATTACTTCTGACAAAAGCAAGAAAGTTGAAGCAAGTGTCAAAACCCTTGCTGAAAAAGCATCAAATCTAATTGGAAATGCTGAAGAACGTAGCAAGACTAGCTCTCTTCCTTTCTGGGTACGTCTCCCTCAACCACATCATGAGCCTGCAGTTGCACAGTCACCAATGTTAGATGTACAAAAAAGGTCATTGGATGATGAAACCTCATTTATGGCAAAACAGAGCTCTAGTGTTGCTAAAAATCAAAACATTGATGTTGAACAAGACATCCAAGCAGAAACATCTACAACTGCAACTACTGCTGCTGCGATGAAAGTTCCTGAATTGGATAAGGTACATGAACTTAAAATATTTGTTGGTGCTTGTTTTGACCAAATGTTTAATTTGCAATCACTATAGTGTAGTTAATCCTTCTGAATTGCATTTCTCGTGCATCTCCATTCAAAAATGCATATGAAGATGAGTTGCAGGATTTGAAGGTAAACTTTTTATCCATGATATGTGCAAAGTCTTTTTGTTGATGCAATGCAAACAAGAATGGACCTAGTAATGCAAGCTATGATGTGGTGATATATCATGATTCTGCCAGCTTTTAAATAACACAGAACAACAGCACCTCTTAGTGTGAACTTGTCTGGGAGTTTTGTTGATTGGGCTTTGACTTACTGATCAGTGGCCAAAATACCCTTTGCTCGATTTGGTTCACTACTGCAGACAGATTTGCACAATACAAATTTTTGTAGCAGGTGAAATATCTGTAGTGTTGCTTTATTGTCCCATGATCTAACATTAAGTTTAAAGCAAATGGCAAAATCAAAATTGTTTTTGCAGCATTCTCTGTAGTACAGTTATTCACAGTTACTTTCAATGGTAACAGTGACTTGTAGGTTAAACTAGTGGTTAAATAGCTTATGATGTTATGTCAAAGTTGTATGTCTAAATATTACAATAGTGTGAGAACAGTCATATTATGCTGGAGTCTGCAATGATAGTAGCAACTTTATACTTGTCCGTGCAATATGGTACATCAACCCTAAGAAACACAGTGAAAAAGCTAAATTGAAAAATTTTTTTAATATGTCCGTCAATGCTTTTCTGTTGAAGTTGAAAAAGGTGCTTTGCAGTGGTATTGTTGCGATTGGAAAGCCTGAGCAGCAAGTGGGCAATACTTCACACTGTGGCAGCAAGCTACAATAAAGATCACTCAATGAGATCACTGTTGTCATCACCGTTAGCAAATACAGTCAACTGTTCCCCAGGTTCACAAGCATTGTTTTAGAGGTCACTCAGCATGATCATTATATTGGTATCATTCTTACTTGTTTGCGCCACACACATACAGATGCTGCTCTTTGTTCACGGTGGTTCGCTGTGAATTGCACATTCAACACAATGCCAACTGAGAGTTTGGAACAGCACCATGAGGTCATTGGTGTTGAACAAAGATCAAAGAAAAATGGAAGTTAGAATAAAGGTAGAAACTAAGGAGAATTCACCAAAATGCTATATGGCATAATTCTGAACATATTACAAAATGTATTTGAAATTTTGTGTGTGTCAGGGTTGTAGCAGTGCACACAACTAGACGTCTTTTTCATTCAGTCATTTTTTAATATTAATTTTTATTTCATAAAATCAATATGCAACACTTGATTTGGGGAGCATTCTTGATTTTATTCTAGGAATTTGAGAGCCTTGATGGTCAGGAACTAATTTTAAATCATGGCAACTCTTCAACTGCAAGTAAGTCCTAAGGATGGATCTACAAATTCAGGCAACATACACCACAAAAGCTTTTGATCAATTTATGGTTCAATATAGCAATTTGATGTAGCCAACTGCTGCCCGTAGTAAATACGTTTGCAAAAGATGATCATAATTATATTCAAACGGAAATGAATATACCTGTAACTGCTTGTGCTCAACAACTGTCATATTTGCCATTGTGCATATGCTAACAAAAAGGCAAAACTTACTTAAAACCTGCCATCTCTTGGAAGCATTTATGTGAATGTATGTCTTAATATTTGTACAAATGTGCAAATATATTAACGGACTGTAAAAACCTAAATAATATGTTACAGCAAGGATTGGGAGGCAGTGTGTTTTACTCAGTTTGCTGCTTGGTTAGTGGGCAGGAGACAACATATTTAGTTTCTCAGTGAAGATGGGATACATGGTAGTGTGTTTTCACAAGCAGTTAAGTTTTTTGTAGCTTTGTAAGTTTAATTGAATCATCAACTACATTTGATGTAGAAATTTCCAGTTATAATTTTTATTTGCTCATGTGCAGCAAGTAGTAGAATTTAATTTTCTTTTGTTTTATGATAGTTAGGTTGTGTAGTCGGTGTAAGCTTGAATGCTCTGGCATTTAGATACAAACAATAAAGGACAGTAAGTCTCTGGTTAGGTATTGCCAGGCAGATTGCAGCCTTCTGTATCCTGTCATGACATCCGTTGAAAAATAGTGCTCAGCTGTTTCCTGATTTTTCATGTGCAGAGTGGTACTCTCTTAAACAGTACTGTGTGAGTTGTATATGCAGGGAAAGTATTCAGGTATCATTCTGATTCCTTGGAAATTTAACTTTTGTGGAAATGCAATTGCATTGGTTGAGTGCATGTTGAGTCAAATTGTATTTTATAAAATTTGACTACCAAAAGTTGGTGCATGATGCATTGAGCTGTTTCAAGCTACATGCAGGTTTTTTTCTTGGTTTGGTACAAAGCCAAGCAATACATGAAAGATTTAGGATACATCTCAACAGTTTTGTCTTCAGTATAAATTGCTTTGACCAGATGCTGAGGCATGTGTTGAGTGACTTGTATTGCGATTTAATCTGTTTTGCACCTTTTGGGAAAAACCACTCGAGAGAAAGTCAACATTTGCATTTATGAAGTGTGCTCAGGTTCTGATAGGTATTTGTGTGTGCGTAAAACTGTTTATGTGTGGCAATCAACTACTTTATTAAGCATTAGCATTTTATTCTGCGTGTGTGGTAGTTTCAGTCCTCAATATTTTTGTGTTTCCCCATTAGTACAATATTTACTCATGCAGTTCAGTGTATTGCAGTATTGGTGACAGGCCTGAATATAAGTTAGTTATGTGATATTTCTGTTGAGAGTTCTTTAGACTGTTGAGGAAAGATGCTTTGGTGAAGATTGTAGCTATGCCTGGCCTTGTGATGTTGAATGTGATCATCGTGGCAGTTTGTCTTTCATCACGGAGCTGCCTAAGCCAGGTTGTACACTGTGCTGTATTGCTGCTAAAATTTCAGTTAAATTTAGTGTGACTGTAATTAAGGTGAATTTTATATTTAAAAATTATAAATTCTAAAAATTGCATTATTTACATTCTTCATAAAAGTTCATTCTTTTATGAAGCAAGATCGGTCTCAAATGGTTGATTGTTGCTTTTTAAACTATTCTATTGTCAGTTTTTCTGCAGGAGTATGGCGTTACCTGTGTTTGTAAAGTTTACGTAGTCATCCAGATAATCTTACAAGAATGCTGCATGTTTTTACACATTTTTGTTCATCTTTCAGTTGATTTTTGCGTTTTGATCTTCAGAGGTATTTTTACACTTTTTTGTGCTTGAAGCTTGTTCATATCATTTTAATCTTAGGATTTGATTTTTCCTGTTTTTTTTGTGTTGAAGAGATTTCGCTTGATCCAGTGCTCTGTTTTCGTTTGTGAAGTTTTAGTTTTTTATGTTTTCGTTTGTGACAAGATAGGAAGAAATGTTAGCGTTGTCTGCATTTGCGCACTGAAGTGGACCACTGCGCTGTGTTTTGGGCTTTCTGCATAAAGCCCTTATATAATATAACTAGTAATGATTGTTTGTTGCAATAGAATCCTTATATTTGCCAGGACAATCCTGGAAACACTGCAGAAGACAAATTGCAAACATTGGATGCGAGTCATAAAGAAAAGGATTCTGATAACCACCAGGTGTGCGTTTTGATCGCCTATTAACACATTGCGCCAAGTCGACAGCTGTTGAACTGTTTACTTTTGACCTGTGCAATGCGAATTAAGACGCTGACATGCATTTATGAAAAATATGTGAGGATGATTCATTTGGGAACTTTCTTGATGTGTCTTTGTGATCAGTCCCCAGCAAGAAGAAAGTCTTGAGCCCCTCTTTCATCCAGGCTTTTGTGTGTGGCTCGTACGACACAGATTAAAAGGTGAATGAATAATTATCAATGTGGCGGAATAATTTCTTGTCATCATTGCAGCATCAGCCGTTGTGTAACTCACGCCAGCTGAAACAATTTACCTCACGCGCATGCTTCTTGTCGTTTTCCTCCTCGCACCTTGTCAACTGCTCACGTTGCTCCGAACGTCATACGGGACTTAAGATTGGCAACTGTGTGGCTGACTTTGATACACTGACAAGTCACCGTCCTGTTAAGCGCCCGTGCCTCATCTTGAAATGGCTTTTGCAGAAGGACGAGCAGGAGGCGCGGAGTGTCTCTGTCAGTGTCGAAGCCGAATCCCATCTTAAAACCAGCTTCGACGTGCAGCAAACAGAAACAGACTCCAGCGATGCAGCACGTGTGGAGCCCACGATCGACCTCCCCAAAGATACAACGTCAGCTTCTCCTCCCCCGGACATTCGACAAACGGTGAGTTGCGTTATGTGATGGTGTAAGCCAGGGGTGGCCAACTTGTCTTCGACTGGGATCGACTAGAAAATATCTTGATCACTCGCGATCGACCAGTCGGTAATAATGTCACAAGCACAGAATGCCAAAGTTGAGTATCGCACGTGCAAATAGTGTACCATCGCCTTATTTAGTGATGCACAGATAGAAGACAAAAGCGTCTGTTACGCCCAAATCATGATTGTCACGCAATAACAGAAAAACATATTACAACACCTTCGCGGCATCTGCCTTGCTGGCCTATGGTCAGCTTCATGAACTTTCGAAACAGCAGAAAAATTTTGACTTTATTGACATTTGGTTGACCTATAACAGGGGTGGCCAACTTGTCTTCGACTGGGATCGACTAGAAAATTTCTTGGTAACTCGCGATCGACCGGTCGGTAAAGAAGTCACAAGTACAAAATGCCAAAGTTGAGTATCGCACGTGCAACTACAGTGCACCATCGCCTTTGTAAGTGATGCACAGGTAGAAGGCACAGCGTCTTTAAATCATGATTGTCACGCAATAACAGGAAAACATATCACAGCACCTTCGCGGCATCTGCCTTGCTGGCCTATGGTCAGCCATCGCTAAAGACACCAAAAATACATGTGACCAACCAATTCATGGATAATTTTTATGCACTTTCTGGAATATTGATTGAAAAGTGTTCTTTATACAGTTGGTATCTTCTCAATTCAATGCAAAATCAGGCGCAATCGACCAAGTGACACTTGGCGATCGACTTGTTGGCCACCCCTGATGTATGGTGTTAAACTAAAGGCTCGAAGATTTTTACTGTCTTCTTCACGATGCCGTTATTGTAAAAGACGTGTAGTTATTTGCGAAAACCCTTTCCACTTGTATTTACATTCGGCGCTGAAATCTAGTTTTTTTACTACTCTGAAATCTAGTTTTTTTTCTACTCTGAAATCTAGTTTTTTTACTACTCTGAAATCTATTTTTTGAAATCTATGTTTTTTTTCGGTCATAGACCGAAATTTTTCTGATATGACCGAAAAAATTAAGTCGATTCGGTCATACAATGCCCGAAAATGCACACTAGTAAATACTGAATACTGTTGCGGCGAGTTGTAATACTATTATGGGACAAATGACCAAAATGTTTCAGCGAAAAATGCCCGGTCTGAAATGTTTGGTTTTTCAGTGTTTGATAAAAACTTCCGGCTGATTGTGAGAATTCGGGCGAAAGGGTTTGGTGTTTCGATGACCTGAGCCATCGATTTAGCCGGAAATATTGTGGAAAAGGATGCCAAGGTCTTCTTTACGGTTAATTAAACGTAAATTTCTACACAGTCACGTAATCACTTGGTTGGTGCCCTTTCGATTGCTTTTTTCAGTTCGGGTAGGGTGCGAAAGTGTTCGGGTAGGGTGCGAAAGTGTTCGAGTAGGGTGCGAAAGTGTTCGGGTAGGGTGCGAAAATGTTCATGTAGGGTGCGAAAGTGTTCGGGTAGGGTGCGAAAGTGTTCGGGTAGGGTGCGAAAATGTTCGGGTAGGGTACGAAAATGTTCGGGTAGGGTGCGAAAATGTTCGGGTAGGGTGCGAAAGTGTTCGGGTAGGGTGCGAAAGTGTTCGGGTAGGGTGCGAAAATGTTCGGGTAGGGTGCGAAATTGTTCGGGTAGGGTGCGAAAGTGTTCGGGTAGGGTGCGAAAATGTTCTTGTAGAAATCATTGACTTTTGTTTATTTATCCAGAGATGACCTGCTAAGCCTAGGTTTCTTGTGATGACTCGAGTTCCCTAAGATGTATCATGTGGTTGCCTGCAAGTTTGTGTTTCTGTTTTGTTGACAACAGTGGCTCAACAATTGGGGCTTCACGTTCTTTCCTGCTTTTTTTCTGCAGTCTCATCTTTCATCCATTTTGTTCTAGGCAACTCTGTGGCAGTATTTCTATGCAACGATTTTTTAAATTGCAACCATGGTGTTTTTTGCACGACTGTGTCTATTAAGATCGATAGCTGTGTTTCTAGATAGTTGGGGCTTCTGGTCGATTCGTCTTATCCGAATCATTGTACCTTCCGTAGGGTTGCTGCGGTAACATCGTTGGCAGTTCACCGCCAATAACTCGGTTGACAACTAAAAGCTTTAGGTTTGCTGCAAGGTTTTGCGCAATCAGCGCACAGGGTTCTGCTTTCATCTTTTTGCGACGATTCCAAATTGCACGTATAGTATCCGTATTCAAGTAACTCGTCTCCACAGTGTGAGTGATTGAGCAAGCAAGGAAGGAATCGATCAGAAAATTTTTTCTGACAATCAATTTTTCGCAAAATTACGCATCCTCGATCTTGAAATTCAAGGTCCCACATACCTGTATTTTTAATGGGGTACTGATTTTCTATTGGAAAAAATTGCCGATGAATTCCATCCCGTCACCTTTGTGGAGACCAGTTACTGTTCTTGATCAATTCGATTGAATTAGGTTTAAGTATCAGGCAAACCTGACAGAAACTCAAAGAAATCTCAAACTGAAGCGTGTAAAATTTGTAAAAGCCACTGTAAAATCTCATACTGATTTGAGTCCTATCGTTGAATGGAAATTGCTTGTCTTACTCGCTGGAAATCGGTTTACTGTAATATGAGCGTGAGTGGACCGAAGTTGAGGTACTCGTTCCTTTTCATTTGAACCGAATTAATTCACAACCAATCAAGATCTACGGCCGATGATACAGGTCGTGTGTAAGAACTGCCTGTTATCGCGCTTTCCTTCGTCAGGAGATAGGGCTGTGATTTCCTGCTTTTCCCTCCTCGCACACTGTTGACCAGTGGTTCTTAAATGCGGTGAATATAACCCACCAAAAAAACTCGGTCTTGCCAAAAAAACTCGGACCCGCCAAAAAAAACTCGGATCCACCAAAAAAAACTCCGACTCGCCAAAAAAAAGTCGGACTCGCCAAAAAAACTAGAACGCGCCAAAAAAACCCGGACCCGCCAAAGAATGTGGTACCCGCCAAACGAGTGAAGCGCAATCTGTCAGTCCGATTGCGTATGCTTGTCAGTTAGGTGGGGAAAAGCGAAAGCTGGAGGGCCAGGGTCTCTCTCTTGAAATCGCCCGAATTCCTTGTTTATTTTACAAAGTGTTAAACTCCGTTGAAATTCGATCCATTCGTCGCAGGCGTCTGAGGAGAGCACCAGCGAAGCCGCGCCGCAGGACGCCGAGAAAGGTACCTTTGGTTGTGAAGAACCTGTCTGCTCGCGTGTTGATCCAGGCAAAGAAGTATTTGTCGTGTGTGCAAAAAATTCTGGATAACCGCGGCTGTTCGCCTGTCGGGAAGGCTAAGAATCGAACGTGGCGATAAAATCGATTGCACTCGCCGACGGCGGAAACAAGAGTAAAACTTTTGGTTTCAGGCCGTTTTCAAGTTTGCAATGCACTGATGATGATAACAGGAGTTATCGAAACGTCTACAACGTGTCGTTGATATCGTTTTCATCATTGGTCGTTTTCAAGTTGATTGAAATGCGTTTCGTAAGCTGTTTTTTTGTCCGATACTTTTCCTTAGTCGCAGAAAGCACTGGGCAGATGCGATTGGCCCAAGTGACGGAAATCTCTGCTTGTAAAACAGGCGCCCGTCCGGACGTCGAACCTGTGGTCAGCGCCGTTGAGCCGTCCAGTGAAGTTCATCAGGAAGGCCTACCGGATGGCGCCACGACGTCACAAAGCGACGCGGTGGGACGGGATGACGGCGAGAAGAAAGCTGAACCTAGCGTTGAAGGAAACGGTGAGTTTTGGCAGCAGTCGTACTCGTGGAATTTGTCCATCACTCTGCAGTAGTCTTTGCCTTTTTTGCCTTTGTTCCAACAAGATTTACAGCAGCTATGTCCAACCCACGGGCCGCATGCGGCCCAGTCGAAGGTTTTGTGAGGCCCAGTTTAGGTTTTCGTTGTAGTAAATGTATCATATATACTGACAACCTGTCCTTATTTTGCAAATCTTGAATTTGACATTTTTGAGGCAAGTAATCTTCAGTGCTACTTTATGACGTCTGTTGCCATTGCACTTCCGATTCGAACGCTTTCAGTACATTAGCTTATGCTAAATCTACACTGCTAAGATCAAAGTAAGTCATTCAATGTGCGGCCCAGGTCAAGATAGTGACATAATTTTTGGCTCAATTAGCCATTTGGGTTGGACACCGCTGATTTAGAGCGTACATTTAACGGGTATAAGATCTGTGCACATCGTTTATTTTGTTTAAAGACGCAAGCTATTTCGCGGGCTGTGGTAGACTGTTATCAGGTTTCTGCTTGTTTTGCAATTTTTAAACTCTTGTCAAGCATCCACTTCCCCCCTCCCAAGCGTTTTCCCTCCTGTCACGCATCGCTGCTTTCGACTTTGAAACGTTTCGTTTTGTTTCCGGTTCTCGTTACGCGCGGCTGCATCTGATATCGGGTCGCAAACACAGTGCTAAGTGAAGCGCGGAAATGCTTATCCAGGGAAACAAAATGAAAAGCGTGATCGTCCTTGCAGCGGCAACTTTGCCCACACATTGTGCATCGAAACAGCTTTGCTATACGTACAGGCCTGGTGTGGCGTTGCATTGTCTTCGCGCTGAAATGATCACAATGCGTTCGCATCATCGGCACTTTGCCAGATTTCTTTGCCATTGTCTTTGCAGTTAACATTGTGTTAACTAGCAAATCGATGCATTGGTGTATTTCTGTGCAGACGGGTGGGGGGTGTCGCACATACCCCTTTTTCAAATGTTGCATCATCGGAAAAAGTAAAAAAAAAACGTATCTCATTTCAGATCTCAAATTTCAGGCTCCGGCTCCAATATCCAAACGTTTTACGCTCCGGCACTGAAATGATTTGGTCCGTCGAAAACTGAAAATCATTGTATTATTTGTAAAACTTGTTTGTCCCACCAACTAGGGCTGTCAAACCGGAACCGGGCTCCGGCTTCGACTCCTCCACCATCTAAAAGTTTTTGGTCCTGGCCCCAATCGTCCAAACTTGCTTGAGTTCCAGCTCCACAGCTCTGCGTCTCAGGCAGCCTATTACCTTCAAACGCTGCGAGCTTGGTCAAACACTTGTTTACGTAAAAGCACACACGTTTCCTTGAGACAAGCCGCTTTGAACTCGTGATTCGCTGCCGTGCTTGCGAAACAATGCTGAAGCGTCGCGACGCCGGTGAAGCGCTTGACAGGGCGCGTGGGCTCTCTCTTTGGCCTGGCCTGGCCATCTGGCAATGGAACAGTGTATCCGCTCCCAGGACATTACCAATGCCTGTCAAACAATCAAAGAAAAAACATTAAAATGCTGCATTAAAAGCAGTTGTGCTGCGAAAACGCACTGCGGGGATGTTGGCGCACAGCTGACGAGAAAAGCGGCTGTTCGCGATTTGCGACGCGAAAAGAATTCCGTTTGTCAATAGTACCCGGTTGTTAGGTCACAATCGCCGTCTCCGTTTTGTTGGATTGTGACGTGCGTGTCCTGTGTACTTATCGTGAATGATCCGTGACGTTGCTTTTCGCCCAGGTTGTCTGTTTGCGTGTTTGTTAAACGTCAAAAGAAAGGTTTAACTAATCTAATCTATCTGGGAAAGGTGCTTGTTGCTTGGTGGTTGTGTCCACCAACATTCTAAGTGCATTCACTCGAATGGGGGTTGTTTGGTGAGGGCCAACATTTTTGTTTTATTCTTTTTTTCATTGAGCCCAATATTTACCAGGTTACACAGCAACCCGTCTATCAGGTATGGTTGTTGCTACCCAAGTTGAAACCGTCTTTTGACGTACAGTCGAATCACCAAGGTCACTGTGATGGGTCGTTTGGCTTGTACATATGCGCGTGCGCAAGTTCATATCTCATCAGTCCTGGCGCTCTTGTTTTATGCTTTCAAACAGTAAAAAAATTCAATTCGCCCTTGAAACGTGATTTGAGATGCTTTGTTGGCGATCATTTCACTCCTGGCGCGGCCTTTTCAGCTGGTTGCTTTCACCCATTGTTGCCCCTGGTGTCGTTCTCGACATTGTCGGTATCGTTACCGTCAAATTGTTGCCTTCTTCAACATCAGGTAACATCATATTGCTTCGTCACAGTTTCTTATAAGATATATGCTTCCATTGCTAACGTAAAACGTTAATCCCAAAGCAACGGTGAGAGAGCTTCTTCAGTTTGGAACGATATAACCAAGCACACGAGGGTGAGAGATTGATGAAAGAAACTTGAAAATCATGAGTCTAACTTTATTTCATCCTGAACGAGAAGGAAACGTGGTAAAGAAAACCAACAGCCCAGTCAACATCAGATTTGTGGCAAAAACGTCAGAAATTTCTCTCAGAACATCAGATCTGATGTTAAAACAGCAAAAGAGAAAATAACTGTGCCAGCCCGGGCCAACTAGTTGCCTCGAATGTTTCGTGTGCTTCAACGAGAATCGAATCCTTTTATCAATTATATCTTTTTCACGAGCTTGTTCAGCGTTTGTCTGTTTAATGCGCAGACGAAAAACCCGACGAGCACGTTAAGTTGGAAGTGGACAGCATCCAGTCGTTCGAGGAGTGGAAGAAAAAGCACATACAAGATCGGGTAAGCTTCTGCTGGACTGTTTTCTGCTCAGATGTTGCAGTGTCTTCGTTTCTTTTTTGTCGTCTTCATTGATAAATGTCTTGAGCAAGTTGCTTCAGAATTTTCTTCTGGGGATTTTCATGTACAAAAACTCCCATAGGTCCTTGTAATCCATCGGTCGGCTGTTTCTTTCCTGAAAAACTTCAGCCTGAAACTGCGATAAATCGGTAAAATGTCCTCGAACTTCGATTTTAAAATGGACACACGTCTCTGGTGGGTGGAGGTGGTAGAGTCGCGCTAATAGGCTTTTCCTCGAACTTGTCAAGTTAAACCGAGTACCTCGAAGGTACTCGCTTGTTAAGCCGAGTACGTCGAACACGCTGAGTTAAGCCGAGTAAGAGGTCTTCGTCAAACTTGCCACGTTTGGCTGAAAACTTTGCCGACAGACAATCGTTTTCTTACATTCTGTCCGTCGTCGTCGTTTCCGAAACTGTCCGAAACCATCCGGACCTGTCTTCGCAGGAAGACGCCGCGGCCGCCGACGTCAAGGCCTCAGTTCCTCGCACGACGATCCGCACCAAGAAAACGCAGATGAACTACGCATCGCAGGACTGTGGGGCGAAGATCCTCTCCCACAACCCGGAAGCGAGGGTGGGTGTGGTCTGCGATAGTGGGCGTGGTCTGTAATAGTGGGTGTGGTCTGCGCGAAAGGCGTTTTGTTTCGGCTGTTGATTTCTCGACGCAGTGCGACGAGTAACGCTTTGATTTAAACGAAGTTTCGAAAATGCAACACTTAAAAAGCTCTTTATCAGGACAGGAAGCATCTTTGTTATTGCATTTATGTCAGGTGTGAGCAATCAATTTGGCTCGGGGGGCTACTTCGAGAAGACCGCGTGCAGCGGAGGGTGGTACGTTCTAATGGAAATAGAAGCAGGTCGCGGTTCAAGTTAGCCTCAGCACTAACACTTACTGGACAAAGTTGCAGGAAATTTAAACTTGCTTCCGCGGGCCCCTAAAAACGATGTGGCGGGGCGCATGTGACCCGTGGGCCGCTAATTCCCCCTCCCACACCAGGTTTATGCGATGACTCATTTCTCAGCGTTTGAGCGATGGCGATGGCTTTGAATAAATCGCTGTCGAACTCAGAACAGAAACTGCCATCGACTTGTTTGTTTTCGCTTTGCTGAAGCGCCATAATACATCCTTTCACTGCCCCGGTCCTGTGTACTTTAATCCGCAGCCAGTTGCAGTGTGTTCGCGGTACGAGCAGCTAATCGATACATCCGCACGGTAACAACACTCGAGTCGAGTGCTGATGTCGAGTGTGCGGGCGGACGCGACGTTTCGCACCGTTCGGTGTGTTACGTTGCGAATCGTGTCGTTGCAGCTTGTGTCGGTTTGTTGTTCCACTGAAAACAAATCCGACCGGACGCCAGCGTTCCTGTCCGGCCCCCTTGTGCCGCACTTGTGTGGGGTATCTCGCAGCAGTGACCTCGTGCAGCATGCCGTAGTGTTGCTGGTGCCAGACAGGCCTGCGGATGCCGTGTGGCCCGAAAATCGGGGCATGTTTGAATAAGCAATCACTTGTGACTTGGCAGGTCATGCACAACAGTGACCTTTTTGTATTTGCAAACCAGGTCGTGTAGCAGTCGTTCAAGTTGCGAAAGACGAATCGATCTCTATTGTGCTTCTTCGAACAGAACGTCCTGTGTCTGGTATGAGTCGAAGTCCTGATGCCACGGCAGCATCGTGCTCTGCTTTTCACTTTCAGGCAGTGGCTTAACTGACAGGGGTGCAGGGGAGCGATCCGCCCCCCTCCCCTGGCAAGATAAATGTAAAACTAGGACCCTCTTAGCTTACATTTTGATAGTTAGTATTATTTTGCTTTTCAGTTGGGTTGTTGTTTTTTGCGTTTTTCGGGGTGTTTTCGTGTTTTTTCAGCAAGTATACAGTTGACATCCGCATCTGGATTCACTATCATTTTAGAACTATTTCAAGTGTTTGCCGGTGGTACCCCTTCAGCTAAGTTTTGCCCCTCCCAACTCAAACCTCTAGTTGCGCCACTGCTTTCAGTGGTGAAACCGCTGCATTTTTTCGAGGGGCGAACTCCTTGCGCGTGATTGACCTTCACGCAGGCGCTGGGTAATGTTTGGCGATGTTCGTCCGTGACGTAATTACGCCGTCGAGACGCATCGGCTGGTTTCACACTCCCCACAGCCCCTCCCAAGTCAAAAGAAAGCGTTTCGGACGAAGATGTGTCTTGTTGTAAGCAATGACGTCACAGCCGAAGATCGTGCGCGATGGAAGGGTGCGCAGCTTCCGCACCAGCGCGAGCTTGCAAAGGTGATCGACCTGCTTCAGCTGCCTGGTGCTCTGCTTCGACAAAGGCGCTTCATGAAACCACTGTCGATGAATGCCAGGCTTACGCTTTGCGGAGTTTCCACCCGATATTGAAAAAGTATTGAATTGTGAAATCGGTTTTCATGATCTTGAAAAAGTATCGAGTTTGGCGAAAATGTACATAAAGTATTGAAAAAGTTTGTAAATTCTGAATTCAACCATTTGTTTATTCAAATTTTGTTCTTTACCGCTGATAAGTGAGGGCGGTTTTGCAGATGTTTTTTGCATTGTGGTCCAATGAGTTAAATTTTCGAAAAAGAAAGGTAAATAATGGCATTAAAGGCCTCTGATTTTGTATTGAAAAGATATGGAAATTGGTTTTCGACAGTGTGCGGGGATCCTGGCTCTGTCTGTGACGGTCGCGTGCAGTGGGTTGCTCGCAGAGCATATCCTTGCATCAATCAAATGTCATCACCGGCTCTGTGACATTCACGGTTCAAAATATGTTTTTGTGACGTTTCCAAAGTTTTCGTTTTTCACTGACTTTCATCTCTTCCCGGATCAAACGCAGGTTATTGTGCTGTTTATGGAAAAAAATCAGCGCTGCAAACTGTTTTTTTCTTGCATCGCCGGTGGCAGATGCATGCAGAGCGCCCCGCCCCTTGCTTCTTAGCATGTGACGCGACCGCAGAGCGCTTCCTACCTGTAAAGTTGATTGAGTGATGTTATTTCGCGGGCTGCTGTTGACAGGCAGCCCCAAGCGAACTGAAACGACAGTTGGGCTTTTGTAATTTCGCACGCGTGGAGAGTTTTGTGTGGTCTACTCTAGTGAATGTGTTGGTTTTCGCTTGTGTTTATTTCGACCGTAACGAAACGTGGTGTTTACTTTGAGAAGGACGCCACTTTGAATAATCGTTTTTGCTGTTTGTTCAAATATATTGTCGCTGAACAACATAAACATCGCGCACAGAATGCACCTTTGCCCCCCTGCTTGCGGTCAAAGTTCACGCCTCTGGCTAAACTGAAGTTCGCACCTTGGTTTCTAATTAACTCAGATTAAGCAATTTGAACCTTGCCGCTCTGGTCCGTCGAACGCTCCGAACTGACCGACCTCATGTCTCTTCTTTCTCTGCAGCACATTTCCGCCATTTTGGACGAGAACAAGGACATGTACATGCTGAATCCGTGCTCGGCCAGCATTTGGTTCGTGGTGGAACTGTGCGAACCGATACAGGTCGGTTGAGGGGGTTTTTGTCCCCGCACCCTGGTGTTATTTTTGCTGATGCGTTTCCTGCAATTTACGACAGTTTCAAATCTGCCAATCTGTCTTGTAAGAAAGTTAGGAAAGTCTTGCTGGCCGCTCCCCACGGCCAAGAGAGCCGGAGGCCTGCCCAAGGCCACACAGCGTCTTCTTGGGTCTCTGGCCATGGCCCCGCTTTGGAGCGGAACCTGCGGGACTCAGAGATTGGTAAAAAAACCTGCGAGAGGTGCTTCCAGACCTTCCAAGGCTGCTGCTTCCCAGCGTGGAAACGCGGGCTTTAATGGATGCATCTTTCTCAAAAAGGATTTGCCGAAGTGCTGGACGACCTTTGAACCCGTGACGCAACGCGCGAGTCGAGAAGTGCTTCAGGACTACTGAATTTTGTGAATATTTTTTAGCTTTTACAAAATTTATACCTGTGTTTTAACCTTTACACCCGCGAAAGCGGAACCGACTCGGTCTGCGGGTGCATGGCGCTCGTCACTCCCCACATTCGCGCGACGATTTGAAGATCGATTGTTCGCTCATAACAGATCAGACAGTTGCAACTCGCCAACCTCGAGCTTTTCTCATCGGCGCCGAAACGCTTCGAGATCTCGATCAGCGAACGGTACCCGGCGCGCGAATGGAGGCCCGTGGGCGCTTTCGAGGCCAGGAACGAGAGGGCCCTGCAGACCTTTGTGCCGACTCGCGAGGAGCTGATGTTTGCGAAATATGTCAAGGTGAGTGCGCATGCGCGGCCGCTGGGGCGATGAATGCCAGGGAAAGATTTCGCCGACTTTCAATCTGTGTTGCGTGTAATACTTACGTTGGTGAGATTTCTATCGAATATAATAGTGGAGACTCGTAGTTGTGAAAACACTAACACTAAGCGGAACCGTTATTTCCAATTTTACGCAGATAGATTTTGTTCGAGTGGGACGTTTCAAGAATCGCGAAAGTGTTTCAATTAAGTTGTTTGCGTTGGTATTCCTGACTTTGGAGCTTTTCATAAGAAAAAGGCAATTCTACTCAAAGGGTTTAAACGGTGTTATCAAGCGGTCGCTTTTCTCAAACACAAATAAGAGGCCAGCGCATTCAGTTAAGGAAAAAAGAACTTCGAACAGCTAGTAAGTCCTTTCCAGCAGCGACCTTTTGTTCATGCGAAGGAAACAGATAGTGAATGTCAAACATTATTTTTTTTATTTCAAAGCCAGTTGGAAAAAAGTCTCTTAACGTGTTATAAAGAAAAGTGTTTTTCAAACAAGCAGCTTCTGCTCGATCGCACTTGATTCTTTGAAAATATATTCTAAAAATATTTGAACTGCTGCGTTCGCCAACAGCGGGCGAGCAACTACGCGAGGAGGGGAGGTGTTGTCGCGCTTCCCGTGCATTTGTGCGACACGTCAGTCGTTGGCGCTTTCGTCGCGATCGGCGAATCGCGTTCGCGGCAAACGTAACAATCGGCGCGTTGTCATCGCGAGCGCGTTCGACAAGGCCACGTCGTTGCTCGCGCGGGCCGGTTCGTTTGTTTGTTGCGCTCGCATCGCGGTGTGGACACGATCGCTACGACGACCTGGGCAATTATGACGAAACAAAGGCGGCGTGCTGCTGTCTTCGCGTTCCACATCTTGGCAGCGGTTGTCGAGAAAAACGACCATGCATCGTTGTCGCCGCGAAATTTATCTTCTTCGCGGTTCATCAAGCCATTGGACGACTTGCAAAGTACCGGCTGCTCGTAAAAAGCAACGGCTGTTTGCGCAAAGTACCGGCTGCTCGCAAAAACCGCTACGACGGCCGGTGGATAAAACGTGGTGCGGTTCTTGCTTCTTGTCTCAGCGAACACCGAAAGTTCGCTTGAAAATAGTTTTTTTCTTGACGATCGTGGCGGTCTTGCTCTTGATTTTTAAGTTGAGCTGCTCTGCCGAATGCTCGCAGAACGTTGGACCGTTGCAGCCAAACCTCCCAACCTCTGAGCGATTCTAATCTACCCCTAATAAAGCGCCAGATGGTTGTCGTTTTCTGTTCACAACGTCTGGCTTCTGTCATCGTTCCTTCGCGTTGGTTGAATCGATTGTGAACGTGTTGTTGTCGGCTCATCAAAGGGAGCTCAGTCTTCGACGGTGTTTTTGGCGAGAAAAATGCGGGCGCCCGCCCGTTTGGTGGCTGTTCTGTGTCGAAGAAAGTTTCTTAGCCCGGGGTCGGGTTTATTCCACGTGCTGTTGCTTAGAATAAAGTGCTTTTGCTCGCATATTAATGGAGCTGGTGCGGAAGATTTGTGACGTCACTGCTGACCGCTGACAAGAATCACGGGATATATTGTATCCACTGTGCTGTCTCTATGGACAACCAGTGTTTTTAAGGTGTTTGACAGAGTGAAACGGTCTCGCAAAATGCAGTCGATGCTCGCTTTACTGCCACCGTCATAATACACTAAGACCTTACTTTACGACCAACTCGGTATTCAGGTAAATTAGTTGCGGTCACTCTCAAAATGCCTTTGCGGTCAGCAAGGTCAAAACTTAAAAAAACCCTATGGACAAATTAAACACTACATGGTCTGCGAGCAACTGTGGTATTCTTCATGATCTGCACCGTTCAAAATTGTTTGATCGCCACATGTCATGCGCTGCAAATGCCCGCGCCCACATTGTGATGACATGGCTGCTGTATGACTTCCCCGTTTCTTACCTACAATGCCGCTCATCGCACTCACCTATGTGCGTATCTCACTTCCTCGTCCGTACATTTCGCAACTCTTTGTACGTTGCTTGCCGTCTATCTTCTTATATGCTACGACTGTAATTGACTTGCTCCGTGTTGCCCGTTTATATTTGGCCAGGGGTTTGTTAAAGGTGTTTTAGGGACCCGTTTCGGGTCCCTGGAATTGAAAATCGTGTCCTGAGAATCAGCGCAAATTATTATCGAATCCCAAGAATCAGAAAATCGGATCCCTAGAATCAGAGAAATTGTGTCCCTACAGGTCCATACCAGGTACCTAACATTTTCCTTAAAAAAACCTGATTTGGCATTTTCTTTTCCATGCCTCCCTGTTTGAAAGTAGATACTGTGAAAGTGTCAGCAGTCAGCCGGTTGCACCAAACCGGTCAGAACCGGCTTTCGTCGGATTGAAGTCGTCCGCTACGATTGCATGCGTTAATTTTGTGCGATCACTCTGACGTCACGTGAGCAATTGTAAATCATTCATACGTGCAGCCGTGCGCAGCGATGAATGTCAAATTACGCTTTGTAAGTTCTGCTTGATTGATTATGATTTTGTCAATGCCTTGCAGAGCAGCGCATCGGAAAATGTTCAAAAACCGCTTCGTATTTCCTTCGACTTCGGTTCGAAATCACGTGACCAAATCAAAAGCAAACCTTTGGACTTTAAACAACGCTCAAGTAGCTGCTGCTGTTTTGCGATTCCTGGCTGTTGTTTCGTCATAATGGCAACTATGCTTTGGAATGTATCAGATGAAGATTGACAGAAGCAGTTTAACCAACTCAAAGCAGCCTGTTTTCTGGGTCGATCCCATTCGTTTCGTTTATATCTAACTGCCTACACAGGGAGCTTTTTCATTACAACAGGGTATTCGACCTGTTACTTGGCATTTAATGCACCTGTGACTTGGTAGCGCAGGAAAATGCGCAAGTACTTGCCGGATGGCTCCACGATATTAATCATGCAAAACAGTAACTTCAATTTCCTAATTTTAACCCGACGCGCAATGTGAAAACGCTTTGAGGTAATGCTTGCGTGAAAATTAACCGTTCCTCCCGATGCACGTAAAGATAATTGTCATAAATAACCCCTTTCGCTTGAATTGAGTCAGTGAAGGGCTATTGCAGATTTCTTTCTTGTCTTTCTGCTGTTGTCCTTCCGTGGACTTTATTTCTCCCTTGGTCGCTTGTTTCGCTAAGTTCGTTGGTCGCTGCTTTTGTCGCTTGTCCAATACGACAAAGGTATTTCGACAACCTCTGGCCACGCCAACTTTCCATTCACTAAGTATTCTTCGCCAAACCAAATAGGCAGCAGGGTTAAAGTTCAAGCTTTGTGATAAAAAGGACTACTGGGCGAAGCCTTGTTGGTTTCGAGATATTTCTTCTTCACCGAGGCAGGAGTTTCTGAATGGTGGTCGGTTTTGCCAAGAACACCAACGTGCTGCAACAAACGCGGACCTTGGACCAATGTGTTCAGCCGCTTGTCGCGAAGTAAACCCTAGGCGCATTTGACTTGCTGCGACCGTTGGTCGATGGCTGTTTTTTTTCGGTCATGGACAAAATTTTTTTGAAATGACCGAAAAAAGTAAGTCAATTCAGTCATAATGTTAGGAAATACAGTTTTGTGAATACTGTTACGGCGAGTTTGACCGAAACGTCCTAGCGAAAAAAGCAGCCCGATGGGGGTGCTGTCGGACTGTAACACTGTGCTTGACTCCTGCGTTGCAGTTCGAAATGAAAAGTCACTTCGGCACCGAGCATTTCTGCCCTTTGACAATGCTGCGCGTGCTCGGCGTGTCGATGGTCGAGGAGTACGAAGAAGCCGAAGAAAAAGAAAAACCCGACCACGCTCGGGATTCTTCGGACGACACCGAAGCGGTAAGTTGGGAGAAACGTCGCAGTGGATGCGCAGGCGTGACGACTGACAGTTCCCACTATTTAACGTTGCGGTGCTGGAAAAGTTGGTCAGATGCAGATGTATTTGTGTATGCGTTGTTTTGTAAACTATATCGCAATTTGAAGGTTAAATTTTTTAATTCTGCTTTGGAAAAAAAGCCCAGTTATAAAGGATCAAAACGTTTTCTAATTAGTTCCAAGTAAAATGTTGAGAAGAGAAAAATCCAAGGTCTGTGGCAGTGGTTTTCTACCTTCGTTGTACCGCGACCCATTATAGCAACCCACTTCGATCCATTATAGCAACCCACTTCGATCCATTATAGCAACCCACTTCGATCCATTATAGCAACCCACTTCGATCCATTAAAGCAACCCACTTCGCCCCCGCATCATTGTAGTGAGACGTAACTGAGTCTCCACTTGCAGCAGGTATAAGCAAGTTATGCAATAGGCATAACAACTATAGCTCAACGACCCCATCTAAAACTCGTACAAGGCAAATGTAATACAGCTGTGTGAATAAAATATCTACTCCCGACCCCTCCAAAAATGGTTCACGACCCCCCTGGGAGTCGATATTCCAGGTTGAAAAGCACTGGTGTATGGTGAACGTTTTACAGTTTATTTTTGACATAACTTCGCCAGTTAATAAGTATTTTTCTGGTGTAAATAAGGCTTGTCTATGTGTAACTATTGAATGCCCGATCATGCAGAAACCGCATTTGTTTAAACGTTGCTTTTTTCCTGGCTCTCTCCGTCTATTTGAAAAGGCTGAATATCCCTTCACTGTTGCGTTCTCCGCAGGCTTCGCTCGAAGAAACGAGCGCCAACACATCGCAAGACGCCGGGTCGATTGATAAAGTGCTGAGCTTGGTCAAGAACGCTGTTGGCAGCATTTGGGGCAACGGGGACGCGTTACACGAAGCGAATGCGACCAGGTAGGGAAAGGGTTGATTGACTTAAATCCTTTTATTTACATCTCCGTGATTTAATCAAGCAATGAAAGTCAAAAATTCACGCAAAAAATCATATGCAGTTTTAATCAGAGCTTTGTGTGATTTCTGTGACACATTTAATTAGCATTCTAATAGGTTTTCACTTACATTTGTATAAAAGGCAGAGAGTTGTTATGACGATACTCAATGTCAAAGCAATTGAAGTTTTATCAATCATCCGTCACAGCTTCTGTGAGGTCACAGATTCTATGTCAACTAACTACAAAAATGACATATGGACTGAAATCACTAACCCTTGGTGACTCGGAAGTCAGAACTGTTATTGTGTCACAAGTTCGAACGTGCAAAATGGCATAAAGCCAGATTTTTTCAGTTATTTTTCAATCATAGACCGAATTTTTTTAAATGACCGGAAAAAATTAAGTCACAAGGTTTGAAAGTATAGACTAGTGAATACTGTTGAGTGGCGTTAATACTACTTTGAGTCATGTGACTGAAATATCTCAGTGACCAAAATGTCTCAGCGAGGAAAGAACAGGCATAAAGTAAAAGTTGCATCTAAATTCTATCAAATATGTAGGCTGTTGACTGCAGATATAGTAGTTTTATAACATATTTCTCATTCATAATACCAGATATGTTATAGGTTCTTTACCGTTTTATACTTGCAAGTTATACATTTGCAGAAGCTGAACTAATCAAAGCTGCGTTGCAATAAATAATTTTAACAAGCCACTTCACACCAAAAAAGCTGGAAAGCTGGTATTTATAAACAAGCTTTGCAACATGCCATTTAATAAACTGGTGGTTTGAGTATTGTAATTTCCATGAATATTTTGTTTTGTATATCAGTACTGTTGTTGTGAACTGTTTTGCCTTAAGTGATATTGCGTAAGCCCACAGAATGTTGCAATGAAAATTCAGCTGTTTTTATTTGCTTAATTTCAAGAAACAGAGTACAAAAAATTAGATTAAAACAAAGCATTTAAATTTTACAATTACAAATGTTAGGTGACCACCCACTACACATAAAATAAAAAAATCAAAGCAATGTGATTTAAATCAAAAACACCGAGTATTTTGATATTTTTCAACCCTGGGTAGAGGGTGCTTGTTCGTTCCGCCAGTGAAGCTTTATTTGTGTGCGTTTTTCTGATAACGCACACCTTCATGTCAAGAACCGATTCTGAAACCGTGTTGCGATGGTTTTGACATTCATTCACGATGGATTTCGCGACTTGCCTAAACTCAGGAATGTTTTGTTTCATTTTGCAGCAGTTGTTCACAGCAGTGAGTGTTCTGCAATTAAAAGAACGTGAAAAGCTTTTCTGCCACTGAGAGAAATGCAATGCGTTGTATTCTGACGAAAAAATATGAAAACGCAACAGGGAATTTTTTGCTACTCACGGAAGCTGCAAAAGTTGATGGTTGGCCGTCCAAGTTGCTTGTGACTTGGTTGAAACTCGCTATTTGTACACAAAATCAAATTTTCCTACGCACGACAGGAAAGTGTGTGCGATGTTGAACGTGGAAACCATAGCGTCAATGACCTCGTATCACCTTTAATTGTGATTTTAAAGCGATGAGTGAGGAAGGCACTACAAAATGGAATTGGTGTTTTAATGAAAAATTGGAAAAATGCAATGACGACAAAAGTGATTACCTGAAACCCAGGTGGTCGGCACTGTGTTAAACCGCGCTTAGAACATCGAAGTTAGAGCTGGGATGAGCTGAAAATACGCAGTTAACGTACGGCTCCAGTTTTTACAACAGATGACCGCAATAAAATCAGATAAATCAACATATGGACCGGTAGAAAACAATGGCAGTTTTGCTACGAGAATGACTTCGCGGATTCTGTAAACTTCGCCCTTTAGTGGAGAGTGTTTCTCATAAACCCAAACGGAAAAATGTTTTGCTGCAGGGTGGATCTCTATATATTCATGTGCTTGACGGTCTACTTTTAATCTATAAATTGATTCTTACAAGATGGTTTGAATTTTGTAAATAAGTTGGGGCAGTGGTTCTCAGTTTTTTTCATGTTCCCCCTTACAACAAACACTGTCGATTCATCCCCAACAAAAATCACAAAAAGATAATTACAAAAGTTTCATACTGCCTACTGTGAAGAAACAATAGAGGACTATAAACCAAACAGACTCTTATAACGTCAGTCACTGCAGTTAAAGCAGCTTGTCTTTGCGTACTGTGGACATTACCATCTAAGTCAACCTCGTTATGCAGTTTTTATGTGTTGAATAAACAAATATTTGAGTTTTTTTCATTCCCAGCTTTTCCTCTCCAATTCCTCCCTTAACGACCCAAGTGGCAACCGTTTAAAAACCACTGGGTTGGGGTCCTGGTCAAAATTTCAGTTGTGGTCCACATCCCCCTCAGTTGGAGACAGCGCAGGTGTGGGTTCGCCAAATCTTGCCACGCGCGTTGAGCGAAAACTTCATTGTTATTGTTGTTATAAACTCCGCCGCTGTTTGTTGCGGTGTCTCAAATGGCTCCGAGGTCCAAATGAGGACTTATAAAGTGTCCCGAGGGCCACATTATGACCCTGACGTCACAGTGGCGCTACCTGAACCTTACAAGATGCAGCTTTTCCATCTTGTTTCCTGCGAAAGGTAGCATGAGATGTAGGCGAATCATTTCTAGTCGTCTCTACGTTCGTTTAAAAGGACGTTCTTCACTCGCTAGCCAAGAACTTTTAAACACCGGAGATCAAACTGAATAACGTAAATGTTAATTATTTGAAAATTCCCCAAAATGATCGCGGGCCGCTCAAAACGCCCTCGCGGCCCACGAGTGATTGAGACCCCTGATGTTGAGCCGCGCGTTTAAGTCCCAATCGACGGCCGGGCTGCGATCCCGGCCACACCCCGCACCTTGACCCGGGAGCTTAATCCTTGATTATACTGTAATTGCCAATCTGCTGCTGGCGCGGCCTCAACGGGCTTCACATCCGCTCTTGACGCTGCGCAATAAAAATCTGTGAGTTATGGTTTCGCTGAAACAACTGTTTGCATAATCGCGCCATTGTCTGTTGCGGTCACGTGACGACGATGACGTCACCCTGTTTTTTTAGCGGGAGCCGTTGAAAGACAACAAGTCGTTTTTGTTGTCACTCGAAGCCTGTCCTCGAATGCGAAGAAAGGAGCTCTGGCCGCCTTCATCGTTGAAGCTTCATTCTATGAAAAATAGAAGTTTAATATACGTTTTTTTTTTGCAGTCCGGAAAATTCCACTGCGGCCAACTTCAGCTCGACGAGCGAAGAGGAGGCCATCGATTCCGCCTGGGAATCCCCGGTTACGTTGGTAACGAACGGGTCAGTAGAAGTTGCCAGGGTAACGGTCAACGCTGAGTGTGGCAATCGGTAACTGACGGTGCACAATGGCGAAATTCGCTTTTGTCATTAATGTAATCATGAAAGTGACCCGATACCGGCCCATTTCCCGCGGAGACATTATATAACAGCGGTTCCCGAACCTCTTTTGAGCGCGACCCGAGCCTCATACAGGGCATGAAAAAAATAATGAGTGTGTTGATGAATTTTGGCAGTAAATTGCTAAGTTCGTTTTCAATGTCTGGAATGTACTCGCTTCGAATGTGTACTCTACAGACAGACACAGCAGACAAGCAGTAGTAACGTTGAACAATATACAACCCATGTGTGGATCGTCTCGGCGCGACCCATTTTTTGACATTTCGCAACCCCAGTTTGGGTCGCGACCCTTACTTCGGGAACCACTGTTATACGGGTATCAATGAACAGCTGTGCTGGTCGCTATTGTCCACGGAATTATGCTCGAGCGGCAGATTGCATCGTAGCGAAAAGATCACAAGCACGCCGGCGTGCGTAACTACTATTACTTGTTTCCGAACAACGGATGTTTACTTTTTAAAGTTTGAAAACGTCAACATTATTTTCCTATTTTTTCGCTCAGCTCGGAAGTTGAACCCCCTGCCCGGCGGCCGGATGGGCCGATCGTGACCTTGGTCGAGACCGGGAACGGCCAGGAGATTGTCTACGAGCAACCGGTTCCCCCTCTGTACGACCTGTCCTTCCTGGGCCAACTGTCGGCCCAAAAGTTCAGTACACGGCTCTGCTGGTTCCTGGAGTTCATTTATAGGTTTGTGCTCTATTTTATCTATATATATATATATGAAAGTGTTCGAGGAGCTGCGAATGACCCCCTGAAAGTGCACAAAGTTTTCTAGCAAGGGTCTAAATTTGTTTCTTTGCTCTTCGCGCGATGTTGATGTCTGTGCTTTGGCCCCGCGCAAGTCGAGCCGCGCTTCACAAACCGCTGTAATTGCGACCTGTATACTGCCCATCGGTCCTCGCAGCCTGCTGCTTGACACTGGGCTGGTCTTCTTTGATCAGTCGTTTCGCGCAACAGCGACGAGATGTAGGATCGCCAGGGCGTGTCGAGGGCGTGGCGAGCCAGACAGGTCACAGGATGTCGTCGGTCGAACACAGGGGGGCCCAACATGGGGGTACATTTGCCTATCTGAAGGGGTACATTTATTGTACGCAGCAACATGAGACGTAAAAAAGGAGTCTACCTTTGTGGTTCAAAAAACCCACAAGTTCTTTAAAAAATCAGTTGATTTTGTTATTTAGGTCGGTCTTTTTGTCATGAGAAATTTTAGGGGTGCATGTTCAACTATCGAAATGCTGAAGAAGTACATGGTCAGAGAAAGGTTGGGAACCAGCACAAAAGAATAACTTCGTCGTTTTTTTGATTTTTCCCTATACACTCATTTTAAATATAGAGCTCTCTAGCTTTCAAGATTCCAAAAACAAAAATTTTCACCACGATTCTCCGTGCTCTCGCAGGGTCTCCGTGCTCTCGTGCATCATCCAGCCGGGCGGCAACCGGACTTCCACCTCCGGGGCTTTCCCTTCGCTGGCGCCGAATCAACAGATTTGGGCGACGGCGCCAACAAGCGGGCAAACAATCGTCTCCTCGCCGTCACCGGGTGACGGTAAAACCGGACCTGACTTGGTGTTGGTCAAAAGCGCGTCAGAAAAACCATCTGCCGGCGATTCCGACGTGGCTGCGACTGAGGAAGTGGCCAAAAACGAGGGTTTTATTGGCCCCGAAGCAGGCCACGAACCCAATGCCGGCAAGTCTGCTGCCGACAAACATTCGTATTCCTCATTACCGGATGTTCCTTCGCTCGATAAAGATCGAGAGATTGCAGGCGAGCAGCAATCGAGCCCTGGTGTAGCGGAGGAGGACGGTCTACTTGTTCCGAAGGAACCCAATGATACCCAGGTTGGGCCCGAAACGGAGCCGGTCGCACACGTTCGCGATCCGGCCAGCCCGTTGCTGGGTGGGGTCGATAAGTGTGAAGTTGCGAAGGACCCGAGTCTAGTCCGAGAGCCGGAAGTCGCGGATTCTGGCAGCCCTGGCGTTCCGGATCGCAATCAGTCCGGCGGAATTCACTCGGACCCAGGCGATCAAACGAACGCTACTGCTGGTGTGCACGCGAACCCGAGTGAGAATACTGCCGAGCGCAGCGAAAGCGACGAACAAAGCGAGAAGACCGCTGCTGGGAAGTCGTCTGACTCGTCCGACAACGTCACTGCGACGCAACAAGATGATGACGTCGTCTTGGTTAAGAAGGAGGTAACAAATTGTTAAGTCGTTGAAAGCAAGTAGACCCGCGCTGTAGGCCCGTAGCCATGTATCAAGGTTTGGGGGGGAAAGATAGATTTTAGGGGGTCAAGATTTTTTTATGTTAGGTTTAATAAGAAATTTTCTAGGCACAACAAAAGTTGAAGGAGCGCAAAAATTTTTGGGGGTCAATGCCCCCCACGGCTACGGGCGTGCCGCGCTGCAGTACTTAAGTGCATGTTGACCATGCAGGAGTTTTTGGTGAAAATTAACCAATCAAAACTTCGTGTTCGCATTTGATGACCAGGAACCAACGGGCGATACTGCTACTCAGCCAAGCGTGAACGTCGACGACCTCGTCACGGAGGAAGCGGCCACCGCTATCCCTCCGATAGCTGGTCATGCGAACGGCAAGGAACCGGCTGTTGTGGAAGTGAGGGGCCGCCTGTTTGGCCGCTGGCTTTGATTTTATTCGCGGTAGAAAGAAGCGACATCATTTTTCTGTGCCTATGTCTTTAATGGCCGAAATTTGCCATTGGTGTTGGCTCGGATATATTGAACTTGAAGAACAGGACTTCATGGTGTAATTTTCCGCTCTTCAGTTTGTTCCTTCGTGTGCAGGGACGTATCCAGTGGGGGCGATTGGGGCGATAGCCCCCTGAAACTTACGTATACGTAAGTATCCATGATTTTGTACAATTCGGAAAACAGCATTCGCGATATATGCCATTTTGTCGTCCATTGTTTTGTCACAGCAGCCGTGTTGTGAAGTAGACTTCATCTCTCTTACAGTACTGGCCCCGTAATGAGACTTGACTACGAAAATTTTCTGAAATCGCCTCCCCCTAAACTTACTGGCTGGATCCACCCCCCTGTTCGTGTGATTTCATTTTTCGTTCACTTTCGAGTTCCTCCTCGCGGGACATTTGCCAAAAGAGCTCCGTTGCCCGTGACCGGCGAATTTTTTTATTATTGCTCTTGTTAAACCGACTAAGTGGTGCAGTTGTTTGAGCACGCGCCACCGAAGCTGGTAGGCTGGGTTCGATCCCCAGGTCGGGTCATATTGAAGACTTGAAAAATAGTACTTTCGGCCTGCACAGCCTCGTGCTCGGCGTTGATGGGCGTGTCCGAGGGAACGCGTGGCGCTGCACTTGACTCGCCACCAGTACGAAAGCAGACGCGTGGCGTACGTAAGCAAACGCCACTCCAAGGGAGTGAATCAAAACGAGTAAAATGAAACTGAACCGAAATACTACTTTGAATTTTTGCACTGATTGTCATGATCGTGTTACGCAGAGCCAAGTCGTCATCAATCCTGGCACGAATCAAAAGGAGAGCGTCCTGATGCGCTTGAGCAACAGGATCAGGGTGCTGGAGCAGAACATGTCGCTGAGCAGCGCTTATCTTGAAGATCTCAGCCAAAGGTTGGTGTCGTTGCGAGAAGTGCGATCACGTGACCGAGGTCTTCTTGTCCCAGGACGCTGCAGTCATGGGCGTCTAAAGGATTTTTATGAAGAGGGGCCAATAGTTTTTTCTTTTCAGGGGGGATAACCGTGTTGAAATTCCATTTTACCAACTTGAAAAAAAAACAACCCCAAAACAGCTTTTCTGTTCCTTTCGTCAGGACGATTGTAGGGTGTCTGAACTTGTAGAGCTCGGACCAAGGTCTGATATTATTGTCATTCTGAAAAAATCCTTCCGGATCCTATTTTTTGGTCAGATTTCATTTTTGAGAAACCGGGAAATAAGATAAACTACCACTTCTTTGTGTTTGCGGTTTTCAAGTGTGGAACTCGCCTGATTATAGTCGGTGCAAAAATGCGTAGTGGACTTCTCGATGCAATATTGTGGAAAGTTGTGACCATGAATTAGCCAAGTAGAGCTGTGTCCTCCAGGAATCTGCCCGACATGCTGTGCTTTCATAATTCTGCGATCATTCATTTCTGAGGCAAAATCCGAGCGAGAAAAACGTGGAGCGGCGATAGCTTGGTGGCAGAGAGCACGTCTCTCAATTGGAAGGTTAGATGTTCCATCCCCGACCGCTGAGTGGAATCGCCGTAGTGCTCCTTGGGCAAGAGCGTTAACCTCAACCGCCCCGGCAAGAAACAAATTCCAGGCTTAGGCCTGTCACTAGTTGTCACCAAAATCAAATCAAAAAAAGCAGGTCGAGTTTACGACCGATTTCACAATTTCTCTTTGTGACGAAACAGATACAAGCGCCAAATGGACGAGCTGCAAAAGGCGTTTAATCGCACGAAGACCCGGATGGCGGACGCTTCGAGGAAGACCGAAGAAAAAGAACAGAGTCAGGACGAATCCATTGCGCATGCGCACAACGACACTGCGGCTCTGCGAGAAAAGGTGTTGGGCCGCGGCAAAAACGCGATTAATATTTGCGTCGCTTTCCTTGCTTTTTATTAAATTATTCGGTTTAATGCTGCGGTTGTTTGCGCATTTCAAAAATCAACAAGCGTTTGAAGACCCTGTGCACGTCCTGAGCGCCAAGGTTCGTTCGCTGTTTCATAATCTGAATATTTGTATCGATACTAAAATCTGTTCAAAGGTTTCGCCATCGGCGTACGCTTTTTTTCCGAAAATTGCAGACTTCCGTGTAAAGTTTGGGGCTGTGTTCGAAAAAATGCCGTTATCTGCAACTTTCAAGCCGAGGTTTCTTACCTCAAGGTGGCGCCAAGACCGCTTCTCGGCTAAACGCATTTTCCTGCTCTCTTGTTTGAAGCTGGACAGTTTGCAAGACTCCATGGAGTACCTGAACCGCCAGATGGTGGCGCGCCACCTCTGCTTGATGGCGATCGAGAGCGTGGTGTTGATCGTCCTCACTGTGACCTGCTTCGGCGCTCGACAATACCGGTAACTAGGCAACCGCGACGACGCTGTTGTGAGCAGAGCGGGCTCGTAGCCATGGGAGGGTGTTCGGGGGCAGTGCTCCCCCAAATTTTTTTGTGCCACGAAAAGTTTGTTTAGAACATATATATATATATATGATAAAAACAAAAATCTTCCCCCCTGAAATGTATTTTGCCCCCCAAACCTTAAAACCTGGCTGCGGGCCTGCCTGCGAGACGTGCTTTGTTACCGCATGAAACGGAAAGTCGTGTTGTGGATTGCAGAGCAGAAAAACCGTCCCTATCCTGTATAAAAACGTCGACCAGTTAGTGTTACCGCATTTTATTTTGCAGCCATATTGCATGCATCCTTGCATCTGTTTGGATTCAATCACGAACAAGCAAACCTTTGGCTGTCCTTCAACCCGGCTGTGGAGCCGGAACTCAAATTTCGGTCCCCGGCGCCGGGTATCTAAATTTTTTGGCTCCGGTTCCAGGACGACTTGGTCCATTAAAAACTGAAAACCATGTACAACTCGCTTGCCCCACAAAACGTCTGTTGAACAGGAACCCAATATTCAGGCTCTGGCTCCAGCCATCCAAAAGTGCTCGGTTCCGGCTTCGCCACAGCCCTGTTTCAACTTTGGCGAGGTTTCGCTTTCAGTTCGTATTTCGTTCAGACTTTCGCCGTAATCCAACATCCCCAATCGCAGGATTCCTTCTCTTGGATGCAAATTTTCTACCTTTAAATGCAAATGTTCTGCTCTTCGATGCAAATTCTGTGCGTCGGATCAGGGCGTTGTGTCCGTTGTTTGTAACGCGCTCGCACTCGAGCATGAAAACCCGACCAATCGTTGCGTGTTTCGTGTGCGGACCGGAAAAGCTTTGAACTAAAACACAATTCAAAATGAAGAGCGCCATTTTTTCTTCTCGCCAGATTGCTGAAGCGCATCGCCGACACGGAGCGAGAGATCGCCGCGCTGAGAAAGTCGTCCTCGTTCAAGCACGCCAACGGTCACGTGACTGTCAGCCGACCAATCGCCGGCGATTCGTAAGTGTCGCTTGCCTTAACGTCTTCAGAGAAGTTCATCAAGTCGGCACTGTCCGATTTTTCGTACCGATACTGGGGGTGGGTCTTAACGACCGAAACTAATGTTCCTGCACGGTATGCAGAACTACGGACCCGTCTGTGCCTTATGAAATCGTTTAGGCGCCTGACTACCCCCTAGCGTAAAAGCCCTGGCTGGAACCACACAGCCATCACGAATCTCAGGCTCACAGCAAGTGAACAACTGGAGAACAGTAGTTTGAATTCACAGCGCTCGTCCGCGAGTGCTATGAATTATGGGAACACTGACAAGTTGCTATTCACGAACATTCACATCAGCAGATGGAATGGGGACCAGTTTGGGACACCAGGTGAGGCGAAAAGTTTTCTTTCTGAAGGGGGGTCAAATTTTACATCGACGGCACGATTTAGAAATATAATAGTTTTAGTCTAAGTCCAATAATTTTTTTCATGTGGGGGGACGAAAATATTTCCAGGGGGCAGTAGCACTACTTGCGCCTCCCTTAGTTACGGGCCTGCTGGGGATGCAAATATCCAGTTATTGCTTCACACTAAAGATGGCGTCTTAGCAACACTGCACAAATGCCGAGAACATGGTCCAGATTCGCCCCCCTGCAAAATTTTTCGCCCCTCGCCCCCCCTCAGGAAAACGTGTTAGACATATTTTAGGACTACTGGACATAGTTTAATAAAATATTTGGGCCCCTCTCAGAAAACTCTTCGTCCCCCTGGTGACGGGCCTGGCACGGTCACGTGACGGCACCAGACCTAGAAACCACGAGAAAAGGGCAGGAAAGCTATCAACGCAAAGAGCAACTAGACGTACAACGCCCTAGAAAACTTGACATTCCGACCACGAGAACCTGACCAGCGTCTTTCAAATACGCAGTTATAGAAGCGAGTTACCAAATAGCAACAGTCCGAGACGCTGCGAGCAACGTTTCTGGTATTTTCCGTTTCAGAATGGATGCGAGCTCGGTCAAGAAAAGCCTGTCCGCGACCGCCATCCGGCGACCTCTTACGGAATGCACGATCGACTCGTCCGAACTGGCGTCCCCCCAACTCCTGTCCTCTTCCTCATCGCCGTCGCTGCGACGGTCGCGCTCCTTGAAAGCGCTGCGTCACGTCAACAAGAAGCGGGGCAGCGGTGCGTCGTTCGCGAAAGCGCGAAAACCGTCGTCGTCATCGTCGGGGGGGTGCGCCGCGCTTTCGCGATCCTCGGACAAGTCGTCGACACACGGCACCTTCATCTCCGATTTCATGTCGGGCAGCAGGCCGGGGGGCAAAGTCGCCGGGCGGAAGGGGAGCGGCGGCGGCAGTAGGGGGGAGAAGAAGCTCGCCTTTATGACGTCGTGCGACGTCGCGGACGCCAAGGTTTTCTGCGCCGGCAACGGCTTCAACCACAACGCGAAGTTTTCCGCCAAGCTGCCGACGACGCCCGGCTGTCGCAGCGCGCTGATGCCATGGCAACCGCGCAACACGCTCCTCAGCAACACGTTCTCGGGAAAAGCGAGATAATGGGGTCGCCGGGGCTCGGGTGTCGGCTTTTGTGCGGTTTGACTATGGAAAAGGCAGGTCGATGAACGGTAAGTGCCGCCTTCTTTATCACCACCGCTCGGCGGACGTCCGCTTTGTTCTGCTGCTGGTTTGAGGCGTGAACGCCCCATCCTTCGAAAGCTGCACTTCGGGCTACAAAACCAATACTGGAGTCTTTCACACCCTTGTGTGCGCGTAGCGAATCTCTCGCGAAGGTGCGGCCGGTTTGGCTGGCCCTTCATTCCGCTTCAAGTAGCAGAGGCAGGTGCAATTTGTTCCGCGATGTTGTTTCGTTTCCGTTTGTTTTTCTGTCTCGCGATTCTTTCGCACACCCCTTTGCGCCAGAAACTCGCGCTGTGGTGAAACAGCTTCTTGCCTTCGCATGTAAATATCACATTGTGCACCGACCGTTGCGTCCATGACCGCTATTCCTCCTCGACCGCGTTGTAGAGCGCCCTCCTCACCCCCCAAACGCACTGTGCCGCGTCGGCGATGAAGTATTTCGTTTGGTCTCGCGCTCGCTTTCTGTTTATTTAATTGCTTGCTGAGTGAGTCGCTGCTGCCGCCCTTCTGGCCTCACTTGCTTCGCGACCCTTTATGCGAACGGTCAACCAGTGTGCGAACGGTCAACCAGTGTGCGGACGGTCAACCAGTGTGCGAACGGTCAACCAGTGTGCGAACGGTCAACCAGTGTGCGAACGGATGCACAGATGCCGCTTGCTGTTTGAACACGGACTGACTGAGAACCGGAGCGTTCCGAGGGAAGTACGAGTTTCTGGTGTTGTCTTAATTTCTGTTCGTTGAAAATCTAACCTTTGATCAGGGCCGTCGCCAGCCGGGTGGCCAGTGGTGCCCGTCTCCCCATTCAACATATGTTCCCCCCATTTCATGCTTGACCCCCCGGTTGGTACGTACAATCAATTTTGTTGCAAAATCCTGGCGACGGTGCTGCCTTTTATCAGCCTGTTTTTGTCGGACACATTTTTTCTCCGATCGCCCCCCCCCTCTTGTCTCAGGCGTCACAGCGGCGAAGAGATCTCCATTATTCTACGTAATTATTACGTAACTTCGTCAAGCGTTGTTGCACATGTATCCTTTCTTCTTGCAATGCGTTCTTGTTCGCAGTGGAAGGATGCGAACTGTGCGCTGCCTTCCAAATATTCAACGAAATTCAAGGCTTGAATTTCTTTTTTTTGCGAATGTATCGATGCGGACCCTTAACATCTCTTATGGGAAGTTTCATCCTGTACACGTCATCAGAGCGTGCCGTGCCCTCTTTCAGCGGATCTGTGATGAAAGAACTTCGGTTAATTTACACAGTTTGTCCTTTTAATAAACATTTTCACAGGCTGCTAGATAATCTTCTTGTTGTGTGGTGTCGGTTGCCACAGCAACGATTGTAATATCGCAACGACTACCATTGCCAGGCTCAACATTCTCTTCTTTCTCTTCGTTTTGACGTGTTTGGTGCTTGCTGAAGCGTGTCGTCCATCGGAGCAAGCAGCCTGTAATGATATGTTCCCAAACCGGATTTCGTTGTGACCCCAGTTCCTAAAACGGATGCCGTTGTGCCCTGGTCCCAGATCGTCTGCAATAAAGAGTTCAACAATCATAACCTGTCATTGACGCGATATTTTCCTGGTTGCTGCAAGTCGGAGCCAGAGATAAAAGGACTGTCTAATTTTGCAATCTGGATGCATTCCTGTATTTTTAAAACTCAGTCCAAGTCCAATCATAGTCCAAAAAGTTCAAGAAATTTAAAATCCAAGTCCAAAAAATTAACAAAATATAGTTTTTGAATGACAAAAATTACGCAATTCTTTTCCATAAACACAGTCCAAATCCGGTCCTGATCCTAAATTTATGAAACCTTTTACAGTCCGGATCCAATCCAAAATCTAGAAAATTCGTCATAGTCCGGATCCAGTCCAATGCTCATCTCTGGTCGGAGCTTGCTTTTATGCAAGTTCTCTTTTTAGGTTTGGGGATGACAAGGCTGATTCGGAGGGCTCATGCCAGGCAGATGATTGACAGATGTTGAGTCTTCGAGAGCGCAGCTTTTGGCACTGACCCCTAACGCTGTTTTTCAACTGATGAAACGTCACTCGTGCTGTGAGCAACGTCGCTCGGAATGTGTTCCGATTGTGACGTCAAAGTGATGTGCATTGTATACAGTCCTGTGTTAAGTCTCGTCTTCAGTATCCGTACCAAAGCTAGTGGTCATTTCGTTGTAAGTGCTTTAGCGACGATTTAGCTGGTGCTTTGCAAGGTTTCGGCCGCCTCTACATTATGCATCTTTAGTGTCGCCAATACAAACAATACTTCCTGCCTGATTTCCGTTCTGTGATTCACGAAGATGAGGTTTGTGATTTGGAATCGTTTCTTTCCTGGGAGATACTGTATTACAAGAATGAGTAAACAGCAAGTGAGACTCGACCTACTCAATATACAGTATGCACCAAAACTTGTGCAATGATGTTAACTTTAATTAGTTGGAAAACACACCTTATAAATCCTTTGTCTCCTTAAGCTTATGGCGTCAGTCTAAATCACAGTCCACACGCCCTGAGCAAAGGGTAGCTAATGCTTCGAAAACACTCCATTTGGTAAAAAAATTACACACTAAAAATAACGCCAATCAGTTACGTAACTATAGTGTGGAGATGGATCGCATTTCTTAAATTCAGTAAATATCGGAGTGAGAAAAGATAACAAGCAAAATGTGGTACTGGCGACGAAAAAGGACGTTTGCCGTATTTTCGTGACGAGTTTGTCTTTTGTGTTGCGGAATATCATGATTAAAAAATGACTTACTTCATTGCAATGTCGAAGTGCACCCGTTCCATTTTTAAACCAACATTCCTGCATTTATCTACATTTATTTGGTTGTTGTTTTTCGCGGCCGGGTAATGGCAGTTGTTTGTGACGACACACAGTGATTGCTCGGGTCCTGCGTGAAATTTAGTCAGACCGCGGTTTTGGTGGTAAAAGGTTCAGTTCGAAGCTAAGAAACAGTCGGTATAAATTGGAAGATTAATTTACCGCGCATTTCAGTGTGAGGTAGAACTGTATTATGTAACTGACAGCAGAGTTGAATTTATTTGGCGAAAATTAAAAATTTCTAAGACGAGAAAGAAACTACAGCAATTGCAAAAACGCCAGCGCACCGAAAAAAACGGAAGGTTATCGAGTCGTTGCTCCTTGACCGGTGGATAAAGGTGTATAGCCTATGTGGGAAAGAGCTGCCACATGATCAACACAGTTGCGCAGGGAGTGCTGGGTCGCAACCGGTCTCTCTCGGTGGAACAGGTGCTCAGATCCCCCAAGGAACGGGGTGTGGCAGAGAAAGTATAAACCCAGCTAAAATGAAACTGCCTGGGTTGTCATAACCCTTTCGCATCTGGCAAGCTCTACAAATGTTTCCAGCGCAGCGGTTGTAGAATAAGGATGAGTCATCCAATGCAGCCATCATGTTGTTGGAACGGAGAGGCTAGAATCTCCTGTGGTCGGGTATTCTGAAAGTCCCGTGTTCGAACTTCATCCACCACCAGAAGTGATCTGTTGCGTCAGGTCCGTCGTCAGCGGGGGGCAGTGGTGCCCGACCCCCATTTGAAATCTGTTCCCCCCCATTTCACGTTTGGCCCCCTGGTTGCTCCATACACCCAATACCGTATTATAAAAATGTGGCCCCCCCATCTGGTTTTTGGCCCCCCTTGCTGCTAAATTCTGGCTACGGGCCTGCTCTGTGTAATCCAGTTGAGAGACCATCAGACTGTCGAGTCAACTGAACCAACGAGCAAGCAAAAGAAGAAATTCACACGAAAATCTGTTGGCTTCAATTTTGCAGCTTTCTCGGGCTGATTCCTGTCATGTAGAAATCAACCGGTGTGTCCGAGGGCCATGTTTCTATTTCCAAATGACAAAAATGAGTGGTATTCACAAAACACATTTTCTAGAAATCTGCCTTGCTGTCAGACAAGTTGTCAGCAGGTAGGAAATGGCCATGACAGTACAGAAAAATCGTGCCGCTTTTGGTGATTTGCCTCCTTCCAGTTGGACGAAAATGTAACGTCGTTTGATCATCACCGGAAGTAGGCCTACTGCAGTTTTGCCAGCCAACTAAAATTTTCTAGTTACGCTCGTGATTTCCGTCCAGTGAAAATTTCTTATTTTAGGCTATGACCCTGGTTGTTTTAGCAGTAAACAATACAATAATAATAATCGATTGTTCACAAACTGCACTCAACGTTCAGGTTGCGCAACGATAATAGATCCAATTTTTATTGATCCATCTGAGCGACCAAGCTCTCTTTAGATTTATCGAAGACTGCGATTACTTTTCCCAACTGTTTTCAGAAGCCATCAGTGGGATTTAGGAAATTTACATTCAGGATTTTTGAGCAACATGTGCTTGTCCTGAAAAACAGAGCTGGCCTGAAATTTTTCAAGCCGGGGGGGCGGCAGACCCCCACCTCGTACGCCTATGCAGACAACAGTAACAAATCTGCTCAAATACTGTACATAACCAAAAGATATATTAAAAATATAACTTTTAAAGAGAACTTGAAGAACGCGCTGGTTTCAGGGGTGATGGGAGCAATTTTTCTACAAAGATTTTCGCTCAATGACTTTCCATAACAAAAGACAGCACACTACGCCCAAACAGTAGCATGAGCTTCAGGAGCTGTTGTAAGAATTGCAAATGAACAGGTTAAAACTGCATCATCTTCTGAAGACATATATTAAACTGAAGTACTAGTTTTAGGGTGGGATAGAACCGTTCATGTGATTTGTGCGTTGTGGAATGTGGTCTTCAAAAAATTCTACCAGCATAAAGCTGTGTTTGAACGTGAGAATAAGCCATGTTGCGGGTATGTGGACACCCAATTAGAAATATCTTTGCTGAATATTCCATACCGGCTCTGTGTCAAAATTCCGAATCACAGAAGTTCCATGACAATGAGATTACAAGAAAAATGTTGTGGGCCAAACGACACAGGCATTCCACACAACAGGATAGATTTACATGTAGCAGAAAACAGTCACATTTGTATAAATAAGTATGGATTGATCAAATAAGACTTCATTTTTAGCACAAATCAAATGCAACCGCATGAGAACAGATTGAACAATTTTCTTTCAAATGGAGTGAAAGAGACTAGTTGCCATTTGAAACATAAACAAGCTAGAATTTTCAAACAAAAATATTCAGAACTTCACTACAAAACTGATACATCAAACCCTGGCAATAAAGCGCACCAAACTATTAAGTGGACGCACGCTATTGGCAACGTAAGAACAGCAGTTTAACACAAAATCATCATTACAATAATAGCTGGAGTAGCCAAAGATACGGTTGCAAAAAATGATGAATTTAAACAAAAGCGAAGCATTGAAGTATTCAAAAAATTCTAGGAATGCTGAATAACAAACATTCAAAGACTTGTGGATGACACTTTTGAGATGCAGTACTAAGAATGCAGGTAGTTGGGAAATAGGATTGCCAGATCACTTGGAAATTTTTCAAGGACATTTTCTGACCATTGAAACTTACTTCACACCTAGTATGAATACTTTTTTAGATATAGTGGTGTAGCACATTTCTTCAAACAAAATAGCTGAATAACAGTGGATACCTTTCACTACACAACTGTGTAGTTGATGGAACAAACCTACATGTCATTCTATAAATTACCTTGTTTAATCGATTCTTGAATGTTCAATGTAATCATTAGATCAGTAATGAACAATTTCACAACTGTTCAAGAACTTTCAAGGACGCCTGAAAATACTCAACTACAACTAAATGTTTTTCAAGGATCAAGGACAACCAGTTTTGATAACAAATCCAAGGAGTGTCCTTGGCGCTCAAAGACGTCTGGAAACCTAATTGGGAAATACATTTCAGAATGTTAATGCTACGGAAGAAATGCGAATAGACCACCAGAACCAAACATTTATACCTGAGGCTCTTTCGAATGCTGAAGCATTTTTAAAATTTCAACGCAAGACAACAGAAAGGTGCAAAAACCTATAAATAGCTGCGGAATAACTAATTTTGTTAATTGATATGGATTTTTATCAGCTGCGTTCAGCCACAAGAGTTGGGTTCATTGCTTCTGTTAACTGCTACATTTATCCTGGTATTTATTATTTAGGTACTTTTGCAGAAAAATCAATTTAGTCACTTTACTCAAAAACAAACCAGGCAAAAGCTTTTACAGTAGTGAAGGCAAAAACTAATAAAAGATCAAGACCTTCAAAAAGTTTGGAAACGTATTTCGGTCCTGTATTCTGCGCTTCTGTACATATCAGAAGTCCACACCTCCAACGGGAACCCAAGGTAAGTTTCGATCACGCGATGCCATGTTGCCCAATGGCAAACTGCGCTGAGCATACGTTAAGCACTAGCCACCAGAGCACGAAACTATCTTAGGTGATGGCCCAGTATGAAACGACGAAGCAGCACACGTGACAGTCATTTTCTAAACGAGCACAGGTTTGGAGCTTTTCCAAACAAGGCAGCAACTGTCGGCAGACCCGCATTTCTAACATTGAAACTTTATCGTGGTGCTCTTCAGTGCTTCGTTTCTCCATGGCCCCCACTTGATGGAAGGAGTGGTTAGATCATATGCGTTGTTGAGCTGGACACTCGAGCAGGATTTTCCGTGCCACCAGGCGCCAAACTCTCGACCACAATGGAAAACCCATGACCTTTAAATATTGCATTAATTTTTAGAAAATAGCACGAGTATAACAAAATTTTCCCCAACTTGCGCAAAAACAGCTTGCAGGTAGGCATATCATTTCAAGCTTGGCGAATTGACCGCGAAGTCAACACGTCAGCCAACCCTTAAAAAGAAACAAGGAGAAAGGCAATCAGAAGGTTATGTTTATCGCAAAGAAATTAAGGAAAAACACACACACAGATGAAAAAAACTCAATATATACAACAGATCAAGTGCAGAACAAAAACGTCACAAACGAGCAGAGGCACGAGTAATGAATTAACTAGAAGCAAAGACGGGTTTGCTTGCTTTGAATGAAGCAAGTGCGTACATAATATCGGGAATCATTGAAAGTTATATTTGAAAGAGGAGCTGTTTATATAATTTCCTAAATGTATGGTAAGGTCTACTTAATAGGTCTCTCGGAATTTCATTCCATAGTTTGGAGCCTCTGCAAACAGAATGGCGTTGTTGTTTTACTGTTTTGTACAAAGGAATAATCAGTACCTTATTATCCAGTTGTCGTTTATGAAAATGATGATATTTCGATGTGTATTCATGTTCATTTGTAAATTCTTTTGGTTACATTTCATCACATATCTTAAACATGTATTGAGCAAGTTCGTATTTATATATGTTATCTATCCCTAGAATATGGGTAGAAAGATGCATATCTTTCATGGATATTTGTTCATTGGTGTGAATTTTACAGACAATGCGTATAGCTCGGTTATTTAATTTGACTAAAGAATCTAACAAGGCTTTATTCGCAGTGCCCCAAATAAGAATTGCGTAGTAAAGGTAACAATAAACAATCGAGAAATAAATTTTACGAAGCAGATCTACATTAACGTAAGGTTGCAACTTATGCAGTGCCGCACTACCACATGCAACCTTTTGATCCACAGGAGCAATGTGCAGTTCCCAATTTAGACGTGAGGCTATCACAAACCATACGTATTTATATTTTCTACTTGTTCTATTGGGATACCACCGCAAGAGAGGTTTATTGGGGAAGTTAGAAGGGGAAATTTTCTTAAAAAGTGCAAATTTAGTTTTTGTATAATTAATAGTTAATTTATTTGCATTCATCCAATTTTGAATTTTGTCCAGTTTGAGGTTTAGTTTTAATTCTAGTTGTGCTGTATCGTTATGCGAAAATAACAGAGTAGTGTCATCAGCAAAGAAGTAAGACTTACATTTAGTTATTATTGGCAAATCATTAATGAAGATTAGAAACAGCATTGGTCCGAGTGTGTACCTTGAGGGACACCACATTTTACAGTATTTAGGTTGGACTTTTGTTGGTTCACAATGACCAATTGCTTTCTGTTGAACAGGTAGCTTCTGAGAAGGTCGTTGGCAACACCTCGTATGCCATAATGATATAACTTATTTAACAAAATTTGATGATCTACAGTGTCAAACGCCTTTAAAAATTAGCAGCAGTAGCTAGGTTATTTCCATTTTGAGTAAGAAGATGATCAGGAATTTTTATCAGCGGTAAGGCAGTTGAATAATCACGACGAAACCCATATTGCTCAGGGCAGATTACACGATGTTGATCAAAAATTTATTTATGCTGATGTATAGAAGTTTTTCGAATATTTTACTGAAATGATTAAGCGAAGAAATTGGTCTAAAGTTATAGGAATTCAATTTGGAACCTGACTTGAACCGTGGAACCAATTTTGCTAGTTTAAGTTTTTCAAGAAATACTCCGTTGGAAATGCTTGAATTATACAGATTTGCAAGATAGATAGATATGATATTCTTAGACATTTTAACTAAGGAAACTGGTATGTCATATGGGCCGGTAGATTCATTGCATTTGAGATTATTAATTTGATTTACCACGTCATTATGGAGGACTGGGGTTAAATGCAAGGAATTATGGACGGAAGAAGTTGAAGGGGTAACATATACTACCAGTGACGAAATTACAGATACAAGTTTGGTTCCACTTCGGTAAAGTATTTATTTAGTATATTTGGAATGGAATGCTGGTTGGGTTGATTCTTCGGGTTGCAGCATAGATATATTGTTGGAAGGTTTGATTTCATTTAGAAGTTCGTTAATCAGTTTCCTAGCTTTATTAGGGAGTAGATGTATACTGGGGATTCACAGACCATTTTTAAACTGCTTCTAAAGACCACCTAAAGAACATAAACTGAGAAACAATCAGTTTTCAGAAACGCACCAAAAATGTTTGAAATGTCTGAAAAAAAGAAGTTTTCATGTGTCTCCAAAAACCCTTTACAAACCCATCAAAAACATTAATTAATACTCATTTAAATGTAATTTAAATATCACTTGAAACCCTCCTCAACAGCTTAATAAATATCATTTTGATATCATTCAAATGTGTTTGAAAAACAACTCTGTTTTGTTCTTTAGAGAGCATTTACAGGGAGCTTAAAAGCAATCTGTGAATCCCCAGTATACATCTACTACCATCTACTATCAACATTTTTGGATAATTTAAAAAATATCCTAAAACGTGTATTTAAATATACCTTGAATATACTTAAATGAGCCAACCTAAAACATACCTTATGCGACCCCAATATTTTCATCGGCAAATTGTTCCATTTTTTTTGTCTGAGTTTCTCTAACAAAAATTTGAAAGACTGTTCAGAGATGCTGTTGTTTTTGTTAGAGTTCACTGTGGTCTCAGAGGTCCTAGAATTCTGTCAATTTTACAACAGAATCTGTCTGGAAAACACCACTGTGATTTTCCTTAAGTTATTGAACAGCTGGTCTATATAATGTCATTTCATAAAAACTATTCTGTATTCTGAAAGTCATAACCAAATGTATCTAGTTATAACCAGCCTCAACCGGATATAACCAGATATAGGCCTAACTAGATATTACCAGATATCAGAAATTTTTCTGAACTGCTCTGTAGAAGCATACAATGCTTTTTTTAACCAAGCCCCAAAATCGAGACTTGAAGCTAAACGCTTTGCCTTGCTAGTTCTCATCGCTAACATTTAACACTCAGGAGCAGTCAGACACAACATTACGTCATCACTTATGTTGTGTGTATCGGCAGTCATATTTGTATAAAATTTAAAATAGGTTAAAATTTGGTTGTAAGCATGCATCCAATGGAAGTGAAGCATCGACCTGCTTTCAAAAATTGAAGCGTTGTGAATTCTATGTGCTATGCTTTATGAAACAAATAAATTTGTCTTGAATACGCGTCACTGTACCAGTTAGCAATTGCAGGATGAAACTATTTTAATAGAACGTGCCGAAGACATGACAGCCCATTTTTCAATGTGAGCGCACAAGTTTTATCGTGACAAAATGTTCTTTTGTTTTCGAAGTGAGCGCCGCGCACAAGCTCTTTTGTCTTCGCACTTGGCTGAACACCCGCCACTGTCTCGCGGCATTCCGCACACGGCACGCAGTAATGTCTTCGACTGACGTGGGTGTGCAGGTATTTTTTAGCTGTTCAGGTACATGTGTTTTTGAAATGTTTTAAGCAGGTAAAACATTTGAATTAGGTTTGTTAGGGCTTGAAGTATAGCATGAAATTGTTTTTTTCCCAGCGTGTTAAAGTTTGTTTGACTTTTTATCTTTGATCAATGTTTCAAGCACTTTGTTCATCAACCGTAGTTCTGTCAACCAAAAAAGGCTTTTTTAATGTATAGCACAAAGTAATGGCTAAAAAAATGCACTGTAATTTCGTTCAGCTGTAGTTTGAGTAATGCAGAAATATCAGTATCGGCATCGGTTATCGGCAGTGAAAAAATGAAAAACAATGGTATCGGCCCAAAAAAACCTTATCGGTCGAACTCTAGGAGAGGCAGCATACTTCAAGCATGATAGTTTAATTTGTAATGTTCACCTTCTACGTGATCTTGTTTCATCCCAAGAATTCTAATTACGTCTTCATGTGGAAGATATGGGTGTGAATAGGTTGATTAAAAGAATGCATGCTAAAAGATACCACAAAATTACCAAAAACACATACCCGTCTCTGTCCACGTCTGTCGTTGAAAACATGTTGTAATTGTTTATTCCGCTGAAACCGTCACCTGCAGTTCCGCTGTAGCCCAAGGCTGCCACTTGGTACCATTCTGTCCTCAAAGCAAACTGGCTACATGTAATGGAAGAGACAAATGTTATTGTAAGCTTGACATGCACAGAAACGAAAAAAAAACGAAAGCTAGCAACTCCATGGTTCCCGTGTGTGCCACCCTAAAAATTTGTTGTTTCTGGCATTTTTTTCAAATTACAAAAAAATACAAATAATTTTCAAATATAATGTGCAAATTAAAATTTTTTCGTTTCAAAAACATTTTATTTTATTTTAAAAAAACTTTCTCTTTGCAAATGGTTTATAAACAAAAACGTTTTCGTTTCAAAAACAATTCTACTTTCGTTTCAAAAACACTTTCGCTTTGCAAATGGTTCAAAAACAAAATTATTTTCGTTTAAAAATTATTATTTTAGTTTCAAACACACTGTCACTTTTTTTCGGAAACACTTTCATTTTGCAAAAAAAAGTAAATCAAAAGCATTTCGAAAACAAATCGCATCAGCATTTCTGGTCGTGGCACATGCGTGCCACCCTTCGTTGAGGGGCAATGTTTCCACTTAAAGCTGGATTTGCAGATCCTCCTATGTGGATGCCTGGCTCCAGTAGCTCACGATCGTATTGCGTGCACATGTAAACTATTCGTGAGTGTTCTTTTGCTGTAGTAACCTTTCCTTGGAGAATGTCTTTGAGGGATTTGTGACACAAGAAGTGCAACTTGTGGCTGAGAGTAAGTGCTTGTGACTGAGAGTAAATGGTATCTACTATCTTTTACGCCATAAGAAGCGGACGAATTGTGCACATGGGGAATGGTGGTTGCGATGCAGTCTATCAGCACTGGAATATCATCCTGGCCCATAGTGCAGTCTTGGTAATTGGTTGAAAAGTCAAAAGCTGCTTCGTGATTTTAGAGTGCCCAAAGAATTTTAAGAGCAATTCCTAGGGCAGGGCAGGTAATTGCACATAAAATAATGCTCTTGGTGCATTGAATTGAGGCCAAATAAAAATCGTGATGCTCATAAGCATCATGTTGCATGTGGTAGAGTGCACTATAATGGTTTGAAGCATTGGTTCTAAGATACTGGCAAGCATTGGACTTTGACAAACATGTTGCTGTTGGCTTAACTGTGTGTGGTTGCACACAGCAAATGGGTGTAAACTTGATGCACCAAAATAGTCATTCAATATTTGTATCAGTTGTTTCTTGCCCAGACTCTGGTACTTAAATCAGGTACAACTTGATGCAGCAAGAACAAAAATGAATCTGCATCATTTGAGCTGATTTTATGTAGCTTGTATATTTTGGCAATTGCTGCTGGATACAATAAAAACAAACTTTTCAAAATCATTATAGCATACTATGTTTTACTATAGCTTGCTACGTGTGGTTCAGATATTCACAGGCTGCTGTAGCCTACTATGCACACAAAAACAGTACAAGGGTACTGCACAAGCCTGTGCCTTGAGGAAAACTAAGTTAGTTGCCAAGTTTCTGTCTAAACATTTACAAAAAAGTTATTTTTTTGATACCTGTCAACTGTCACAAACTCTGTTAATTATTTAGTAGGAGTGTCAGAACATACATTATAACAACCTTTGCCATAGGCCTACAGTATCATGATGATACTCAGGATGTGTTGCGAAGGTTCAACTCAACAGAACAGGACAACTTTCTGTTACTATGAATGATGCTTTTTCTTTACTACTGATAGAACAGATTTCATTTCAGAATATTTCTGAAAGGATCATTGCTGAAGCTACTACTTACAGAGCGAAAAGCATTTAGCCAGTCGAAGACCTTGTTGTTTGAACTATAAGGAAAAGAGATTTCTATCAAAAGTAAGGGTTTGATGTCCACTAAACATTAATGTAAGGTCTCTGATTCATTGATCACATATGAGCCATTGTTTTACGCGTCCTTTCTAGCCTGTTTCAAATTTGCTCATTATTTGTCAAAAATTTCAGCATGATTAAGGTTTGCATTATTCAACTAAAAACTATATATAGGTCTGAAAATACAATGCTTTTAAGATTTCGCATCGTTTTGTTACTTGATTTTGGTGTTTTACATAATTTTCAAGAAATACTGTAGGATTCTCTCTAGGTTTACTCATTTTCCTGTGCATTTATTAGTCAAAAAGTGTGGTCTCAAATGCCAGACTCCCTAAGTCCTCTGCTACTTTTCTTTTTGAAAAGCAGGGTAAGAAAAACAAATGTATTGAGCAAGGTTAACCATTATGTGTTTACCTAACATATCACTTCATAAGGAACGAAGTGCTGCCTCTGCTGGTTTCAGCAAATTCAATGATTGAAGTTATTGTTCTTTATGAATTTCCTCTTTTATTGTTGCTGGTACTCACCAAAAGTAGCCTACCACAGAAAAAACTACACTGTAGAAATGTGTTCTACTGCAATATTTTTATAGTTTTTGTCTTATCTACTATTTTTTGACCAAGACGAATTCCCTAAATGAGACCAGATCCATTTCTTCATGCACATAGGTATACTCTTTTCATGTGTACATTTACTTCACCATATTTTGTTTGTTTGTCCTTTTAAATGTCCCTATTCTTTCAACATTTCATAATACTTGTTATGTTTCAAATAGGGTTGGTGGTGAAGTAAATGTACACATGTTCAAATAGGGTGAAAATAATATATTTTCTAGAAGATAACACTCTAGACTTCAGCTAGCCTTATTTTGCTTTTGATGTACCAAACACATAATGGATTACTGCCTCTACCTCTGCTTATTCATCCTTATCGGTGGTGCTAGATGCCTGGTGAGACATACATGCAACAGTGGTACTTTACTGTGGTCCATGGGTGAGTGTATTGCATCTGTCTTTGGCCTTTCTCGTTTTCAAATGTTGTGTTTATTGCACTGCTTTACAGCTCATAACCCTTGTATATTGTTCTTTACTTAAATTCTCAATCTCACCTATGTGCATGATACACCTACTCATCTCTACATGCCACAACTCTTCACCCATGGCTGGCCCACCATCATCTGTATTATGCAAAGCATTGTTATGCAGCCCTATATGATTTAACATTTATGTTTCTGCAATATATGTTGTTCAACTGAAACGCGATGGGATTATTTCCTTCATGTTTGCAATGGTCCCCCTTCATTCGCTATATTAGACTTTGGGGTATTCGGCTTGCTTTTTGCAACTTCTGATTGCATCGGTATTTTTTGCATAAATGTGTCCCTTTTTCTGTATTTTCCAGTGCACCTACTGCTGTACTTTTATGGGTTCCTGTTGATTTTTGTTTCATACAAATATTTTTGGTAATGTTGACTTCATTACATGAAATCAATTGAAAAGAAAAAAAAGTCACATTGATTTCACATTTATTACAAAATGGTGACACTCTGTTGAATATGTTCGTTTAAATAGTTACACTTTTAATGAACATTATTTAGGTAAATGTGTATTGAATTGGAGTATAGTGAATATATGTTGTGCTCCTGGTTGCAAGACTGATTACAAGTCTTCCACGACAACTCAGAAAACTAAGTTAAAAAATACTTGTTTCTTCTTGTCTTTTCAACATTTAGGCCTGCATTGTTTCCTGTGGGACACGCTTGTGACTGCTGTACTCCATAAAATGCGGTGCTTTTTTGTAATCTGTGTTGACAAAAATTGTTTTTTGTTGCCGCTACATCTCTATGATCTGTAATGTTATGATTGCTGCATGGCTTTCCACTTCATAATCTCCATTGCAACATTCTTCTCTCACCTTGAATGTACATCTCTCACCTATGTTTGTGCATGACACACTAATTCATCAGATAATTTTAAGGGTACCACACAGTCAGTCAGTAGAAGTGAATTATGCATATACCATGTGTGGTGGTTGCTGTTCGTACGTGCATGGTCGTTGCTTGTAGTTCGATCGATTGATTGTTGCAGCTGCCCGGAGCCGTATCGGTAG
>JGI24158J21664_10000114_pt1 | contig 51824 bp, 40 predicted proteins | sample Ectturendosymbi3_FD_21664 | JGI IMG/M metagenome (IMG submission 21664) | reverse complement strand
CCTGGATACGAACGACGCATTATTTCAGGGGTGGCGAACCGCGGTTGGCGAGGGGGGTGGTGGGAGGGTGAAGAATTCGTGGTTGGCGAGGCGCATGCGGCTGTTTGCCCGGTTTCATGCGGCTCTTACGTAATTACAAGAAATCCCACAAAATAACATGGATAACAATAAATAACTTGTAAAATTGCGTTATTACCATGTTGGTGTGTGATATTTACAATAAGTCTAGCTGAGAAAAGGTACGTGTGTGAGCGAGGAAGGAATGGGGTTATTTTCATGTGTGCCCTTGTGGCTCATTGCGGTAACACAGTAAGAAATGTGGCTGTTGGTCTCTGGCTGGTTGGCCACCCCTGCGTTATTTCAGGAAACCATAGGCAAAAACGATTTTCGAATCGTATATAAAAAAAAGAAATGTGAAATGCTTTGCTGCCATTGTTGTGTTTTAACGCTAGCACTTCCTATGCACATGCCCGACATTTTGCAGTTGCGTATATTTTGATATCGACATTTGCAAACTCACTGATACCGTTGTGTTGACATTACTCGTGACTCTATCTGCAAATAACTCAGCAATTTTTGCATAAAAATTTTTTGTTGAGTATAAGCAATGTTTCTTTTTTGAAACCTGTCTGAAAGCTTTTGTTGCTTTTTGAAACTTTGGCAACAGTTCTTTTCGTTCTCCACTTAAAATATGAGGAACTCGTGTTTTCATCAAATATAGAATTTTGCAAAAGCTGGTGATGTGTGCTATCGTTATATCGATACGATACATGGAATTATGATAGTAAAACTACCGGTATCCATATTTCCAAATTTTGACCCAAGTTTTGTAATGCATTTCTTTCGTGACCTCAATTCAACGCACCTTAGTGGCATCTGCGTTTGTGGGTCACCACAACCACAATATTTGAACACTCTTGCTCATTTATAGCTGACTGAAACCTTCGGAAAGTTATATTGCTATAAGAATAGAGCAATTTTGCAATTTTAAAATGATAAAAGGTATGAAACGGCGATGAAATAGTCACAGCACTTGCATGGGTGGATATGCGGCTTTGTGAGAGTGGCAAAGGTCGTGTAGAAAGTAGGTTTTCGACAAGAAGCTCCTGTATAGCCAACGCTGCACATTTGGCAAATCTTGCAACAGCCTCATGACATTGGTGACCCTTATAATCTAGTGATGCACATTCTTGATGTTATGTGGAAAATTATTTGTATGACGAAAATTGACCTCTCCTAATGTCGTTGGATATACCACCTCGTGTATGGAGACGTAAATGTGCCAGAACGCTTGGCTAACGTAAATAACTCTCCAGAGGACATCCACTGGATCGAACAGCGGCTGTCTTTGTCCAGCGCGTAATAAAAGTTCTAACTGTTATTTTCCGGATGGAACTCGCGGCTTCTTGTTCGCAGCACATTTTCGCGAGGGTTGGGTAACTGATGCTCCGCATGCGAGAGGCAGGAAACTCATTGAGGCTTCATTTCCCCCGCTCTGTGACTTTGGTTGCAGTATTTTTGCCGAAGACATGCGTCGCGAGCCCGAGAAGCATGAAACGAACGCGAAGCTGCTCTGTCGCGCATCGGATTGCCTGAGTAAGGACAGCATTTTTTTCCGTCAAAATATGCCAGACACCACAGATATTGAAGACTTTTTTAGCTGGCAACCCCACCTGAGTAAAATTCCATGCGAGGTTTTGGCCAAACAGCCGAAGATCATCAGGGTTGACAATCTCATCACGATGCACAATAGCAAGAGCAATTGAAACTCTGCCCGTTGACCAAACTTCAGACATTCATTGCTGAAATCTCTAGTCAAGCTTTCAATTTGTATTTTTCAAACGTGTCTTGTTACGCCTATCGAATTGATTTGCCTTTCTTGTGGAACGGTAGGCATGTTCAGGATCTCATCGCAATATCACCTCCAGTGAAACGTCAGGTCGGAATCTTGCAGTCAAATGATATCTCGTTAATTCTGTGCAATTGTGACCCTCAATTGACACTGTATTTTGATGCACAATCGTGTTGTATTTAAACACAGCAACACATTGCGGGACGTGATTGAGCAGCTTTCCTGAGTGGCTGAGTGAGCACCAGTTCATCTTTGATTTCACACGCGGACGACTGAACGATTAACCAGTTAGGAAGCGTTCTGCCAAACCAGATGCTTGCGACGACGGTGCGGTCTTGCGACAAAACGGTGGATCAACTTCGTTCTCAGCAGGTGTAGAACAGCGTGTTCCCGGCAATTGATTAAAGGTCAAAATGTCTATTTTACCGATGACGTTCAAATTGTGCCTCTGTGACCGTATGTTCTATTAACAGGTGCATCAATGGATCAGAATTATTCCATTTTGAGTGTAGCTTGCATAGGCGAAAAGATCCAAGAGAAGATATTTAAAAGGTATTTTGAGAGGTTACAAAGTTTTGCTGCCGAGGAATAAATTTGGTAAATTATTCAAGTATCGCTGGTCAAATGTTTGCAATGCATGGAAAGCCCTGAAGTGATTTAGGTTAAAACTAACGCATCGTCAGGTGAGTCTACCGTAAGCCGTTGTCTAAATTCTCGTAATGGCCGTTTTCTCCCGCGATGTTTATTTTACGCCCAATGAATGTCACGGTATGGAATGAAACATATATGAAAAAAATTTAGTAGCTTGGTTTGATTTCTTGTTTTAACCCAAAAAAATTCGTACATAGTAAACCTCTAAAGCGGTGGTTTTCAAACTTTTAGCTTGGACCCATGCATGATGACCACCCACTATAACCCAACGACCCCATCTAAAAGTCAGATAAAGCAAATGTAACATAGCCATGTACATAAAATATCTACATAAAATGTCTACTTGCGACCCCTCAAATGGTTTACGACACCTCTAAGGTCGCGACCTCCAGGTTGAAAATTACTGCTCTAGAGTCTCTCAAAACGTTTTTGTTCCTCCTTTCCACTCTCGACACATCGTTGTCGTCCCCCAAGTCCGATAAAGCAAGGTAGCAGTTTAAAAGCATTTTATTTAAAGAAACCAATGCATGCCATGGTCCCCAGTTCAGTATGATTGATGTACGAAATATTGGGAGACACTTTAGTGAGGTACAGTCGTAGAGCACCTCGCTTATGAATCAACAAGCGGTTTCTTTGCTTTGAGAGGATCAAGGTCACAGCCGAAATTAACTGGATCGATTAGTGGTCGTGTTGGAGCGTTTTTGCCCCCTTTGTGTTGTTTCGGGCCCCTATCGCCCCCTTGCCCCTCAAAATCGCCCCCAAGTGGGCGACTCCGCCCACTTTGAGAACCACTCGTCTGGATACTTGGAACAGGGAAGCGACTTTCAATTAGGCCACTTAAGAACAATAAATAAGTGTCGTGGTTCCAAGTGGTTTCCAGAACACATTTGTAAAAAACAAAACGAGTTTTGACTGCTGTACAAGCGGAATGTTGCTGGCAACTTTCGCGTATACATAAATACAGTGGCGTACGCAGAAAATTTTCATGGGCGGGGGGTTCATTCAGTGGCATATGGTGGTCATTTGTATTTGGTTTGCGCTTTTTGTGACGTCACAATTTGACGTCATATTTAGGTTTTCAAGAGAAGTTTGTTGACATAATAGGCATATTCTTCTACACGCACTCCCCTTTTTTTGTAAAAATCAAGCCCTATACACTCCCCTCATAATAAACTTTTTGTAAAATATCAAGCTCAAGGGGGGGTTTTAACCCCAACCCCCCCAACCCCTTGCGTACGCCCTTGCATACATAGCCAAGCCATGGTAATGGTGGAGCTCATGTTATTAAAAACCGATATTTTCGAAGTAGAACCTACGCAACCACGAGGAGTTTAAACAAAGGCTTCGGTGGCACTTGTAGCAATTGTTTGGCAACCAGTTTGTTCAGCTTTACATGCAAACAATTGGCCTCGCGAAAATCGAACTTGTGCAGATGTGACTGCTCTTGTCGGCGGTAAACGAACCGCATTTCCCAAGCATTATGCTAGCGCTCAAAACAGAAGATAGTTCCTTGTGTTCTTTACTTTCCTATATTGTGAAGACGTACCTACAGTAGCACATTCTTATGTGAACAAGCAATTTCGTCTGGAAAATTAAGTAAATAATTGTGTAACTACGGAAGCATTAAAAGAACGTTCGGGTTTGACAAGTTTGATGATGTCATTTGACCCGCCCCCTTTCTTGACTGCTTCCCCCATAGGCTACGTCTGGATCTGTCACTGCTTCTTCGTCATTGATTTGCTTACTGCTGTTAATGGTTTCCTATATATTTAATCATCGTGGCAATTGTGCTATAACGTCTTGGATTTTTCCTCTTTTTGAATTTTTCTGTTGTTTGAGTTCCCGTATTTGGACCAAATTTTGGAAACTAGCGGTTTTTCGTAGAAGAAAGGAGTGCTTGTGTTTCATTACTATTAAAAATGGGTTATTTCTGAAAATTTGCTGTTGGTAGAATAAACGGAGAAGCGCATGACGTGGGGCGTCCAGAATTTTATGAATGCTATGTGGCTATAGTTCCAATCACAGCGCTTTTGGTTTACAGTCACCTTTTCGTTTAAACATCGCCATTTACACTGTCAACATTTTTCCAAGTCATGTAGGCCGCACGCCTGCACAGGGAGCAGGTCATATTAACAAGACGACCCTTTTCTCGACCTTTCCACGATTATTTTGAGAGAAAAACATGGACGGTGGGCAAGTGGTATGGCGCGGGGAACGCGTTTTCGTGAAACGTGGCAGGAAACAAGGTTGAAGTAACGTCAAGCAAAAGGAGAGGGTTTCGGGAGAGCGTTTTGTCTTCTAAAGCAGGCCAAAGGGTGCCGCGACAGCAGCGCTATGTAAATTTAATACCCACCGTAACCAGAATCGATTTTTCTGCGTCAAGATAGCCTTTCAGAGCCGGAATTGAGGCTGCGAGATCAGGAGTTCGGGAAATGTTGGTGTTTCTTTTCCCAGCAAGTGAGTAGGGGTTATTTCGAAGAATTTCCTTCTCTTCACTGTTGCACATGGTTTTGCATAGAAGAACCGTCACTTAACCCTACCAGAAGCAAGTTTCAATAGCGGGAAAGTTCAAATCCTTGCAAGGAACTGTGGCTACCTGGGAGTCGTCAGCACACAAAATTGTAGAGATACGTTCTTAAAGCTTCCTAATAATGTAATCGCTGCACCCATGTTGCAGGGCACTGTTCCACTGAACAATTCATAGTTACTGCTTGAAAACATGCGACGATGCTCTTATTTGAAATCTTTGTTGTCGTTACGTGTCGCAGGCATGCGGAAGGAGCTTGAAAAGGTTTATGACGTCAGCGTCTACCACCAACGTCACCCGCGTCATTTGCGCGCAGCACGTTGAGCGCTGTGTGGAGAAAGGAACGCTGCATGTGAATTCATAATGTACTCGCAATGCGTAAACCACTTGACACCACCCACCCACCGCGTAAGCCTTATATCGCTGGTAACGCGACACCGTACAAGTCGTTACCGAACACTTCTTGCTCCAACGAATTCCTTGTGCAAAATACTTCTGTGGCGCTGCCGCTGGTATTTTAGCGACATTAACAAGCAGGCCGCACTTTTCTTCAACGTTCTGCGTCGTTTAGATCTAAATCTAAAGTTAACAATAGACCAAGGCAAAATCTCGACTCGATGGGGTGATGGGTCATAAGCACTTCCCCAATTGCCTTTTTCCAGCTTGCCCTCCGTGAACGCTTCAGACGAGAGGCAGGTGGGAACAAGGCAGCCCTGCTTTCTGCCTTGTTAAACTGGCTTTATTCCTTTAAAAACGCTGTCCAATATCCTGACCACTTGAGCTTACAATATTTGTGAAACAACCTTTTTAGAATAACTTCACTTTTATCAAAAATTCTGAGTAGGAGCGCAACAGCAGAAAATTCAAATAAGTTGCGAAGCGAACCTTGAGACGATCGATGCTCGCTGGACTCGAGCGCGATGCTATCGAGAAAATTACGTCACAGCGACGACCACCGTTGTCCATTTGTCTGAAGCAGACAACTGCTGTTTCTCGACAGACTGTGTGGAGGACTTGGCACGTCCGTCCGATTGGACCGCGTCGCACGCGCGCAGGTCGCGAGAACGCCATTGTGTTGTTCTTGCATGCAGATTAACTGCACGCAGCACGACAACAAAACAAGCTGGTGTTACCGGATGGAAAATTGGCGGTGCTATCAGAAAAAAAGTGTAAATTTTTTTTGCTAAGATGTTTGCATTTTATATTGCAGCACAACCATTTTAATGCCAGGTCTTTTTGAAAAAAAAAACACCAAAAAAGCGAAAGTAGAGCCCAGTTATATTTTATGTCATGATGTGTTCTGTCAGCAGGCGTCAGTGATTTTTCTCCGCACGCGTTGCTGTCAACCTGAACTATTCAGTTACAGGAAATGCATGCAGCCATGACAAATTCGAAACTGATGCCAGCAAACAATTCATCGTCCCAATTATCATCATTACATTACATAACAGGGCAGCACATGGCCAATGCTAAGAAAAGTGTTTAATGCATGTTGATAATGATGTTAATTTGTTTCGATATCCACCGTATGTACAGTATTTGCAGTGAGCAGTGGATCGCGTGTGGTGTGAGACAAACACAAACCCACAAATATGCCTTCTGTTTAAAACGCGCTACAGACGCAGAAAAAAAATATTCTTAAAACACGGGACTGCCAAGAATGATGATTAAACTCGGTCGAACTTGCAAGACAACTGGTTTTGCCTCCGAGCCCGAAAGCATAGGAAAAATGCCGGTGGCTTTATTGTAATTCGCAAGCCAAGTCGGTTTTCTGCTTTGGGTGGGCTTGGCTTGTTCCACCTTCTGCAGCCAGTTCGCTGTTGTTCAACAGATTCGATGTTACGAGATGTAGTATGAACATTTTGAAGAGTTAAATGGTGTCACCTTCATGTTACTATTGAATGTATCTATGCTTGTTAGAATTGCAGCTGAATGAGTTTTCAATGTGTTTGAAAAAAATCTTTGAAGTGAAGTCTTCACCTGCGCTAGCACATCTGACAAAAATATGCACCAATTCGTATGCTCAAAGGTAGCACCAGAAACGAATAAATCGTGATTACCAACGACTTACGTTCGCTTGGAGTTGCGGTAGGTTCCATTGAATTCAGGTGATTCACTCTCCTCAGTATGATTTGCTGTTAAATCTTGTTGAAAACGTCCAGGGCGTGATTCAGCACTGTCTGATTTTGAAACCGGAAGCTGAGATGTTCATGTGTCGATCATACCAACCTTACTTTTTGCGTTTGAGAAATTTCAGCAATCAAGCACCATTCGTTGGTGGTCCGCCGGATTTCGGTGCTGGTTGAGCTTTGGACTGACTGAAGCGATGAGCGAGGCGGAGTTACTGTTTACGTTAAAGAATGGGATTAAAGGCGGTAAGATCTTTTGCTTTGTGCCGCGCGCTTGAGGCAAGCGCGACAGAGCGATCACCCGATTCAACGTCACTTCGCTCGACGGCCATTTCCTGCTGCTTCTCCGAGAGAATGGGTTGCAGCATGTGAGTCTGTATTGACCAATGCGCGAATTTGCTTGGCCAGCGGGCGAGCACCAGTAGGACAAGTCGCGCAGAGATGAACGTGGTCTTTTTACACAGCTTTTCGTGCTAAAAGTGCGCCATGAATGAGTCACACGCGCACACGATGTGGTGACGACTTGGCTTGAATTGTCGACAGCCACGAGGAACTTTGAGCAGAACACTTGCTACCCTCATGGCGCAAGGAGCTGTTGTGAATTCGTTTGGTGAAGACCATGAAACTAATTCCGAACGTAAAGCATGGCCGTTTCTGCCCCTTCACAGTTCCTAGTTGCATAACGAAGTAGAAGTTACCAAATCTGGCAGAAGAAACTTTTATAGTGGCTGCAGAAATTTCATTCAGTCACCCTCTAGGTCCCAAGAATTTTTAAAGATCGACAGATGAATTTGCGAAAACTCTCTTTTGAACAGATATTTCAACTACCTTTTAATATTTTTACGAATTTATTATTGCCAGTGATACACATTTTTTGAGAGCCAGAAAAATCGCTCGACCTTCTGGCGTTTGAAATTGTCGGCATAAAACGCCCTGTCTGTTGATTACCCTCTAATTGAGCTCCTAAAAGGTTGTATAGACGAACACGAATACCAGACAGCCGCAATTTTCATGAAATCTAATATTCGCGTTGACATCGAGACAACACAAACGAATACCTCGCGCCTCCGCGAAACGATGATGAAACGACGTCATGATTATCGTCAGTGAAGAAGAACATGCCAGGAAATCTATTTAAAGAAACCTACAAAAGTAATCGGACAGCAAACGGATATGAGATAATGCGAATGAAAACAACCAGTCTGCGCATCACTTAAGTCGTGTGGCATTTTCAAACCTTGTGATAGGAATTGCGTGTCTACGTCATCAAAACGTAACTGGCAATTATGTGTTTAAATAGCGTTGTGTTACGTTTGCGTTTAATTCCACGATCGCGTTAGAAGGTTTTCTATTTATTTAAAAAATGATATTTCCTCTTTTTCTGAACCTTATCGCTTGTTTGTTCCCCAACGATCGTCTGCACTTTAACACAAGACAATATAACGTGTGAGCAGGGGTAGCAGTTACCAGCTACTTCAAATATACCGAGTGGCAGATACTTTTTTGTCAAGTATCAATCCACTGTGACGTTGTTACTGGTCCAACTAGAGTACTGCTTTAAGACATGTATACGGCGACATTAAATTTGATTAATTCACTGCGCACGTTAAATGTTAATACTGGCACACGCCAACATTGGCTTCGCTAGGGAGCCTTGGACGCAGTCTTCATTTTAGTTTTGTCCAGCTTCAATTCTTTGCATGCTTTAATCCTAGAGAGCACTCAATACCAATTCCGCAGATATGGATCCCGAATTTAAAAATCTAGAGTTGAATCTATTTCTTATGGTGACAACGGGGCTGTCCAAAATGAGCCCTGCCCAAGAAGATAAAGATACCATGTTTGAGCCAAGTAAAATTATTGTAGGTCCAAGTAGGAAGAGCTGATGTAAATCGTGAATAAAAGCCAACGGCAACTTTGTAGATTTAATGTGAACGCTATAGCGAAGTGGTTTTCAACCTGGGGTCACGACCCCTTGGGGTTCTTCTGCCTTTTTTCTAGCGGTGGCGAGAGCTTCTGATAAAAATATTCATAATTACTTCTATATTTTATATTTCGTATATGGAACCACTTTTTGTTGTAGCCAAAATAATAGGATCACCTGGGTTGGCAAAAATGATGCCTACCTTTTCATTCAAAATTGTTTGAAGTGTGATTATGACCATTACAGTAGCCTACTGTTGCGTCTGCCAACGCACGAATAAGTTTGTGACATAAGAATGTGCTGTGTTTGTAAATTGGATATCTGCATGTGGTAGGTAACTCGGGAGATATTGTAGTTTTCAATGAGTTGTTGTTGTGGAGTGATTTGCATAAGGCACGGGTCTCTCACACTGATGCTGTCATGTGCATGAATTTAATAAATAAGTCTTCATAGTGATATTGTAAGTTATTTTTTAGTCGTTGTGAATGTCTATTGTGCAAACACAACTGCATTTCATTTTCCTCACTGGAAATTTTTGGAAGGGGGTCGTTAGGTTAAATTGGGTTGCAAAATGGGTCGCTGCATGAAAAAGGTTGAAAACCGCTGCTGTAGCGTAACCGGCGGAACATACAATGGTTGAATGCTGTGTTTGTTTGTATGCTATTTATTTTTTGCTTTTCTGGGTTGCAAAAAGCTGTTGAGTGTTTGCCGCTTGTCAAACAAATTTTTACGCACATCTGTAACAAACAGCTTAAAAAGGTTTTATGCATAAATACAGTTTCTTACAATACGCGTTCATCAGGCACTTAACCGGTCAAACCCAAACATTTAAATAATAAACTGTTGTTGCGCAACGTCATATTTGCGCTTTAAACTTTGATACGTGATTGAAACAGATATGCTATGTTTTTTTGGCACACAGGCGAAGGGAAAATATTTTGCTTATATCTTTGGTTGTGATTTATCTTTTTCTGCTTTTCATCTGCGTGCTCTCTGATGGACAAGTGACACTTACGGGGTTTCAGATCAACATATCTTGACATTTTGTGACGAGTTTACGACATTGTATTGCAATTAAAGATTTTAATGTGTAAACCAATTGCAGGGTTCCATTGGAGGTGTAGTATGGGCTAAAGTAGGTCATGCTTTTTATGTAGTGGAACCTGCGCTCCTTAATTTGTGCTATGTAGCATGTTTAAGCTTTTGGTTTTCAATGTCAAGCAGCAATCTTGCTTATTCAGTTGGTTGACTGCCGTGCGGGAAAACTGCGTTTTTGTTGCTGCTGTACCACTAGTATGCGTGCAACGATTTTAGACAGATACGAGATTTACGGGTACTAAGACTTAGGCAAAGTGGACCGTACTTCTATGAACAAATAAACAAACAATTGAATATCTAGTTTTGCAAAGTACACCATGCCCGTGAGCAGCGCTAAAGCGCACTAGCCAATCTCTTCAGCAAATGTTGGAAAAACCAAAACTGCCACTGGCAACGTCAGCCGCGACCGAATCATCGTCGCGTGAGCAAAGGCAAACAACGAAACAGTACGCAACTCCTACGGTGGCCTTCATTGCAAATGCCTATGTCACTCGCGCTTTCTCTCTCGCTGTTGTGTGCGCCACCGAACAGACGCGCGAAACGACCAGCAGACAGTGCTGGTCGAAGTAACAAGAGTTTATGATGAACGGACAAGTTTTTCTATTTCTCTCTTCAGTTCATTGCTCTTTCGATTCCTCGGGCTTCCTACTAAGTCTCTCTTGCTTTGCTCCGGCGGAGCAGGGCCTGTCGCCTTCGCGCGACGGCCTCGTGGTTGAAAAAGAGAACACTCCGCAACAAAATCGTTGTTTTTGCGTCGCGGCTAAAGCGTCGCACGAACTGAATTCGGAACCATTATAGCGAGTAGTTAGCGAGAGTGTCGGTCAGGAACGGCAGGTCGGAAAGCATATACTGAGTCACAATCGATTGGCGCGGACCGTTGTAGCCGCTGTTAGCCTCCAGCTTGCGTTCATTCAACTTGCTTTTTGAACAGATTTACAGAGCACTCTTCAGGTTAGCATCAGCTGCAGCGCTAGAGTGTGACATTCTCCGTTGAAAGCGGTTTTGCCTGTTACAGTTTTTTCCTTTTAATGCATGTATCTGTCACCTGATTCTGTATGACCAGACATGAGCAGCAGGTGTTGCACAAAAAGAGTTTTATTCTGATGTTTCCGCAGCCAAACAGTCACTATCACCATGTTGCTCAATTTTTTGTAATGTGTTATCGCGTGTGATTAGACCATGTCATGCTGAGCCAGTGAGAGGTCTGTGACAGGTCGCTATCGCTTATAGCGATCTTTTTCACAAGATTCATGCTATTTCTATTGTGAGGAAGCTTAATTGTATTTTGCTTGCAGGTGCTTTACGGCTGTATGTGATTAAATAGCAAACTTTGTTAGAACGTTTGAAGTGGCTGAAACGCGTGTTCAAAGCGGACATACTACATTCACTATTATTGAGGGATTACTGACTATTTGACCCTGATTTCATTTGCAACGCTCGTACCACTTTAAAAGCAAAGAAAACAGTGTATGAAATTGCTTCTTCGGTTGTTGACGAAACCTCAGAAGACCACTGAAGCAGTAGGGCAGACCGAACCAGACCAATCCAAACCGTGGAAAGGGCGCAAATGACGGAAACTTCTGGCCGTCGTCGCGTGGACCCCACAAGGCGACGACGCTAAGGCTTGCCACAACCGGTTGGTTCGTTCCTGTGTCACGTAAAGAATGAATTCTGCTACAATCAACCCTGCCATGCGGCCTATGTCGATCGGAGGGCCAATGGGCATGAATTCTGCAAACCTCAATCACGACCCACATACGAGGCAGACACTCGACCGATTGCAATGCATACAGAAGGTACGTAGCTATTCAGCATAATGTTCAGATGTTTGCAAATATAATGTTCTGGAAACAGATTTTACTTACTTCGCGATTAATCGTTTTGGCTCGCTTGTGTTTATTGCTGCGCGAAATTATGTGTAGTTCACTGGTATTATGAACTCATTGTACCCAAGTATTTTCTTAAGAGAATCTTCGTCATTGCATACAAGTTCAAGGCGAAACAGACATGGATGTTGAACCTCTTCATCAAAAAAGTCTTTTCCTTTGTCTCCACAAAGTGGACGATGCTCTGTGGCAAACTTTTTCTACAAATCTATTCCACCAGAAATCTGTGGCGAAATTCAAAGTTTACTTGATGTGTAAACTTTTGTTTTCCGAGTTTGACAAGAAGACTCCGTACATATCGTTGTATTGAAGTTTTTGAATATTTTTATGGTCATGTCAACCTTCTTGTGCTTTAACAGAGGCGTTTTTGCTTGATAAAAGTTGAGGCAAAGGGGCAGCGTAGAAGTGAGAAAATCGCAAAAACATACGAAAAGGGCAGGAAAGTGCAAGGAAACACCGTCATGTTATCCCCACTAACTTTTCGTGATTGGCCTGCAAAACCAGCAAGAAAAACAAAAATAAACACGTTCGTAAACTGCATTGATCTCACGCACATTGTCAGATTTTCTTCTGTAACCAAAACATCGTTGTTTGTCATGAACAAAGATCCTAGCAATAGTTTTCGTAGTTTTTTTCCGCTGAGTCCCGTGAGTTTTCAGTAATGCATCCTGTGATGTAGTGGTCGACAAACTGTTTTCCTCGGCCCAATTATGGGCCTTTAAGCACTTTTTATGGGGCCGCGCAACACCTTCTGTTGTGGGCCGCGTGCCACGTAAGATCTTCTGTGCTGCCCCGGTTGCCTGGGCGAAAACACAGGCTACTGTAACTATAGAACATTGATTGTTGGACATTAACAAAACATTGTATTTGTCATTATACGGTTTATGACATAAACATAGCATTGTTGTATAACAGGTAACTGAAAACAGCATAAGGTTGAAATTGGGCCTTCAAAAACAAGCATGGGCGTTTACTTACGACTGAAAGGGTGGTTTGGGCCATCATAACGAAAGTTCGCCGATCATTGCGAGTATCACAATGGGATACCTTGCTATTTGCGTTGCCCCTTGTTACAATCTAATTGCAATGTAACGGTAGATTTCTGGTATGGAAAGTGTACCTCTGAACGGAAAGAGGGTAATGAAAAAAGTTTTTAAAAACTTGAAAATCAGCTGAGTGCGATGTAGTCAAAAGGTTTTCATAATTTTCTAGTAACTTAATACCCACTTTGCATGGTTTGCAAATAAGTTTTTTTGCGTTGCAGCATTTGCGGAATCCTACTCAGTTCGCCATGTCGGCAAAGGAGCTATTGGACTGGTGTTCGGATCCTCGCGCGTTTCAAAGTCATTATCACCAAGCACTCATGGCCTGTCTCACGGTGAGTTTTTTCCTTTTGCCGCATCAAATAAGCGGTTGGTCCCCTGCATCGATTAGGACGTGGTTTCAAACAAAGTACGTCACTTCAGGCGCATTCTTTTTCATAGTGAGGAAAAAGTCGGTGAAGATATTTTGAAAGTGGCATCTTGTTCCGAAATCTGGTTGTTGCCACTTGGCCTTGCTTTTAGTCATCGCACCTGCGACCCTTGGCCGCTTGACCACAATTGCCATCTTGGCATAAGCTTTCACGTACTTTTTGTGGATCAACTGTCAAAACGGCGTTTACAAGCAAGTTGTTCGTGCCTTTCTTTGTAAGTGCGAGGCATCGCACCGATCCATCGTTTCGCTCGCTTTGGTAAGCGCGTAGGTATGCTTAGCGCAAAGCAAACTTTCACTTAATTTTTCCGCGACGCAAGCGAAGTAGTTTTTCTGACAACTGTCGGCGCCTGTTCTTATCCTGCCCATCGATCAGTTGACAGCTGATGCGGTGCCTTCTACTCGCGACCTGGACCTTGCTATTTGGAGCATTGCCCGCCCTTTTACCCGACCAACTTCGTTTTTCGATGGCAGTGTGCGAAACGACAGTAGAGAGATTCCTGGTTTGCACGATTCTGAAATTATGGTTTCCTTCCGTTAGGTGGCTACCGTCCAAAAAACTTGCTGCCATAATTTTTACGTAAATCTTTGCTACATTGCCTGCATTTTCTTCAGGGGAGGAATGTAAAAACATGTACTGTCACGCAAAATGATTGCGTTGAAAAATCTAAATCAGTAGTGCATAAGTCTTCTAAAACACGCTGGTCTCTGAATTTCTTACGAGTGTATATTTTACAAAAGTGTTTCGAATTGATTCTGTCGAACGCCAAACAAATTTCAACAGCAGAAATCCGTGCCTATTTCGTCAAACGCAAAGTTTGTTTTGAGACCCCATTTTGAAAGAAGGCTGGTATCGACTAAGTCCACTTGCGAATAATTGAACAAATAACGTCAAGAAGACTCCAAGTTGCCTCAGACCACCTTCAAGGTGACAGAAAGTTATAGGTGGGCGTTTGCGAACTCTGCCGAATTCGTTCGGAATGCGGTATGACTACACGGCGCAGTCAATATAATAGAAACGTCGAGATTTCCCCACCTTTTTGAACAGCCGTCTGCTCGACACGAGCGTCATTCTTGACAGCGTGACGCATAACCAGGCGATTGCTAATCTCGGACCCGTACCCCGCGCTGCTCTTTCGTGCGCCCACCGTTCATTCCGCACGTTCTGCTGCCGAAGCGCTACTCTTCTGACAGCGCGGGGCGTTCGCCTAGGCCCGAACGACAAACAAGGGCTGCCTCGTGTATGATTTACGCACGGCGCTCGTTCCCGTCTGTCTTTGTTAACTTTCGGGTGTAAAGACGTCACTTCACGGTTGGCTGGCCGCTCAAAACTGCTGTGGACCGCAGGGCAGTGCGAGCCAGCTGGCCGATCGTCCCAGCTTTTCAATGAACTGCAGACTGCTGAGCAGCCATGTGCTTCGCGTTCGATGGATGCAGTCCCGAGCAAGGAAGACGACATTTCGACACGACCATGACGCTCACCAGAGGGAACGCGATATGCGGCTAACTAATGGCAGACAGTGTGGTTGCCTTTTCGTTTCACAAGGTTGCTTTCAAACGTTGGATGAATGCCGGCTTGCCAACTAGGGTAGAAGCAATTCTCATCAAGATGTTATGTTTGTTGAGCACAATCAACTAACTTTTCTTGCTCCGTGCAAACTGTCTTCACACAAATCCGAACTTCTTTTAGTTTAGCGAATTGCTTGTCGATATTGCTTTGGACAGGCCAGCTTCGCAATGGCTTAAAATTAGGAAGTTTGTTGGTAGTGTCCTCGGGTCTGAGCACCTACACCTCAGTGTCGTCGGTTTTTTACTTTCCTCTAAGATAATCAAAGCAAAAAATTGCAGAGAATGTTTGTCTTTTGCTGCAGGACAGGTGTCCTGTCATATTTTTCTAAAACATGATAAAGTTAAAGCAGATTTACCAGGAATGTGAATTCCAGTTGCCCGTATGCTGATACACCAAAGGTGATATGATTTGCGCGCTGTGCTTGTTACGCGGCATTGACTCCATATTTGTTATGACCTGGCTGTGTTTATACGACCTTTAGTGTTTATGGCGAGATTGTTCGACAAGCATGCAACGTGGGTATCGTCCAAAAGCCGTAACATCGTGGTACTTGGTGGTCTGTTCTGTTAAGCTCCTTTCCTTGCAGGCAAAATTCTTAAAAAACCGTTGCAACCGCTAACTCACGGTTCCATCGACACATGCCAAAATTATATTTTTCATTTGTAGAGCTGCTGTTTCGCGATAGTGAGAGTTTTTTGTGCGATTTTCTGAGCGGAAAACCTAAACAGACCTAATTGATAGCTAATTGCTCTATTCGAAAACGCGGCAATTTCATGGGAAAAAGTTGCATACAGCTTCAGCAAAAAACTAGCTGTCTTCAACCCACATAAAATATTCATAGTTTGGGATTCTTCCAAGAAGACTTGCATCGGCCTCAATTTACATATATTTGCATTGCGCAAATTTTTCCCGCTTAATTCCACCGCGCCAGAAATGCTTCACCACTTGAAAATCGAGCAGGCCTTCACATCTGCACCAGTGCACTGTATCCCCCTTGAACCAAAGCACTCAAGGAAATGAAAAACTTTACAAAAAGTGAACGACTTCTTGTGCTGCATTTGAACTGTCTGCTCGCGGGCTTTGAATGTTCCTGAAGCGAAGAATTGAACATCCGCCCCAACAGGAACGATCAAAAGCTCATGACGCTTAAATACGCGCGCAACAAGGAATGGCTGCCGGTTAAGCTTTTGTGCGACCGCAACAGGGCCGCTGGAGCGGGGCCATAATTTGCTGTACTGCAACTACAATCGGCCTTTTTCTTTCTCCGTGTTCGTGAACGACGGCTCATCACACCTTGACGCCAACGTCAGATACTCCGACACGAAAGTCTTGCGCTTTATGCCGAATTGGATCGGATCGCCTGGTGGCGCTCCTGTAAACAATCCACCCTCCTGTTGTGTTTTTACGCAGCGGTATCGAACAAATATTCACGGCTTGCGGATTCGCAGCGAAACTGGCATTTTCGATACACGTCATCTGAACCTGTGATGTGCCGACTTACCTCGATGTGAAGAAATGACACGACAGGGAAGATTGGTTGCTTGTGCAAACCACTGTGCCTGTATGACGGAATCTTGCCAGCCAAGTCCAATGTCATTTCTTTCTTCTCTCTTGGTGCTGATCAAATGTACATAGCTAACGTCACTCAAATACTCCGTCATTGGTTGACGTATTGGCGTAAGCCGCAACTCATCATGCCTGTTCACCTTCATGGTGTGATGCACCGTTTGCAATACATGCCCAAGTTGCATAGGCAGGTATTCAGGTAACGATCGCAGCTTCAGTGGTGGTCGAATTAAAAATCACCGCCTGAACGGTTCTTACTCAAACGTAATGACGCTGTACGTAGAAATTGTCGCATTTAATCATGAATCAAAGAAACTAGGGTCGCCAGCTATTATCGGCTGTACCCCGGTATCTTTTGCAGACCTAACGAATGCCCTACATGTGACGAAAGATTGATGCCGTTATTTACGTACAAGGTGGTGGCGCTATCCACTCCGCCAAATTTGCCCCACTTGCGAAGTGACTTCGCCTGCAGCCGGCGAACCGTCACGAGGTCATTTGTTCGGGTGAATATTGACGCAACCTGTAGTTGGACAGGCGGTGTTATTTTTTGCGAATACTGAATTTTTTTCCGGTACGCTGCTCAAGACAGTCCGCGCTGGTCTTTCGTGCGAACGACTGTCATCCTGAGAATTGTCTGTCTCCTCACCATCCACGCCGTCATGAAGACAGACCACCCGCATTGTTTTCGTTATTAAAATAATTAAGAAAAAAACTTTTTACGCAACACCTTCAGTTTGTGTCGCGTGTCCCGTACAAGGTTTGGTCGCAAATGCTCGCTGACCAGTGTGCTCATCCTCTCGTAACTCGTGCACCAATGTTGTAAGCTTATGCGTGACAGTACCTGCCCTGTGTGTCTTAAGCAATCTAATGATCACACCACTTGATTTGGCGTATTTGCTATCGATTGCCTGTTTCTATAAAACGCTATTAGCCAGAACATACGAAGAGTTCTTTTCCATTCGCAGAAGGTTTCATTGTGAACGCAATCAAGACCAATAAAAAATTAAAAGATAAGTAGAGACTAACGCCCCCTGCCTAATGTAAAGAGCAGGCAGTGGGTGCTTATTATCGCTGCAAACGCCAGCTTGGTTTCAACAATTTAAAGCAGGGGTGCCAAAGTGCGGCCCGCGAGCACATTTCAGATTGCGACCAAATTTGGCCCTCTTGAAAAAGTTTGGGCACCCCGATATGAATTGATAAACAAGGTTTTGCTTCAACGTGACGTAATTTGCATCACGAAGGGCACTTCCTTGAACTCAGATGGGTGACATGTGCTGAAAAAGACATTCCTAATTCATATTTCAACACGGCCGTAGTTCGGCAGCACAAATCAGTGTCACTAACAATGGTTGCGAAGCATCACCAGCGGCGGTCGCCCAATGTTTTTTGCAACCGCGACGGAGCAGGTGATTTTGTTACGTCATCGTTTGGTTAGGAGGCGTGAAAGTAAACCAGGTGCGCGAACTTGACCGAGCTCCGCGGAGATCGGTTCGCACCTGTCAATTAACGTTTTTCGATTCGGTCCGCGTCACACAAAACCGTGGCTATTTTAACGCGCTGGGTCGTGACGAGAAAACGCGCGCCGTCGAGGATCGCCCGAAAGCGTTCACGTATATTTTCCGCCGGCGTCCCAACCCGCGCGGTGAGTAAACCCAACGAGCAGCGTTTTGGCTTCTTTTTTGCCGTGGTCGAAACGAGACAGATATTTCCTGTTGAGCTATCTATTCTTCAGACAAGCTTAATTGCTGCTAGTGTCGTGTTACAAACCGTATTTGCTACTCAGAGGGAGCAGCCTGCTCTTCTGCTCTTTGCGGGACGACATCGCAGGTGCTGCACAAACTGACTCAACTTTCTCCGTCAACACCGCGGATTTTTCAAGACCACCTTTGCGCCGTTGCGGAGACATGCAGAGGCGAGGAGCGGAGAAAGGGCTTTATGTCGACACAATCTTACTTTCCAGTGTAACCGCAACAATGGCTGTTTTATAGACGCCTCGACACCTGCGTCATGTGGTGAACGGTTTTTTTTGCGCCGTTCTCAGTCCTCATAACTCTCATGGTTCGTGCGGAAGTCTGCCCTGACTGGAGCCCTTGAAATTACTGGAATTTTTTCACGTTTACCCGACTTTAGCGAGTGCTTTAGTGCGACCCAGGCTGGGTATCGAGTTCGCGTGATCGTGAAGAGAATACGAATTATTATCGACGTAGGCCTGGTTGCTGCACGCTGCATTGCAAGGAACATCCGAACCTCAGCGCTGATGACGAGCGACGTGGTCAGGCCGTTAGCGATAAGCACCCACTGGCACGTTTGTCGGTTGACTGATGTTTTTAAAGGCACCAGAAGCAGCTTCCTACCGAAATCCATCCGTTTTTCTACTTTGGTTTGATTGGCACGGTTGACAATTTGGTTGACGTGACGCACGCAGCTTTACTTTTAACGGTCAACCTTTTCGAGAGCGTCCAACCTTTTCAAACAAAATATATTTGGTTCGTTGTTTGTTCACGTTAGGCATCATTAAAATTTCTGTCCCATCTATGCAAAAGTGTAAATAAACGAGTTCTTGAATAGACTTTTAAAGTGACTTCGTTGCGCTTACCCTTCCCGCAGGTGCACGACCTCCATTATTTGACAGAAAAACAGTAACTTCGCGCAGAAAACATTGCTCCAGAAAAACTTGCAAACGCTCTCAGCAACGTGTAGCTTTGCAAGATAGCAAAAATCCTGATCTATTTAGGTGTACCGCATTTGTCGTTATTAGTAATTTCTCCTAGGTGTTGTGGCACTGCAATTTGTGTCTGCTCAACTTCGGTGCTAAACTTCGTTCAACTCTGGGCAGACAAACGCTGCTGTATTGTCTATAAACGTTTGCACGATGACGTTGATTGCCCACCTCATCTCTGTTATCTGTGGCAAAGAACGGAGATTGTGAATCGGCGTTGTTCAAAGCAAGCTTCGAGCACTTCCTTCTTTTCCGGTTTAGCTCCAATGACACCACGTGACTACCAAGTGTTCGTAAAGTAGAGAGGTGCTGTGCTTTCAGCCACCCGGCGAACTGGTTCATATATTGAGAATCGCGCGTCACGTACATTTGGATGTAACCTGAAACCTTGACGGCAGTACCGCATTGTTTTCCCAGTAAGCGAACGTGGGTAACGGCGACCCAGGTATCACGAGGGACGGTGAAAAACTAGAATTTTTTGTTCAGTCTCGTGTCCCATAATTGTAGAAGCTGAGGGACTGGGAGGTCAGCTACCAATTCAGGTGACTTGAAAATCCCGTTTTGTTGAACAGAAATATGATAAAGTTGTTGATGTGTTAACAAATCTGCCCAACAAAAAATGCGATTGGGACCATGTCTTGGTTCGTTGGTCACAATCTGCTATTTGTATGGCTCATAAGAAATAATTAAGTAAAGAATAAAAATGTGATTGCCAGTAACATCTTGGATTGGTAAAGAAGATTGTTTTGCAAACATTTTCTGGCGGGTAAAAATACGTTTTGTTTGGCAACTAAGTTGTGTTACACCACCAATCTCGGATTTGTTATGGCTGTGACCCTACGTGCAGTCCTATTTCATGTTAACGTCACGATAATGCGCAAATGCGACAAGGTAATTTTAAACGCCACTCGCATCCTGGAATATCGTCGCGAATGGCCTGAAAGCATAATGGAAAAATCCTTTAAGAACGAATAGCGCTAATGGTTCCTATAGTTTCCATCAAAATGGCATTTGACGTAGAAAGAAGTTTTGCTGCTTCATGCGCTTGTTGTAGATTCCCTCCTCAAGAAAGCGCATGTAAAAAAGCAATTCGCGTGACTTTTGACTTGAGAACACAGTATTCGTGGACTGAGAAGAGTATATTGCAAGTTTGCTTAAAACCTCTCTGAATGATCAATCGTACTGCGGCTGGATCGCGTCTCGCGTGTACGATTTTGTTGCCTTTTCACGGCCGGACGCCTTCAACTGACCCGCAACAGCCGTTACCGTACATTTAACTCCGTCGCCATTACGTGGACACTACCTCAACCCAAATGAACTGGCAAGCGTCTTTTTGCGCTACTTCTTTTGTTCACAATAATGTGAGCAAGTGCTTCGCGCCGCAGTAAAAATTTCTAGCCTACCGAAGAACGTTCTTTAAAGATGATCAAAAAGAAAATCGCCCGGCCTGTTGACTTTCGACTTTCAAATTAGCATTCGCGACCGTAAAGCGTCAACGTTTGGGCTGCTACATTCGAACCGCGTCTACACATATCAGAACTAATCAATACAAGTTTTAATAATTGATGACTTGTCGGGAACTGATCGCCGCAGCATCCAAAGGAAATTTGACGCTCGCGCACCATTGCGTTGCTGGCGAGAGCTACAATATTTAACATCCTAGTCGAGTGCGTTGTTCTCGCACGCATTCCATACCGCTCATGCCATACCAGGTTAGGCTGCAAAACAGCGCCGGATTTTTCCGTATTTGCTCAAATCGATCCGTAATGTCGTTGGAAGACATCGGGGCTTGCCACAGCGAGCTAACCTTGCGCGCAAACAGCTGGCTCCTGGCCGCCCGGGTGGCCGTGCATCAATAATTAAGATCGTGCTGATCGATCTTAAACCACGGCGTGCGTGCTTGAATGCTGCCTTTGTTTGCATTGCCTGCAACAAGCCAGTTTTCGAGCATAGCGAACACGCGCTTTACTGCGCTGCATAAAAATATCGTAGACGGGGGACGGGACGGACAGACGCGCAAGCGTAGATCGCATCGCAGCTCTTTTGCAATAAGCTCTTATTGCGAGGTAATGATCTCAAAAGCTATTTTATGCTCCTAACTCGTTTCACAAACACGTGAAAATTGCCATTTATTTTTTCCTGTCACCAGACTGATCTCAGCTTAGTGTCTGCTGCTCCGTTCTTCCACTTGCATCGTTATTATACGCAAGCCGCTCTCCGAACCAGCGTTCTGGTAATTTTGAATTGTGCAGGAACTTTAAACTAAAAGAGCGAAATACCGCTTTTCCAAAGAGGCATTGGAATTTTTTTTTCAAAAGCAGCAGATATCTACGAATACCGTAAAATCTCTTCACCAAATCATTGTCAAATCGGGTACTATCCCCGCACCCCGATACCTAATCAAGAGGTTTCCATCTCCGGAACAGAGTAATGTTCGTGCGTGACGCAGCGTGGTGCCCGTGGCAGTGAGAAAGATGAACTATTTGGCTCTAGCGCTGTTCACAAAAACGCAGCAATCATGCGGAACGGATTACATACGAAAACAAAAAAGTTTTGGCTTCCGATAAAATACCTTGAAGACTTGGAAAAAAAGGGATAAGAGTACGCTGACCGATATTTTAGGGCAGGGGTCTCCAAACGTTGTTGTCAGGGGGCCACATAAGCTTCTGTTCAACGGTTCGATGGCCAAACATCTTACGTAATGTGATTGCTTTGAGTTATGTTACATTCTACCATTAACAAATTTTTTAAACAAATTATTCAAATTTTTAACAAATTTTTTGACAAAGGTTTCAAAAAAAATTAATAAATTTTTTGTGAATGTATTATTTATTTATTATTGACAAATGCCTTTGCGGACCGGATTTGGCCGCGTGCCGTAGTTTGGAGACCCCTGTTCTAGGATGAATAAGGTCACAGAAATCAAGGGCCACTGAAGTAATTACGCCCGAAGTATCTTGAAGTTGACGTACAACGCCCAATGCTAAAAGCACAGTGCACAAACACTCATCCTTATATTATTGTTTGAACGTTTCTAGACTGGATCTACTAAATTATCCCTGCCATCACCTCATGTTTACTCTGACCGGAACTTTTCTCTTTTCCCAAAATTCCTTTGCATCATTTGGTGTTCTTCCAAATTTTTTAACCCAAATTATCCTACCTCGCCACCTTTGTTGAGTGGTTCTGTTGTCCACATCTGCTGAGTATGCTTGAAAACGAGACGTTGTCTTGCAGCGTTTGAGTTTTATGAAAAGTCGCGTTTCTTCAACATCGGTAACCTTCGGCCAGCACCAGCAGAACTGTTTTCACGCGTATGCGTGCCATATGGTGATAATCGAACAGAAGAATTTATCCTTTGGTGTTGCTGTCGCTGTCCAGACGCCGGAAAGTGTGGCTGACCTTAGAATGTATTTGTCTGAATCATGATTCGTTCTCCACCGCTATATCGACTGTAATTGCGGAACATCCGCGTAACAGCAGGTAAACTGGAATGGCTATTTGCACCAAATGCTACCGATTTTACTAGCAAGTGATTTGCATTCACCCGACTGAGGCTGGATTCATGTGGCAAAGTATTTTGAAACCAAGTCTAATCGTTCCCTGATCACAACGTTCTTGGAAACGCGAGACAAGTCCTCCGTATATCTCGCGAAGCTAAGCTGTTGTCAGTCATGCGAAATACCAACATCTGAACTATTGTTTGTTGCTGACTCGCAAAATGTACGATAGTTTTTAACCAGGATGAGCTTACAAGTTGCGAATCACCGTTAGGATTAAAAAATCCCATTCGGCTGCGCGCGCTCTGCGCATACTTGCTCGCTTGCTGTGTACAGTTGAACGCGCCGGGTGCAGCAGGGCGTGAAGGAAGTTGTACATCGCCCTTTGTGCCGAAGCACTTCTGTAAGACCGCTTGCGCTATCGCTTTCCCACCTTGGCGGCTGTAGGTGCAGAAAGTGACACAGGCAGCTTAGCAGTGTCGCGCTGACGTAGGAACAGCCCTATCCAAGATAAATAGTCGGTATTGAGCAGCGCACGAACTATGTGTCGGTCTGTTTGTTCGTACAGCGCTCTCTCATGCGCCTGGGCTGAGTTTACGACAGTTTAAATTGAAACGCCTGATTCAACTTGGAAAGCAATCGTCACGCACATCAGCAACATAGAAATGTGATTGACAGGAAAAAAAACAATCCAATTTCGCTGATGTTGGCCACTTGTTTGAAGCAGGCATAGTGTTTTCGTCGGATTATGATTTTGTATTGTATAGTGTGACTGTGAAACATTACTTCGGTCAAACATTATTAACTAGGTTTCTCTTTTTTGAAAAGAGATATTGTAATATTTTTCAAAGGTGGTCGTCTGCAGTGGAAAGGAGACGATGAGTGCGATACCATGCTCTCATTACTTGTCCTTGTAACATTGTTGTCTGTAATTCAGGACTAACTAATCTTCGCAATGACTTTCGAAGCAGTTTGAGGGAGTTCGTAACTGAGTAACTTCTGAAACTTTTCACACTGCAAGCACACCGAATGCGAAGCAGTAACTTGCGTTTGTATCATCGGGCATTAAAAATCCTCTTCGGTCACAATCACTCGTGATCACTCGATTAACTGTAGAGTTCAACATAAAAAGCGCCGCCAAACCACTTGATTGCTTATGGGATCTTTAAATGTGCAACGTCATGAGGGCACCAACTGCTTTGCCAATACTTGACAGACCTACTATTTACCTTTTATGTCACAGGTTATTCACGAAGTTGCAGGGCAGCCGGGGTTCGATATTGACTACTGCTACCGGCTGCTAACGCTCTGTCAGCGGCATCAGGACAAATTTCCGCCTAACGCTGCAGGTAAGAGCGTCGTCAAATCTAAAGTAACAACAAAGTTGCATCCGTGCGTGTGTGCTGGTAACTTGTCATACAATTCTCGCTTAATCAGGCTGGCGAAAACGTTCCGCAGTTGCTTTGTTAAAATTTTGAAACTGTGTTACGCGCGTCGTATGTGACGTAAGAAAGGTCTGTGACTATTAGTCGCGGCAAGTTGGCACTGTAAGTGAAAGATGGTATTCGAGAAAGTGCTCCATGTAGTTCTTGCTGTCATGTTGTAATCCGCCAATAACGCGCTGTAATCGATACCACTGGCTAGCCTTCTTCGCCAGTGGCCCGGCCAGGTTGATTTGACACGTTTTCGAAGCAAAATATTGAAAACATATTATTGGTTTGCTGCAGAGAAGCAACGCATTATACGCAGTCAGCATCACAGTTCTGAAAAATGTTTGAAAATTGCGCATGTTTGCTGGCATAATGACTTTGTGGTACCGCCTAGACAACGCCATATGGTTTGTAATTCCACGTCTTTGAAATTAGAGGATTAATTGCGTTTAGTCGTGGATTTAGTAGATATTACTACCGCCTTGTTTTTAAATTGCTCAGTTACGCACCGAGTGCCAACTGTATATTTAGCAGCGCAACCGCAGTGAACTTTTGCATTTTCTGAATCAAGTGATTCAAAAACAACATTTCTTTTTCCCACTGATCTTTCTGAATTGAATGTAAATTGAAAGAGCACAATCAAAACAAGTAAATGTTTTACCCAGCAAAAGAAACGGTTGCCGTTGATTTTGTGGGTTTCGCAGGGGCAGAATCTCTAGTTCTGAAACAGGTGCGTTCAGTCGTTTAGTTACCGAGTTTAAGCGGGTCATCCAACTAACATTGCAGTGTTGCGACGGCTATCACTGACTGTAAAGCTAGATGTACTGTGTTACAAGTGGCATTCCAACTTTCACGACCTTGTTTTGCAGCCTAGGCGTCTTTGCTGCAACGAGGGCGTCTTGCAGTCAGTATAAGACTTCGTTGCGCTGCTGAATCCGTTCAGTCACATGCAATGGATGCTGCTTCTTTGTGCTTTTACTGCCGGACAGCATGTTTGTCATCACCGAAACAATACGTAGTCCATTATTATAGCTTATTGAGCAGCGGCACTGCCTCGGAATCGCGATTTATACGATGGAGGCTCGTCAAATGCGCTGTATGTAGCAGCTAACGTAAACACGGCCGGGCCGAGTCGACAAATCGTCGCGCAATTACAAGTGCTAGAGAATTGGCCATAAGCGACTTAGCGCATTGCTTTTGGCGCATTTGAAGTGCCCATTTCTCGTTTCTGGAAATTGGCCGCTGCTGCTGCTGATGGTGGCTGACGTCTCACTACCGCGTAGTTTGTCTGGTTTCCGTAACGACGACGCTTTGGATCCTCGTTTTCTTCCAAGAAGCGGTACTTGCATCTGCCGCCGCAAGTCGTACAACACGTTGGACATGCGGATTTTTCTGTGTCTGAGCTAGGTCACCATGTACTGAAAGAAAAGTTTCAAAAAATGAAAATTGGTACATATCGATACGAAGCTACGAAATCGTGAGCGTGTCGTCGAACTTCACGAAGACAGGTTTTTTAACATTCTGTGATTAAAGTTTCCTCCTTTTTCTTAGCATAAGCGCTATCTATCTGCGAATCTAAACACAAACAAAAAAGGCAGCACTTTAAGTTGATTGTGACAGTTTAAAACAATCGCGCAAATGAACGCAATCAAAATAGCCGTTTACAACCGATTTGAAACAGCGATTTCCAAACCAACTTTCAAATCTTAGCCAGCTGGTTTTGGGCTTCATGTTTGTTAAACCGAAACTGCGTTTGGAGACGTCTATGGGGAGGCATATGACTGACGACAGCCAGACATTGCCAGTTGACTATGACGTAGTATGTGCTGCCTTGGTTCATGCGGTCGTCAACTTAACCACCGGGTGCTGCTCGCACTTTGGTCTGTTCCTCGTTGGTTCGCCACGTAGCTCCACGTCTGCCGCGGTATCTTCCGGCGAATTAATTTGCGGGTCATCAACGGACGGCCACTGCTCTGTGCCCCGAAGACATTTCCACCTCGAGTCTGCTGGAGCTCCATGTCGCGGTTGCTTATTCGCTGCTATCTGGAGCAAAGCAACAAATTAGAGCTTTTCTGCAGGTCTTCAATATCGTTGCCCGCGGCTTAGAAACGCGCGTTCAACCTCGACCACGATTTGGCGAAAATAGATCCGTAAAAGCTTTGGCAGGTCGAGGTTGCACTTCTGTTCCTCTGCTTCGTGACACACTCACCTGTTTGTGCAACAAGTGCGAACCATGCTTCTGTGCGCGAACTTCACGCCTCCTTCAGTTTGGTGTTGTCGTACTGCTGCGCCCCGGGTGTGTCCAGCATGACTTCTTACCTTCTTCGAAGGTTTCGCCGAACTCTGTTGATGATAGGTTGCCGAAATGCGCCCTGTCGCTTGGTCGGGTTTGTCATGGCTGGGCTCCGTGTTTTTGTTGTTCAGTTCATGACGATCACGAATAGCGTTTAATCAAAGCCCCTTAGAAAATACTATTTAGGAGGACTTGGTTTAATCCAACCTTCTTTTACAGCATCAATGTCGCTGAATCGAAACGTCGTCACTACAGGGTGCTTGATGATTTTATGGTTTTCTTTTGCTGTGCAGAAAAAATGTAGCACATGCTTTTTTGAAATGCCTGAAGTTTCTTCGATCCTGTGTGGTTAAAGTAGGGTCAAAGGAGTAATTGTAGCAAAGGCGCGTGCGTCGGTAAAGTTTAAGAGTTTTGTGGAAGGGTTCATCGATTTTTTGTGTTCTCTATCACTACTTGCTTTACGTTTAGTGGGTCAAATTAAAGAAACGTTCGCGAAAGTCAGTTTTTCTGGCGCTTCTTGCCCTTGAGCACACTATCGTCATTAGATTTGCTGCCGCTGGGACATTCAGGAGGCGTAAACAGTCCGTGTAAATTGAAATTTTCAGCACCATGCCGTAATCCCTTTCCAGATGCAATTTGCGTCGTTCATAATCTTCTTAAGGATTGTCGAACGAAAGGTACTAATATACGCGATATCGGTCAAGCCAGCAGTGAAACCATCAGCATTTCGCTGTGTCGACTGAAAAGACCGCGCTCGCATCAAGCGTTAAGCAGCAGACAAATCAGAACGAACCTAGAACAGCGCCGCGGATAGTCAGCCCACCCATCAGATTCACGCGAGAAAGCATGCGCTGGCTCTGTTGGTTCGGGATCAAAGCGTGTTTTTACTGCCGACGTCACAATCTGCTCACTTCGCGCCCCGGTTATGTTTGAAGAATGCTCACGACTATTCGACTTGGAACGTGTTATCAGTCCAAGTTGCTTACAAACATGCTTCTGTGCGAAAGTTTGGCAGGTCATTAAGAGGCAAGCGATAAAATTGACTTGCATGCGCGCCTGGTTGCTGTGAATAATGGGAACCTTGACAAGCGACCAACGAATGAACTTTGGAATCGTCGCACGAAAGCAGGGAATTAACTCCGTGCTTCATCCTAGAAAGGTTCTTGAAGTAAACATCAGGATTCGCAGGTTCGGAACAAGACCCATTCAAGCAACCTGTTTGATAATAACGACGTTTGTTTGCGCATTGACTGTCTCGCTACTTAAAAGCGGCACAGACCTTAGCCAGGAGAACATTAAAACGTAACTGTTTTATTATAAGCACGTGTGGTTTCGGTCATGGAGGTGTCGCATTCCCTGTAAGGTTAGTTTACTAATCAAAAGATGTTTATAAAAAAGGAACTGTTGGCTCGCCGCGAGTCTGCTTGAAATGACGTACTTCATGCGTCACCGTGCATTGCACGATTGGCATATGACTGGCGGCCAGGACGTGAATGTATGTGCAATAAAATGACTTGTGTTTTGCAGGATTGCTCAACATGTGGACCAACCGTGTCGAAAAGCTGTGCAACTTGCAGCATCAACAGATGGACGCCATTAAGTCCAACAATGCAGCTCCTATGAGCGTAACGAGATGCAATCCTTTGCCAGGGGACATCATGAGCCAGAAAATTCCTTACGGCCAGAACCATATGAATCCGAGGTAGGCGCATGTTCTCCTTGTTTGAGTTTAACACAGAAGTAGTGATTGCATTAATTAGAATGTGGCATAGGCCGCAATTTCTGCGTTATAGATCTTTTCCGTCTAACAATTTTTATTTCTGTTACCATTGTGGTGCGCTTATTGGAGCGTAAAGTTCCGCTTACCCAGTGCTGCATCCCATGAGTGGAGGGCAGTTGCCATAACGACTTTCCCAGCTAATCTAGGAAAGAACCATTTGTGTTAAATGAACGACATTTTCTGGCCAAATGTTTTCTGTTGAAAAAATGGCTTTGTTAACGTCTAATGTTAGTTGTTAATTTTTAGTTACGAACGAGAAAAAAATATGCTTTTTTCAGACCCATGGAACCAGCCGGGTGGAACCCACCGCCGCCCCAGCACGTACCCACGCCAAGCCAGCATCCTTCGCTGTCCGTAATAACCACTGTGTGGGGCGTTTCCACAACCCAGACTCCTCCTGTGCCAGTGCACAGTCAGTCCAACTCAACGTCTTTCGCAACGCAGCACATGAGCCACCACGGTGGCCTTTCTGCATCAGACCAAATGCGAAGCAATTACAATTACGGAGGCATGCCGAGTAAAACCGGGATGCCGGGATCTTACCACAGCTCCCACGTCTTTCCCCACGGTCACAGAAGTATGAACGGCCCTGGGAGATACACTGGAGGACCAGTTCACCACATGGGCGCCGAGCAGGTGCTGCCTTGTACTTCTTTATATCGTCGTGTGCTAGTCAGACGATTCTGTTTTGAAGTGTAGTCAACGAGTGAAGTATTAATCGGGACGTTGTTGTATAAATGTGCGCTGAGCAGTGCTATGCCGATTGGGATATAAAATCTAGAGAGGCCCGTTGGAAACACCGTCAACTTTTGTCGTCCAGGGTCATCAGCCTCAGGCAGCAGCCGCTGCCGCTGCTGCTGCCGCTGCGGCAGCCGCCGCCGCAACAGCTACTGCTACAGCAACTGCGACAGTCTTGAAAGGACAAGAGGATCACGGTCAACTTGGCACTTACGACGCGGTAAGGAAATACGCTCTTTGTACCTACATCGATCTTGGTGTCATGCTTTGTAATGAAAGCGATTGTCATCAGTTTTGGTGGCGGGTTGTTCCGCGCTATCTGTTCGGGAGACAAAAAGCAGGGTCTTGCCGCGACGCCTTGCGGGTGTTTCTCAAGCATTTTACGCCCTGTTGAGCAGACAGCCGACTGTATTTAATGGAATTTTTTGTTGAAAGTTGCGCGATGACTTTCAAAGTCGCTCGTTCATCACATTCCGTTCAACGCCTGGTTTGCTGAGCGTGGACAAAGCGGACCAGTGGCAGAGCCAACATGTCTGGTATGCGGACACGAAAACATGACGGGCCGACGATGCTAAACGACCACAGGCGCCCGTTGCTCCGGTGAGAGCACTAGTGATCGGTTGTTGCTGCAGAGCTTAGCACGACTTTTGCTGTGCGGTGAATACGCGCATCGGTAGCGTGCGGCCTGATTGTGCACACTTCTTGCAGTGTCAAATTACCATCGTTACGCCTCGCTAATTGACGGTCCACTGATGGAGGTACGACAGTGAAACGGCTTTATATCTCGACAGGTTTTGAAGCACCCTGTTTGTCCTGGCAATTTTAACTGACTTCTGTTTCGGTAATGAGTCGCGTTCTCGTTGGATGTAAAACGATTACTGCATTTGGTCAAAAAACGAACGGGAAAAGACTTCGTTCTACGACGCTTGCTGTATGTAACTGGCAACGACCCCCTGGGTCACTTTGGCCAAATTCATAACCAACAATCATCAGTTATTTTAAAACTATTTCATGAAGCCCTTAACGCTTGTCTCGTCTTCCAAGTGCTTGAGTTATTTTCACAGTCAAGACGCGCAGTCATCAAAAGTGACCTCCGTCAGTTTCCTGTCGATCGCCACATTCTAAATGCATTGTTTCAGACTGGTCCCCAAGTCTCCCATGCGCACCGCATCAGAGATTATGCTTTTCCGGACAGCCGCACGTTTTCCTGGTTGCGCGTGAAGACGCTTATCACACGGACGGTTGTCCAAACTCTCGTAACGCTCTTTCCACCGTCACTGCTGACGTTCACATTCGGCGCCAGGCTATTTAATACTGCCGTGCTTTTGATCGCGACATACGTCATAACGCTGGCTGCGCGCCAGGATCGTGCGTACACGAGAATTAGCGCGGTTGCGCCTCCGTGTGCAATCAAGCAAACTGGTGCTCGGTCGCGACGCATGCGGTTGGATTTTTCGTCTCGGCAAAGTATCGAAGCAATCGGAACGACGATCGCGCTGTTACGTCCACTTGACTGAAACTTTAATTGACCGTGAAAGGCCGTCCGCGTTAGTGCGATGGAACCACTCAGTCGATGTAACCCTCCCTTGCTCGCGCGCGACGCTGAACGTTAACTGTATTCTCACGGTTAAACCTCTCTCACAGTTTCGGCTTGTGCTGTGCATCAAGACTTGTTGGTGAAAAAGTCGTATGGCGCTCACTTTGCGCATAGACCAGAGAATTTTGCAATTTCCAGTTTTCGGAAGCTGCGTTTCTTGTCAGCGTTGCATTGTCATGGGTCACGTGGCCTGGCGGAACTACTTGGAAAGATCCTAGCGGCCACGACATCGTGCCTGTATGGCAGGCTGGACCGCAACGGTAATGATGCGTGACGAACGGCACATCTGTCTGTGCGAATGGCTTGGTGCTTGTGACATTCTTCACGTGGCATGCGCCGCTGCATCTATTATGCAGGTGTGGTTCGAAGGGGCGAGGCGCTGCACCCTCGGTTGTGGCAAACATTCAGCGGTTCGCTTGGCATAGGTTTGCTTATTGAACTCCCGCGCCGACGGTCTGACCGCGCATTGACGTCACCTGCAATTCTAACCGGAAAGTAGTTGCTCTTTGCGGCAACGCTCTCAGCTGCAGCGCGTTGGTTTGCTGCCTTTTCACGGTTTCACTCAAGAATTGCAGTCAGTCTTCGCACTGTCGCCTTTCACTGTGGTTGGAAACAAGAGCGTCATGCGTTGTAGATTACAGTTGCACGTTTCCATATTGTTGTTTACTTTTGCGGTTGACCGTCACGGTCCACTGCGTATCGCTTCCTGCTGTGTCGGACTTGGCGGTTCGGTGCTCTTCGCGCGAAATCGCCCAGACAAGTTTCGCGGGTGCCAAGTGACGTCAACACAGACCTGTTCGCACTCCCCTTTTTGTCTTTCGGCGATTGGCTGCGTCAAACGTCACGTTCAAATCTTTTGTTGCTTCAGCAGGTTTCACTCGCGAGAAAAAAAACCAATGCAAGTCTCTTCAAAATCAGCAGTTAGCGCGGCGCCTGCCAGCGTGCGACCTTTTACGGTCATACCGCGCGCTCTTAAGTAAGGTGACGCGCAATAAACGGATCTATTTCGTTGTCATTTGCAGCATCGAGCGCGTTGCTGCTTGATCTTGCTTCCAGCGCTGACACGACAGCGATGCCAGGCAGTCGCTCTGACGCCTGGCACGGCGTTCCAGGAGACTTGATGAATCTGCGCCAAGTCGCCATTTCTGTACCAGCAAATAGACTACAATCGCTTGGGAATGGGAGATCTAGCCGTTATGTCACGGTAGACCTGGCATAAACAGCCATGATCCCGCTGTAATTTGTTGCGTTAAGCCGCAGCTGATTGCTATCGGTCGTGAATCCCGCGGCACCAGCGAAACAGGACAATTTGAACATTTTAACTAGATTTTTCTCTGCCCTATTTCCCGAGCTTCATTTAGCGAATGGGATCTGGCATTGGGATGATTCTAAATATCGTGTAGTATTTTCGCCCTGAAGTTGCAATGAAGCGTCAAGACGACTTGATTTTGTCAAACCTTGACACGAGCATTTGTTTTGGCCGGGAAAACGACGAACATACAAACGAATGTTACATGCCTAAAATTTCGCTTGGTCACACGTGCCTGAGCAGTAAATGCTGACTTGCGAATTGCTGCCATGCTGTTCAACGTGACATTTTTGCGATGGTGCTCGCCCCGTAATCTTAATCTGTGCATCGAGTTTCACACACACACACACACACACACGCACTGTAAGTAAAGTAAGGCCTGGCCAATTTAAAATGCTTCAAAAGCTGTGCATTTTATCTGAGTGGCGGTTGAACTCATTGAGATATCGTGCGAAGCGGACAGCATGAGTTTTCTGTGAAAAAAAAAATACACTGAACAGAACTTTCTCGAAACAGTTTCAGTAACATGTTGCGTTGGATCTGAAACCTGTTTCATTTTGACGTTGAACTGTTCGACTGGATACATCGGCATGGCCTGCGAATCGCTAGTCATGGATGCGCGTACGTGAAATGTAGTGGGGGCCAGGTTCATTTTCAAAGCTGCATGCCGTAGGCAGTCTGAAAAGCATGCTAACAGGCTAGGTAAATAGAGTTGTTAGATAATGAGCTCTAAGACTTGTTTTTTTTGCGACAGGATGTCGCGGTCGCGCTGTATGGCGTTTTTTCGCGCTTGTATGCGCTCATGCCTGCACTGGCCTGCGTCTGCAGCGCAGCCAAGGCTTGGTTCAGCTGACGCGGTACGCTTAACTGACTGTTACAACGTGCGTAATTTTGCAAAGAAACTCTATCTTGCTGCCAACTTCGATGAAAACATTTCCAGCGGTATGCTTTTGGAAGCGCACTGTCAAGTTTTGTTGTCCATTTGTCTTTTATCAGATTTTGGTGTTTAAGCGATTTATGAACTTTGCCTTAGCACTGTGTTCCAATAATTTTCTTTTTGACCCTAGAAGCGCTCCTGTTGTAAAACTGTTGCGTATATCCATACTTCCTGCAATTTCGTTAATACTTGTTTGTGCCGTTCTCGTCTGTGTTTGTGACGTGCCAGAGATCCACTGTTTTTGTTGGAGTCAGTTGTTTCTTAGCTTGTTATATTGTTTTCTTGACAAGAGATGCCAATTTGCGCAGGCCCGATAGGAGAAAGTCTCTTGTGAGGGTCGTTGGACAAGGTTAAATGCCATAAACTGTGAAGCTTCGTACGGTAAAACGCGACCGTATACGGCTATTTCTGCCTTTGCTGCTTGTCAGTCCACGCTTTAACTTCACTGCGTTGTCTAGTGCCGTTGTCACTAGCCTGTAGCCTCAGCCGCCAACTCGATCTCAGGCAATTGAAGCATTTAACGCCTTTCCATCCATCAACCGCTGCGCGAGGATGTCACGACAATGCTCTTTTTGTCCGCGCGCGCGATAACCGAGGGCTTCGGTTTTCGGAGCGCAAGCTGAATTTGCTCACGACCCACAACCGGGCAAACCGGCGCCTTTCGTTGCCCGTGGACACTCCGCTCGACCAGCGACTCGCGCAGCGCTGGCGAAGTGCGCGATTAGTCGCGGAATGCGCTCGTGCTCGCTTGTTTTCATAGGATATTCGATTGGTGCTATCCATTACTCCACTTGTCAGGGCACTCAAGGACGGCCTGTTTGATCGCGATTTTTGCCTTCGCGAAAAACACCGGACCCGTACCAGTGCAAGCGTCCTGTTCCGTCGCCTGCCTCTGATGCCAGCACTGGACAAGGACGAACTTTGCGGGTAAACAATGTCGTATGACTAATAGGCTGAACCTCCGCCATTCGGACATCGTCGTCGTCGTGGATTATGCCGCTCGAGCTCTTCATCCGACCGAGCGTGTAGGAACCTCGCTGCAAATCGAAGCAATCGCGTCGCACTCGTAGAACCGGGTCAGGCGTTCTACGAGTGCGACGCGATTCGTCCAAAGTTGCAGCTGCCTCGTCCAAAGTTGCAGCTGCGTGCATGCACGGTCGTCTGGGCGGTTTCAACTGCCCTGTGCTGCCTCACTACGATATTATCCACGCGTTTCTGAAGTTCTATTTTAAGGGATCGGTCTTGAAATACATCGAAGATTTCCAGAAAAAGGCTTGAGCGTGATTTGATGCAAGCTTCCTTCGCCAACGTACAAGTTATAAAAATATGAACAAGCGAGGAGTTGGAAGTCGGAGTAAATGCAGTGAACGTTAGGTTGAAGCAGATGAATATCCCTTGATGCGGAGGACTATTTTTTGTTTTTCCACAAATACATTTTTGAAAACGTTTCATTAGGACCTTTCATGCTTTATACTCCCTTTAGCATGGGTACCTTCATTTTGTTTACTCATTTCTTTGCAACGTGCTTCTTTATCTTGTGCAGATGCAAGGTGGGCCAGGTGGTCCTTTGACCAGCGGACATCACGTTCACCAAGGTATGCACCCTGGTCATCCCCACATAACCCCAAACCAACAGCACGGCATGGGTTTTCCGATGGCAAACCGCTCCCGACCGCAGGTGACGCCCCCGTATTCCAGAGGCACACCGTCATCCGCAAGCCCCTACCCGATGACCCCCGGCATGGGCCCTTCCCCGTCCCCGCGAGTCCCATCGTCGAACGGAACTTGCAACAGCTCCATGTACAAGCCGCCCTGTCGCCCGCAGCAACAGGTGAGAGAGCGATTTGTGATTTTTGCAAGTGCGCTCTGTTTGCTTAAGCATCGCACGGCGAACTGTAATGCGCCGCTGCCGTTTCCGTGCACAAAGCGCCTTTCGTGGTTTCGAACCTGCAGTGCAGCTTGAACTTCAGTTTGAACCGGATCACGGCCGGTTGGTTTCCAGCTTTTAAGATGGGGAGGAAGGGAGCTCCGATTCGATTTAAGCGATTTGTGCGTAAGCAGTAAACACGCAAGCGAGAGCGTTGCTCATAGGTATGGAGCGCGTTCGTAATTCGAATACACGTTCGCTTAAAAGGGAAGTGCACTCGCTAGCCCCAGTAAACTCCACTGACGTTTAAATCCGTCCGCATCTAATTTTGACACAACTCCAAGTTCACGTACAAGCCGACCATTTAACCGCCGAGGAGTGCTTGACGAAACAATCTTGTCTAGCAGGTTGTTTGCGGTGTCTCAGCTTTTTGACCTTTTAACTCCAATGAAGCTATTTAGGGTTTGCAGCAATAAACTCAATTGAAATTTTAGCAGAAAGACTAAATTTATGCCCAATGCCGTTGTGTCCTTTAAGACTGACGTAACGAAGAATCCCCAGACCTTTCGCATGCTATTTCCTATACCTGAGCATAAAATACACATCTTTGAGGAAACTTTGGCGTGCAAAGTTCAACCACCACGTGTAACGGGGTATCTGAGAGGACTTTCTAATCGCGTTTTGTGTCTTTTTTGCTGCTACTCGAATTCCTTGGCGAAATCAGTCAGCCAACGTTTGTTTAAAAAAAAATGCATCCATTAAAAGCCTGAAAATCTGCAAAAATTAATTCAGCCGTTGATCTGTCATTTTTGTTTTTAAAATTTCTAAGCTTCGTTTTCTGCTTTGCAGTCATTCAATCCCAACCCATATAACGGTCCCACCAACGTTCCTGGTGGCTTCAATAGACCCGGTGACGGTCCAGGCCACCAGAGTGGTCACTTTCAGCTAGGAGAACCACTTAGCACCCCTATTCCTGGGTGCAACCCTCGAGTGGCGGCCAACCATCCTATGTACCATCACTCACACAGCGAGCAAATGACCAGCCCGTCGTATGCCCACAACCAGCGGCTCACCTTCCCTCCGTATTCAAATGAGGTAAGATAACATCAGTTTTCCGATCTTGAACGTTGGTGAAAAACAGTTTAAAAAGCGTTGCGTTCGCTGATCAACGTTACTGACAGTTTAGGAACTTAGTCACTGCAGAGCCAAAATGTATTCAAGTATTCATTCCTGTACATTTAAGCATTGTCGAGCGAGAACGGATCTCTAATTGGGTGCCTTTCTATTAGCTCCTGCAGAAGTCATTGTTTAGTATTTACCAGCTGCAGATCGGACTTCCTGCTAGTATCTTTTTAAGTCTAGAACAAACGGAAGATTTTGAATTCTTTTCCGGTAAACATGAAACGTAACCTCTAATATATTGAAGAAATCTTACGGTATATCATCGCTCAGTATGTTACGTATCGCTGTCATCATCAGTTAATGACTGTGAGTTTACCACTGCCGTTTCTTAAAGTCAAATCAGGAAACATTTTTCCTGGCAGAAACAAATCGCAAAAAAAACATGATAGATTAGAAAATCGTTCTTGTGGAATTTCTGTGTTGCAAATTTCTTAAATCATCTGAAACAGTTCGAGACGTTTACGAAAATGTTTATCAAATGCCATGGACGATAACCTCCAATTGAACTCCCCTGCTGTGGCACGAAGATCTGTATTCAAGGACACTCTCTGACGTCGAAGACGACGAGGTATATATTTGGCAACAAACCTCCATTGCTTCGCTGCTGATAGCGTTCGATAGCGAGAGGGCATCCACTGGCGTTGGGGGCAACCCTCTGTCGTGCTTCCGGTTTCGCAAGCTCGAGTCATTTCGTCGAAATAAACGAGCGCACGATACGGTCGCCGTGACCGGCGACGATTAAACTCTGCGGTATGCGCCGATCTGCAAAGCAAATTGTCGCGGCAGCGGCGAGCATCTATTTTTCACGCCCGATTGACTTCGAGAATTCGCGTGACGGGAACCCGCTTTCTATCGACAGATGCGCCCTGTTAGCTTCCCTGGCGCCCAGCAACCAAACCCGATGCCAGGCAATCCGACGCCGCCTTTGACTCCGGGTAGTGTCCACAACGTGCCGCCCTACCCCAGCCTGGAAGCGTCCAAGTTTGACGGCAAAGGTGAGACTGACAAGCAGCATGCAGCGTTCATAGCCATGTTCGATAACGGCAACGAGCATGTGACGCATTGATGTGGTGAAAAACCAACGCCCTGTCAACCAAGCACTTGATTTGAATACAGAAAGTTGAGATCGGAAATCGAGATTTTTCTTGCTTTTTTGTGTCGTTTGTACACTTCTGATAATGCGGTGAAGGTTTTGTTATCGCGGTTACGCCGTTCTGTGTTTTTGCAAGTGCAAGTAAGAAGAATGGCGAAAAAAAGAATTCAGGCCGTGCTTTGAATCCGCGAGTTCAGGTTTTTGCTTCAAATACAACCAAAACAAAATATGGCTGTGCGTTAGACTTTCCTAAGCGCAAAATGTGCGGAATCAAACTAGGAGTGAAAATGACTTCAATGTTAGTTTCCTCTGCCCTCTTGAAAAAGCGAAAACCGTTGCTGCTGAGCCACAGCCGACTTTCGACCCAACTTTCATTCGAGAACAAGGTAGCGTAGTGCCCCATGCCGCCGTTGTGTGGAATGACGGAGTCAAACCCCAGGCATCCTTTTCGTGAGCGTTTCTTTGCACGGACGAACGACAGTTAATGCTCGTCAGTCCCGATCCGTCTTTGTTGGGGAGGCGATAAAAATCGGACCTGTTTACGTTACGACCGCTTGTGAGTCGCAACCAGTCGCAAGCGCGTGGCGGAAATGCGGATAATCGCAAGTACGCCGCCTCTTTGATTCACCCCAAGCCTGTGCTACAAGATACCCTGAGGGGACTCGGTTTCTTGTGACGGTTGTCTTCTTAATAATTCTTGCTCCTGGCCGTGCTTTTTTGCAAGGAAGTGGTCTTCAACGCGAGCTGTGACTCATGCAGGGGGTGCCGCGCCTTGTGCTGTGTTGGGAATTTTCGCTTTATTTTGTCCCCATCTTTTCTGGGTGAGGTCTTGACTCTGTGATTATAGCAGATGGCATTTAGAACCGCTGCGGGATCGTCTTGCGAAGCGCAACAACATAGACGTTATTGGAATGTAGGTATATTTGTCATTTCTGGTGTAATCTTTCGCCCATTGAGGGAAGGTATGCACTGACATGAGCCTTTAACCCTGTTAATATTTTTCCGCTTGTCTGTGAGACTAGTTTCTGGCCGCAATGGGCGTAAAAAGCTTATCTGCTGGTAAGCTAGCGCCGTAGCGAACTATTTACAGCAATGTAACGCATAAGAATCGAAACCAATTTTCCGGTTAATTTAAGGTGCGGTCCCTGATTTGGAAGTTTTTGTTTTTCGTAAAATTTACGCGCGTTCGGCTCGTTTGCAGAAATGGACGACCAACGTTTGGCTCTCGCGATACGCGACGGCATAGTGCTGGAGGCTTTCCGGCTGGAGCACAACAGAAATGTCAGCAAGCGTGGCTTCCTGCTCAACGACAACGTCTATAGAACGCTGGTCGAAAGGTAAAAGTGCTCTGATTGGTTCCACGTTTAGTCGTCACCCGCGATGAAGACGTTCGAACCGGTCGTTTGCGCGACGGGCGCCACTCACGCTTTCCGCCGTCGCAAACAGCGCGGTGCGCGAAAGCTATTTTTAATTAGGTGCTGTGTATCGGACGCGCGCGCGATTTGCTTGCAAAATGCGATTTGCCCGTCGGATCAACCCCAGCTGACCCCAATCGTCGATCTCTTTCAGGCCGGACTTGGACCTGCAGTTCAAGTGTTACCATCACGACGACATGCTGAAGCTGACCAACTGGGCCGACACCGTGCAGGTAGCGTGTGCGTCTTTTCTCCTCGCGCAGGTCGGGGCCTGGCCCGCTCGTAATCGTGACATAACTAAGTTGCTTTGGTCTTCGGATGCGGCGACCGCGACAGCACGTTCTCGCATCGCGGTGCCGCGCAAGGCACACAGCCGAAGTTGTTTTAGTTCTTCTGAAAAGCGAATAACTGGTTCGGGTCACGCTTTGATATATCTTGTCCGTTACGTGCGGAGCTGCCGCGAACTGGGCCCTACGCGATGACAAAAACAAGGCCCGGTGACCCGTTTGCTGTTTATCGCTTCGCTGCCGCCGGCTCCCGCCCTGATTGGAGCCGAAATAGACTTTAATTTCAAGGAACTGCACCGATGCGCTTCTCCCAGCTGGTTGCTGGAATTGAGCTCGTCCGCTCGGCAGCCCGCTGTGAATGTCCCTTGTTCCAGTAAACATTCCTGTCGTTCGAAAATAGCTGCTGATGGGAAAAAAACTGACGGCTTTTTTTGAAAAATACTTACGAAGGTTGTTATCAAGCCGCAGTGCTATTTGCGTGCAGGTTTCGAGCTTTGATTTCAGTGTGATTTAAATAAAAGAAAAATAACATAATGCGAAAGGGTAACAGCAAACACGACTGGTAACTCATAATCAGACTGACCCGACAGATGCCCAGAAGAAAATGTGTTCATGAAAACAACGAAATGCGCCCACGCGATTTTCGAAAAATCTGTTTTGCGAATTGTGCCGCGTCGCGCATTTCTCTGTTACGTCATATCAGGGCTGCGGTTTTGCTTTTCCAGGTCGCTGTAAACACAAGTCCGATGCAGATCTACCGAGGCCAGTCCCGCTTCACGCACAAACCGCTTTATCTGAAGAAATTCTGTCACTTAGGAAGGAACGAAATAACGATCAGTGCTGCGGCGTGCTGTTGTGTAAGTAATCCGCCATTGTGCGCTGGATACAGGTTCAGGCCCGTAGGCAGGTTTTGAGGTTTGGAGGGGCAAAATACATTTTTAGGAGTGCACGATTTTTGTTATTATATTTTAAAAACAAATTTCTCTGGTAACAAGAAACCTTGGGGGACACAAAAGAAATTTGAGGGGGCACTGCCCCCGAATGCCCCCCCCGTGGCTACAGGCCTGTGCAGGTTTATTGATGGATAGCGCTACTTTCCGCGAGCAACCTTACATTTCCGTTGTCAGGAAAGACAAGAATATTCCGATTGCACATTTTCTGCGCAAGTGCATCGTGCCACATGCGGTACTTGAAGCTGTATTGTCGCTTCTCTTGTTGCGCAAAAACCATGAAATGTACTGTGTGCCAATCATGTAGTCTTCGTGTCACTGCTACGTCGAACTATGAACTATTTTCGGCGCGTCCATTTTGCTAGCTTGTTTCGTATTTTCAGTTTCAACTCTTTGATAGTGTTTGTTCCGTTTTTTGAAATCATCCGCACCACTCATGGCTTAGCGGCACAGCATTTGCTGCTTGTTGGATGTGGATATACAGATTTTGTAGATCGATCCAGAGCCACTCGGTCATTTGTAACAAAGATCTTTTTCGCAAGTGGGGCAACCTCACCCCCTCTGCAAGAGGCATGTTTCTCGCTTCGCCCCCCCCCCATTCGTTTGCCACCATTCACAGTAATTATAATAAAAACCAACCTGTCTCAGCGTTTCATCAAAACAAAGATAATCTCCCGTAGCGTTTGTTGGAATTGTAGTGACAAAATCTTCGTTTCGCACAAATTGCAGCGTGTTGCAGGTCTGGTGTGTTTGTTTTTCGCAGTCTCACATGTTCGTGTTGCAAATGGTTCACCGGCCAAGCATTCGTTACGTTCTCAAAGGGTTGCTGCAGAAACGCGTGCTTCCCTATTCTCACTGCGTCAACAAAAGTAAGTGCTGCGGACTGCTCCACGCTAAAAATCGTCTCGTTTCAAGATGTTTAACAAAACCTTCTCAGTGTGTCCCTATGTCGGATGGGAAAGCGTTTGTCTGTCTTTCTGTCGCTTGGCAACCGATTTTCCCGTAAGACACGACTGTTTTCCTGTTCAGTAAAACAACTTTTCGCGAGTGGAGCGTTCAGTGCTAACAACTCAATCGTTACCACGGCTACGAACGGCGAAAGCACCGGCATCAGCGAACACGTGACTACGTCCGTGCACGTCGCCCTCCCCTGTCCGATCACAAATCGACGGATCCAGATTCCTGCCCGAGGCCGAGACTGTCGACACATCCAGGTATACGATTGTGAGGTTGAAACAGCAGACATGTTGTTGGAAGCGTTGTGGGCTTTGATGCTACTTGCGTTGTGGTTAACCAAGTCGATCATCGTCAGCATCTGTTGCTTCTCAATTCGCCCCAGGTCAGCCAACTGCGAAAAGCAATGTCTGCGCCTGTGTACCGGTTTCGTATCGTAATCGAACGGAAAGTTTCACTGAAAACCGCATTTTTTGTTCGAATGCCAAACTGATCAGAATTGCTTTCGGACGAAAAAATCCACTGTGTGTACTGTGGTTCTCGTTGTCTGGATTTTTTTAATGCGTCATTATTACGACACACAAAAACCATGCGACAAAACTTTCCGCTTCAAAATAGCAAGTAATAATTTGACCGCTGTCGTCTAATCACTCTTTTCAATGGATTCTGACAATTTAAAAGTATTCACCCTTGTTCCAATTATCCTTGCAGTGTTTTGACCTCGAGGCGTATCTTCAGAACAACAGCGACAATGCAACGTGGCGGTGTCCAATTTGCTCGTAAGTGCCGTACTGCAGCCCGAAACGTACTCGTTGCTAACGTAGCTTGTTGCGAACCATAGTGTGAACTTAATGGGACTGCGAGAATGCCTGTGACCCTGGTAGTTGTTGCCAAAATGTCTACGAAAGCCAAACCATTACTTCATCGATATCTAAGCTCTAATATGCGCCGACGTGCTCGTAGGAGATGGGGTTTCAACGTGTGTGGTCGCACTCCCACACCTTACAAGTTTACGACAAATTTAGAAAAAGTTTGCAAAAATCAGGAAAAATTTTTGAAGAATTAAAAAACTCTTATAAACATGACAGATTAACATATTTATTTTTTTTAAAGCTTCAGTGATAATATTTTTGGGATCCAGCTCAGTGGTTATACAAAAGCTAATTCCAAACCATGTTTTCTGTTGGCGGATGAACAAACGTTCAACATGATCTTTTGATACCCTTAAAATGGTGATATTATATTTGTGTGTCCCCTCAAGGCTTGTGCCCTACCTCCGTTTATAGTGTTGGAAAATACTAATGTCAACTTTTACTTTTTTGTTAATTAGCAGTAGTTCAACACTTCCTTTTTTCGGGCAAAAAAACAAAAAATCAGGCAAAAATGTTTAGCATCCGCAAACTTTAGCGCATTTGTGCGCGGATATCAGCTACAATGCGCATTGTCAAGGCTTCTTCTGCCTGTTGCAGATACTTTCAACGAACATTTGTTAACGTGAGACATGTGCCTTCTTCTGCCCTCTGCGAGACGACCGCGCATTAAAACGATTTAGGTGCAGCCTGAAACGAACTAGGCGTTGGTTGTGAGGTCATTGTGTCTCCAAAGCTCACAAAGTCTGGTTTCAGTTGTCGCGCGGGGTCTGGGTGGGAGGTACAGCACGGAACTATCCAGAGTGTCGGAGACGACATCGAGATTACCGCGCTCACGCTGCACGAACCCTCACAGGAGAAAAAGTTTGAGACTGAATTTGCAGAACGGTTGTGTCTGGTGGGTTTTGGCAATTCGAGGGTCTTGGTATGTGCCTGCCATCACGTTAAGAGCAACTTCACGTCGCCGAACAGGATTTACGGGAGCAGTCATTGGCACGGTCTTGATCTTTAAAGGATGTCAAGTTAGCGCAGCGTGAAGTGCATAATGTCGTCGAGCTGAAACTGTGGTCTGGCGAGCGCGTGCCTACGGCAAACGTGGCAGAATTGCGCCAAGTGCGAAGTCCGAATTGGGAGATCTTAACGCCCGCACTTTGCCAGCCCGCTCCACCATCATTGAGAATTTTTGCGTGTTCGCGCGTGTAGAAGTAGGAACCTGGGTTTGTGCTGCAAGCTTTGGCCCAAAAACGTTTTGTGTGTTTATCTCGTAACTTTACCGATTTCCTCGACTCGCCATGACCCGTAGTCCGCCGCGAAGTTTCTCAGCCGCCTTCCTTTTCGCAGGAAACCCTCCCCACCGGAAGTCCTCGAAGTCGATGATTTCATGCAAAACATTTTGAAGACCCTGATAGACAAAGATTACGAACTGGTCTCTATCGACGCAAATTGTAACTGGAAACTGGTGTCTGGACCCGCTCGGCCACCGATGGCGCGCAACAATGGCTTGGCCCCGCCGTCGATGGACCCGAAACAGCCGATGGTCCCCAACGGCCTCGTCAAAAACGAACCGTACGATTCCTTTTGCGTGAAACAAGAGCCTGTTGGCACCCCGGGGTCCCTGGCTTTCAAACAAGAACCCCTGATCAGCGCCCTGAGCGTGAAACGGGAGGCGAACATGATGAAGGGCCACACCAAGCCGGACCCGGATGCCCCGTCCGGTGAGTGATCTCTGACTTGGCGCAAGTGTTTGTTTCACCGCATATACCGCAGTGAAGCCGTAGTTGAGTTGCGCCACAAACCCGGGTGGCCACGTCCTGAGAGAACACTGGGCGATGACGTGATGAATTTCGGTGCTTTGACCAGGATCGCTGGAAAACTAAAATTAGGATGCATTGACAGCACTTACTGATAACGAAGTGTGCGACGCGAAAACATGAAAAATTACTGAGAAGTTGACGTCTCGTTTTCCTGCACCCATTCGGCCCACGCTCGCATCAAAAGAAATCGATTTTTCTTCTATTTTCGCCAAGACACCCGCCCCGCAAAGCGTGCGTCACCCGCGAACCTGCGTCACCCCGCGTGTCGTCACCGAATGACGAACGACCTCGGACGAAAGGTCTTCGCCCGGCGCTATTCCTGGGTTTCCAGCTGGCGCAATCAATAACTCATACGTCTTTCCTCTTTTTTCCAGCCAAGCGCCTTCGCGGTGTGACGTCCCCTCACGTGAACTTGAACCACATTCCGGCGCCCAGCCCGGACAGCTTCGCCTCGTCCATTACTTGCGGAAGACCTGGTACTTACGACAGTTGGCGATCGGCAGGTTTGTGCGGAACTTAGACGTTTTTTGAAGGTGTTGTTGATATTGTTGGTCTGCGTGAATTTCATTTTCTGGGACACGTGACCAACTAGGGCAGTGGTTCCTGACCTTTTTTTACATATCTTAACCCCTTTTATCAAAGAAGATTACCAGATTTACCCCCAATACACTCAATGGTGCTCATTTCTTGAAAATATGAAATTAACGAACTCTTTCAGTTTACAATGATTTATGAAAATTTGGATTTGCTGCAAACTATGGTTCAGTAAATTTCCCCCTTGGAAGATGAAATTTACCCCAGGTTAGCAACCACTGGACTAGAGACTGCCCTTGAACAATTTTTTCCCTACGTCAGTGTGCTTAGTACTGCCAGGTTAACAAACAGTTTGTTCTGTACCTTTAAAAGAGCAGGTATTCCAGCTATTGCTTTTTCCGAAACTGGTTCAAACCAGTGATGTGCAGTTGTTGGCGACGTCATAAACAGCAGACATTTTACTGTTTTCAGTTGGACAGCACAATCCTGACCTCAGCCGGTGCATGTCGGCGCCCACCGGGAACACGTTTCCGCCACCTAGCGGCTTCGTGCGCAGCGGTACCGCTGGCCCCGTCGTGGCCGAGGAGAGCATCGCCGCCAACGACAAGGTCATCATCGAAAAGAGGGTCAACACCGCCATTTTTACAAACGGTGGTTCGCCCGGCGTAAGTGGTCTTATTCATTTTCATAATGCGCGTCCGTTCATGACGTAATGCCTTCAGAGCAGAACGATGGCGTTTTTCCTTTGAAAATTTTTAAAACCAATTGTTTGCAAGTGCAGCCATGACGAAATTTAGAAGCTCACGCAACACGATTTCAGGTCTCCGTTGATTGGTATTTGCGTGTTTCGCTGAACTTCGGCCGTGAGTGAATGTTCAGCACAAACTCGGCCGAAGCGATGTCGAAGAGACAAAAAAAATCTCCCAAAGATATTTTTGCAGCTGCTGCGTAGCTTTTCTTTCAGGAACTTGACGTTCGAGTTTGCGTGATAGGACTCGACGTTCACCTCTTGCTTTTCTCTGCAGCGGCGCAACCCGGTCGAGCCGAAGATACCCCCGCGACCGCCCAGCATCAGCGTCCTCACCCCCCAGTCGATGGGAGGAGCCCCCAACTGCCCAACACCGTCTTCGGTCAATACTTCGTACAGCACATCCTCGTCCGTGACCACACCCAGCGCTCCCATGACGCCAAACCCGGGCTCCAATAACCCAGCCACGCCGGTGGTCTCTCTGTCCAAATGCCTACCCAGCGAAGATGATTTTGAAGCCCTGGAATCGATTTTCGCCAGTGAGGGTGTTTCAACGAGCGACGCCACCAAGTCGGGGTCTTTGGGTTTCGATACTGCCCCTTTGAAAAGCGATGCAACGGCTCCTGGAGAAAGTTCTCAGTTAAACGTAAGTCAACGCAGTCGATTCTGTGCATTAATTGAAAAAACGGTTTTAACATCAAATAAAGAGACGTCTTTCTGTGTGAATCATGTTCAACTGCCAAATCCCAGTGTGAATGCTTCGAAGTTTCCATCTATCGCGGGCAATTGCGAAAGTAGAAATACTTTCTCATTTTGCTTCAAGAGATAAAGCAGATTCTTTACGGCGTTCATTGGATTTTTGTTCGCATTTTGAAACACTTCTGCCTTTTTGCAGGAGACGGTCTTAATGGAGATCCTAAGCAACGACAACCCGACCAACAATCAAGACGACATTCTCTCATTGCTCGAATGCGAGCCGTAAACTTTTTTTCGTGCGAGCCTCCCCCTCCGCTACTTAAAAGTTCAACCCTTTTGTTTCCGTGATGCGATCGAAGCTGCTTCGACAGATCTGAAGCTAGAGGATATCGCGGAGCGACAGATATCCACGGCGGCGATTCGTCGCCGGCGCGAGCAACTTCCTCTTTTGCTGGGAGTTAAGCGTGTCGTTTCGTCCTATTTATGCAGACGTGAGTGTGTGCGCGCGCCCGCGCGTGCGTTTTGCATTTTACCGTGACAGACGCGTTGCCGATGAAAATAGTGAGGCCTGCATCGAGGGATGTTTGCGTGAACGTAACGGAGCCAACGGGCAACATTTCCCCGGCGCTTTTCGAAAACGTCTGGCGGAAACACTGGCGGTTTTATGTTTTGAAACACTGCTGTCGGTTTGAGAAGTGTTCGTCGATCAAAAGATGGACGTTGCTGGTAGCAAGTTGACAGCGAGACGCGCGCAAACCTTGTGTTCTTCTCGCTTAGTCTAAAGCCAAACAACCAGACTGGTGTCTTTCAAGCGAACTCTTTTGCGTTCTTCGTGTGCTTCAGCCAAGTTGAACACGTTTGCAAAACAGCCAAGCCGCAACGTGGACAGTTGTTGTAGTCGTAAATCCGCTTTTTTCGTGTTTCATGCTTGCAAAACCTCGACCCGTGGGACAGATTTCTTTAGCTCGGCAAGAATTTGCCTTTTATCCTTTCTGTGGAGGACATCCCACTTTGCTGCACGATTTTCGTTTCCTGGCGTTGTTTCACTTCGGCGTCTTTCTTACATGTCGTGTGCACATTATGTGTTCGTTTCCAACACTTCTTATTTTTTACACGTGGCACTTGTTTAGAATGAATGAAGAATATGGTAATTTCTTGACTTCTGTGCCAAGTCCAGGTTGTGAAGTGAAAAGAGAATGGCGTTTTGCGTCGGTCGAGAAAACGTCTGTTCTTAGAACACGAATTCACGAAAAGTGGTCGCACGTTTGCAAAATAGGTCCCGGATGTAGAACTGCTGGAAAATGTCGCTTTGCACCGACGTTGGAAACGAATGAAAGATAATGTCGGTCGGCGGTTTTCAGGCCAACCTCATTTGTGTCTTTCCCTGCGTGAGTTCACATTGCTTCCCGCTTGCACGTCGGAATCTTGCAGTTTCGCCGTTCCTTTCCATTTCATCCCTCGCCATTTGTACTTCCGTGCAGACCTTTCCGCGTCGCGGCGCACAAGTTTGACCGGCACCCTACCGCCTCGATATCGTTTTCTGCTTTTTGCCAAGTGTTCTTCCTGCTACGCGAAACATTCGTGCTCTGGCTAGTCCAGTTTCGCCGGGCGGGACCTCATCCTGTCAAAGATGCGCCGTTCACACTCCCGCAAGGTGGCGTGTAGTGGTTGACTTCCGTTTTCTGCTGCTAGTTTGCAGACATGCTGAACTTTTTCCGACACTGGACGCAGTCTATAAGCACCCTTACTGAACTATAAAAAGGAGAGCAACGCATTTTTCTCGTGTTGTCAGTAGTTGGCGTTCCAAAATGTCGCATTTTAACTTGGAAATCAAGGCCTCTTGACTCGTGATCTAATCACTGACGGTAGAGACGCGCGAAAACACGTGTTTACCTTCAAATTATACTTGCCCTTGGTCCATCGCAACATACCGTGGGCTGCTGAGAGTCTCGACAGCACTCCGATCATTCTGTACTTGCCGGTGCGTCGCTTTCTAAGCCCACGCATTGCAAGCAATCGTTGATTTTTCTGAAACTGAGAAGTACCAAGTCGAATTTTACCGTTGGCTTACAACTCGTGAAAACGGGAATTGTGACTGCTTGCAGTTACTGGTTGTGCAGGATTTGATGTCTGGTTGTTACTACAACCTTTGTCGAGTGCGTGGTGTTGCTAGTGATTTTTGTTGTGCAGCATTACCTCCAGAAGCGTCTTTATGTTCGCAGATCCCCCACGTGCTCCGAAATACATGATGTCACCAGTATGGTTTTAAATAAATTGAAACCGTTCGTACTTTCAGTCGGGACGTGGTTGACCATCACATGCGTTTTCTCAGAAACGATTTTGAAAATTGGATGACTTACATGATCGTTTTCGTACACACATAAATAACAAAAATGTCCACTGCAATGTTTCACCAAGTAAGAGGTCGCGTTGTCTATTACTTCGGTAACAGGCCTCGTGCTACCCTGGATAGAAAACTCACATGAAACCAACGTTACCGTGGTTATTGCGGGCAACTCAGGCTTCGGCTTTTTCAGCAGTTGCCGTGGTCACAACAGTCGTATTTACCCGTGCTCAAGGTGCATACACTCCAAGTAGGCCGGTTTCGTGTGTTAACATTCCCAAGCGGTAGCAGTTCATTGATTTTGTTCCCTTGCAAGAAACGTTGCGTGAACTAGCTCGTACAGTTGCAATTGTTGGTTGAACTACGTGGAAACTTCTCGTGTCGAACGTGTGGGTCTTACCTCAGATCCGTTGCTAAATCGGCAAAAAAACAACGTACAATGGGCTTTTCACCGGTTACTTGGCGAGTTGCTTTGTGGCACATTCTCCTCCATGCTCTGCTCGTCAGTCCTCGACCGCCCTTGTTTTTTACGAGCAATTTGTATTTTTTCATTTCCTTGTTGTACCGATTTTTATTACTATTGTTGATAATTATTATATTCCTTTCGTCGACGAAAGCAATAAACCATGTTGAAAATGGTGAAAAGCGGTTGGCGCGTGGTGATGCGAAGAGACAATGGACGTTTGCGAGCGTTAACTTCAGGTAGGTATACGTGAGAACTTCATGCGTGTCTTCGCTTCTTCGTACGTCACGCGACCAGTTTCCCTCAGCTCCGTGCGCGTGCGCACACACGAATTTCAGAAGGCACACCTCGCGGATTGCGTTGGATTGTAAAGCTTGACAGCGATGCAGATCAGAAATATATTGGTGGATTTTTTGCGTGACGTATTACCAGTGAGATGCAACTGCCTCTCAGAAGATGTGATGTCCTTTACCACGGTTTATTGCATGGTTTATATTATAATGCATTTGTCTGCATTGCACCAAAGAACAGTGTTGTTGGTCTTCCGTGTTAACCAGTGCATCCACGTGAGAAGTTATTAGGAATGTGGAAATTTTCGGGATAAATCAGATGCTGTTCAGTTTACTTTGGACTGTGAGGAGCTTTGTTATTGTTCATGATGCTGAGCACATGCCCATGCACGTAGGCTGAGCTAAGCAATGCCAGTACCTTCAGTGTCGCCCTCCAGAGGTTTGAAGCATTAAAATTATTCAGTTTAAGAGTAGTAACCTTGTAAGCCCTTCTCAGGTAACTCTTAATTAAAACCGGAGTCTATGGATAACAACTGCCACAATGGCAAATGAGGTTTTTAAGAGCAAAGGCGCATTTTTCAACCACTTAGCAATTATTTCAAGCTCATCTGACTCGAAAAAGCACACTTGTGGTATTTCGAAATATACATAATTTCTTTATCAAAAACAAACATTTTCCGTTAGATGCACGCAAGGTGACTCCTGCCAAAATGACAAAATTCCTTTTACAGTGCAACCGAGGTTAACTATGAGCCACACGCGTCGACTCAACTTGTCTTATCNGTGAATTCCCTCATGGGACACAATTACTAAACTTGCTTGTTCATCAAGCTTGTNCGTCCATCAAACAAATGGCATTGGCGACCAGCTGCAAAAGTACAACTTTTGTAACACNCGTTAGGTTAGAAACCNACTGCCACCTTGGTAGTAAGCCCCTCTTATCCAAAAAATGCGAAGCTTATGCATATTTCAATAGGAATTCGCGACAAAACGCTTAGAAAAAATCAGCTACTGAGGGAAGCAGGTTAATAATTGTGTTTTAAGTCTTTTTAAAATTTATTAGTGCTCACATGTGCTTACAACCAGAGGTGATCATGGAGCAGGAGTGGCGGAGTTGATTTCTGCCGGAGTTTGCATTTTACGCCGGAGCAGGAGGCGGAGTCAAAGTAAGTTCTACCCGGAGCAGGAGCCGGTTGAGGAGTCAATGCTAAGGTTTGTCCAGGGGCCAATCAATATTTTTAAAGTTACGTTTAAAATTTCTATAATGATGCTTGTGATTAAACAGAATGGAAGAGATTGAAACGTGTTTCCGACCAAGGTTAACGTTGTCATATGTTATACTGTGACACTACGAGGAATCAACCAGCATTTCACAGCTAATAGTACTAGCCTAGGTACGTTTGAGATTCCAGGCTGTTCTTGGCTGTGTCAGTATGCCATGAATGTTTTCACTTTCACGGATCTGTTTTGTTATTGACGGTTAACACGTTGTTCTGCATGTGAAGCAGGCATTATCCACTGTCACACTCTGCATGACTTGTTTTAGATGTTAGTTTAATTTAGCACTGCAGAATAATTGCCAGTGGAAGTTACATGTGATCATCACTTGGATTTGATACAGACGGTAGATTCTATTGTAATGACTGATCACACTCATGCGTCTAGCTAGGCTATTAGTTTTAACTTTTGATTAATCGTATTACTATTCAGTTTTTGTAATGTAACGATTTTGTAACTATATTTTTATAGTAGAAGGTAGCGTCTGTCTTGCCTCATTAGGCAAAAGCTGTGCTGACGCTATTTTGCCTTTCTCGAACACGATTGGTTGAAGTGGTCATGTGGCAAGTACGATGTGCAAAGACAGAACCATATCAACCACCCTCCATACCCCCCAACTGGAGGGGCACGCTGTCACAAGTTGCCCAAAATTCAGGTTGGTCACCACGGTGTTTCTCAGCTTAGCGCCCCCAAAGAAAATTTCAACCCCAAAATTGAAATATGAAATTCTACAAATCAGTGAAGTTTTTGTCAATCCGTATTTTGTTCTGTCCTGTAATTTATAGACGGAGCAGTACCTGCCACTGTTAGTGGTACCTACAAAAACATCGCCCGATCACGTTTGATACGATTGTAAGGTGATAACATGTTTTCGGCTTGAGCGTAAAACTTCACCATTCTTTGCTTGGACTGTTGGACGTGAAGTTAGCCTGTATGCCTAGTTGTGTACGGCCAAAAGTCCACTCGATCAACGTGTTATGTGTAATGATTGTGAAAAAATGTATTATGGCTATAGCCCAGGTAGTCTTCTCGTATTTTGTGCTGGATAGAAGCAAGATACATTCGGTGCTTACGACCAAAGATGCACATTTGCGGAGCCTGCTGTTCAGACTGCAAGATGGAGTAAATAGTGTAGTTAGATGACTTTATTTAAAAATCACTGCTAAGCTTGTTCCAACTCGTGTTGCCAACTGGTGTATATAATAGCAAATTTCAAAATTTTGGCATATTTTCAAAGTACTCGGTATATAAATTTTTGATTTGGTAGATAGCAAAATTTGGCAGGCCTATATATTTGGTATATTTTTGTCGGAGGGTTTATTTGAAACTTCACACCAAATTATTTGTTATATTTCAAAGCATGAACAGAGAAATGATAGTGGTGTTAAAGCTACATATGAAAAGCTTAATGATTTTGCTTAGCATGGGAATAAGCGTGCACTTTGTGACAGTGGAAAGCGAGACTGGAAGAGAGCTGAGAAGTTCTGAAAAAACTGAACTTAGCTCTAACTATGTGTTTTTAGTCAGTCAATGCATCCATTCAATCAAGGGCATACGCAAAGGGGGGGTTGGGGTTAACCCCCCCCTTGAGCTTGATATTTTACAAAAACTTTATTACCTTCGCAAGGAGATTAAGTGTGTTTTCGCATACTTTATGTTTTCGCATAAATCTGGGTTATCGTCTCCATCCAGAAACCATTCCACCACATTTTGCAGACCTTTCGTCCACTACGCATGTTCAAGGTCGTGTTCCGGGACACTTCACTTTATCCGAAACCATTGTCTTTACATTGTCTGCCAAGGGCGTACGCAAGGGTAGTGGGTGGGGTTAACCCCCCCTTTAGTTTGACATATTATAAAAAGTTTATTACCTGCGAAAAGGAGATTAATTGTTTCCGCATACTTTTTGCATGTTAATTTGTCGATTTCATGCAAAAATTGTAGTTGTACATGCTCTGACGTAGTGATGAGTGTTTTTTACTCCCCTGTTTGAACGCTCAGCCTGATAGTTTTGCAGTTATGAACTGCTGTATCGTAGCGTTGAGTGTATTTTCCTCC
>JGI24158J21664_10000112_pt1 | contig 52187 bp, 49 predicted proteins | sample Ectturendosymbi3_FD_21664 | JGI IMG/M metagenome (IMG submission 21664) | reverse complement strand
ACCAGAAAATCCAGCGCTTGGTCAATAATTTTTTCTTCAACCAACTCTGGGCGGAGTTCTCGAGCAAATATGAAGCACTTTGCAACAAACGCAGTCAACCACGTGCTTCCTGATTTGTCGCTTTGACCGAAAGCACTGTACGATCCATCACTGTGCTTGTATCTGAGAAAAACAACAAAGGACATAAAAAGGAGAACTAAGTCAAGTTGGTCTCTCCGCATTGCACAAGACAGTTTTTTGCATTGTAACCAGGTGACGAGCAATGCTCCGTATTTTTGGACAGCATTGTGGAAACTCAGTAACTTCGAAAAACACAGTTTGTTTAAGATTGGCTGTTACTAAGACTGGCGTGTTTGGGCCTCACCATTCAAACCTTGCTTGCGATCATCAACCAGTTGAGGTGCCACTGCATGCCATAAGTACGGGGAACTGGAAAAAACACAGCTTCACAAACAAAATTTATCTTTTAAGTTCCAACCTTCACGCAGCAGGCTATGAAGTTATTTTCATGTAGGTACCGGGACACAGTGGGATCCCGGGAAATGAAATTGCTGACACCCTAGAGAAATTGGCCTCATCCTCCATCCCTCAAATCGACATGCATGCCCACCGAAAGATTGTACGCTCTTCCCTGATTCCTTCCGATATTAATCCCCTCATCGCATACCATTGTTTGAAAGTTTGGAATAATGGATATGTAAATGATCCACATGGCTCCACATACAAAACATACTTTCCACAAATCACGCCAGATTATCGTACACAAAAACAAAAATCCATCTCGCTTTTTCGACTCAGGACCGGACATTGCAGGTTAAGCAGTCACCTTTTTTCACTTGGACTCCACCCCACTGGAATGTGCGAACATTGCCATGTACAGGAAACAGTTACACATTTTCTCACCACACGCCCAGCGTTCCAACAACAGCGACTGATACTCCAAAAAGCAACGAACGAACTAAGTCTCCCGTTTGATATGTCCACCTTATTAACTCATAGAGATACTGCTCCATTGATAGAAAGTTTCATTAGGGATACAGGGAAAGAAATCTAATATGTACTTCACCAAAAATCCAACAAACAGTCGTGTCGCTACCAGACCGCCGTTGTCGTAAAGAGCCATCAACCTTCATCCACGAAAAAAAAAGTTGAGGTGCAGATAACAATTGCAGCCTCAAACATGATGTCGAGGGTGAAAAGCAAAACTTCAAATTTAGGCCTTGGTTTACATCAACAATGACTTAAAGATTCCTTGGGTTGTACTATTGCAAAAGTCAGCAACGAAACAACTGCGTTGTGAGAGATCCAATTGACCAATTGCCATTCTGGACAACGAATTACCTTATGGTTCGTTTGAACTTAATGTGCTCGTACCGATAACTGCCAGCAGGAGATTAGTGAAAACCTGTTAATCGACCGCCAATTTCGACGATTGCTTCGTTAGTTACATATTTGTGCTGGTGTATCGCACAAATACAGACACACAACACCACCAATGGTTTCAAACACAAACTGGTATGAATTAACTGTGCTTGTAAACTGAATATACAGCAACAAAAGGCGGTGATAACAACGGAACGTACTGTAATTCTTTCATGTAGCCATTGTAGAAGTGTTCAAACGCTTTCTTGCGAGTCGTCGCATCCAATCTGTCCGCTTTGTGGAGGTAGAGAGTAACAAAAACATCAGGAGCAAAGTTGACCATGTTTTGTTCACCACAACCGTAGGGCGCCTTTAGTAGCCGTCCAAGGTTATTCAGAGTGTTGCCCACAATATCACCTGGAAATTGTGAAAAAGGTCGAATGATTTTGGCGTATCTGCTGTGAAAGCGAACCGGCGTATTCTTGAAAAAAGGTAGCGTAACGAGGCGATAACGTTAAACATATTAAACTAACTTTTCTCAAATTTCCACGACTTCCTGCAATTGAAAAAACAACTATTATCTTTGTGTCCAGAACCAATACAGGACTATAAGTTGTCACTCTTCGTGCTTCAATTATTGAAAACTTTTTTGGCAGAACCTGCATTTCAGGCCGCCACATTTCATAAATTTAGTGACTTCAGGTGTTGAAACTCAGAAAAGACCTTTTGAGTTTTTATGACCATTGTTTTCAAACAACTATTTTAAACCAAAACTTAGAGAGCGTATCGTGACAGCGAAAAAACATTCAATAAAACAACCGTTGCCCATTTTCAGTTGAGCGTAAATCTATTGCGTTTGGTTCAACCCTCTGCTTGCTTACCATAGGTGGACAGTTTAACTTTGGCTGAATCAGGCACAATTCCTGCAGGCACGTTGACTCGCAATTTGTGGCTCGTCACTTGTTCATTGACCGATGCACGACTGACGAGGACCGAGGCTGAGTAACATTGTTGAATGCCCTCCGGCTGCACAACAATGCGTCTTTATTCGCTAATAGCACGTGTGGATTACTCCATCACTCAATCAACAACTAGGTCACGCAGCATGAGAGGCGGAATATCGGGGACTTGCAGGTCTGAATGTCTGACCGCAGCACAAAACGCAACATACAGGGCTCAGCTCGCTTGGAAATAATAGTTTGCTTCTATTGACATCAGGGTAGCAACCAGCTGACATTTTCGAGAGGCGGCAAAATGATTGTTAGATGATGATTTACCTCACAAATAAAAACGTTTTTGGCGCTTTCAAAATGTTTTCGAAAATTTTGGGAGAACAATTGCCACGGTTGCCCAGGCCCGGAATTTTCATATAGGCTTTCGATGCTACAGGTTAATGCGGCTGAATTTCCAGAAGCGGCAATAATTTTTTCGAGAAAGTCTTTTTGAGTTGCTGTTAGGCATTTTGCAGCACCCCTTCCAGAATTGCCTGCCTGTCTGATTCTCCTGTTTCAGTGCAATCCTGTGGCTGTTAGACGAGGAGGCTGTGACTTGAAATAGGTTATCCACCAATCTACTGGTATCTGACCTTGCTACGATTACGAGGTTAAGCCGCCTTATCAATCTCCGCTTGAAATAAAATCGATACATTTAATAAGAGTTATTTTTGAAAAGGTGAATCTTCTCTTCTTCGTGATTGGAGCGAGTTCCATCAAACCACTGCTAGGCCGCACTACTGTAGATCTCGGGGCATGTGTTGAGCACAGTCCATGCGCTACATGGAGAGGTCGATGGATAGGACTATGAAGGATAACATGGTCGACGGTTTGTTCTTCTGCGCCAAACTCACAAGCCACAGAGGAGGCCATACCACATTTGTACAAGCAGGAGCGGAAACGTCCGACACTAGTGCGGAAGCGGTTAAGCTGAACTCACGCTGTTCTTGGCAGTGCCATTCTAGGAGCGTGGGTGCCGACGACGGGGATGAAAGTACGGAGTCTCGTAGTGCTCTCCAACCAGTCCGCATTGCGTTGATGATCCGCCCAGAACGCCGCACCTCTGTTTTTGTCGTTTGAATGATCGTGTCTTCGGCACCCACGCGGCATGTCAAAATTTACTTCTTGGGTGAAAGAGGGCAAAATGTTTATAGGCTACAGGCGGCCAGCACTAGAAATCCAACTCTGCGCTTGGCCCCCAGATTTGCCTTCCTGATTGACATGAAAGTAAAATGTGCCGATTTTAAACAGCCACACTATTCAGCTTTGCACAAAATCATGCGGTTGTGTAACTACATATATATATTTTTTCTGGCATGGCAACTTTTCAGAAATATGGTAAAGCGTTCACTTACTCGGACATAAACGACTCTGGTCAACGCGTCGGAAGCCAATTCGGACGTCGCCGACACTGTAATCGGTACTTCCCCCAAAGTGTTAGCTCGGATTGGGAATTTGACGGAGATGGCTCCATTGGAAGGCACGGTTATCTCGCGGCTTGGTCCGGCAGCGACTGAATCGTTACCAGGAATAATCAGTTCGAATTTGTTGATCGATCCAAGCTGCAGGTTGGCCTGCGGTCATGACAATATAACGGGTTTCAAAAGAGTTACCAAGTAAAATTTGACGTAATAGGAACGCAAAACAGAAACTGTTTGTGTAATATCTGAAAAAAGTGTTTTGATAGGCATTGCGACAAAACTGTACTTTTTAGAAAACTTTGAATGATTTGGTAATCACCTGCTGCCACCAATTGGATTGACTAATAAAAACATACGCTTTACAAGGAAACACATTCGCCAAATCAACGGGGCTTCATTCATTAAATTAAAGCAGAGGCGTCGAAATCTGAAAGAATTGATGCACTCGATTGTTTTTCAGTTAATTTGACATGTGAATCAAAAACACAAATATGAAACCACAAAAATCGTGAAGACGTAGTACAATTATCCACAGACCATAATCATAAGCGGATCCAGGGGTTGGATAAGGAGGCTGAATACCCCCTAAATTTTTTCAGATACGTTTTTTCATGAATGGTTTCCGACACAGAAACGTCCATTGGGGCAATATCTGTGTATAACCTTTAAATAAACCATTTCTTTCACAGGGATAGGGACAAAAATATTGAATGCAAGGCTTGGTTTCTTAATTTGTGCAGTCCGAATGTGCATATTTCACTATGAATGAAACTTCTAATAAACAAGTTTTATATAAAAGTATGGTCCTAATATTATATAAATACATAAGTGTTTACATAAAGTATTTACATTACATATATGTTATATAAACCGCACATACATAAGCGTAGGCAGGGGAGGGCCAAGGTGCCAAGGCCCCTGCAAATTTTGAAAATATCTAGTCATTTTGTGCTTTAAGAGGCAGTATCTCAAACAAAATACTGTTGCTAGCCTAAAATCAAAAATTTTCAGCCACCCACAATTTTGGGCTGTCCATGCCACTGCGCACGTAAGTTTTCAAACTCTTGTTTCATTTGGGTAAGATTGGGCTTGTTGTGGAGAAAAGACGAATAAGCAGCAGACTCAGAATAGTCGCTAGAAAGTTTTCAAAAGGGGGCCTTTGCTTTTGTGCGAGGGAGCTTAACATTCTAAAAATTGACAAAAACTCCATTGATTTATACTGTTTCATGTTTCAATTTGGTGGGTTTGGAGCTTTGTTTAAGCCCCCACGTGGCAAGGGGACTGAGCAAAATGTGGACAAAAGTGGAATAAGCTGCAGATCACACTATTTCTTCCTACAAGCTTTTATGAATGGGTGCAGCTCATGTTATTACCGCAGCTAAGTGAAGGCATTAAAACTACGCTACAACGACCCACAATGTAGTTAACTACAGGCTTGGTTAGAGCGCTCATACAGCGCTCAGTTACGGCGTAAATTTCAAAACAGCATATCTAACCGTAAAACGTCATCTACATGTCAGGTAGGCTTAAAATGAAGCGCGCTTGATTAGCTGTAGGCTATGCTAAAGATGACTACTGATTAGCATCAGACCTGCCAGAAGGTGTGTAGTGAGGTGGGAACGGCGTTCCCACACCGTTTTGCACTAATAACGTTACTTGAAGATTTCGATTTTTCATTTCAATTTCGACGTGTAGCGCCTGGAGCAGCATAAATGAATAAATGACGAGTTATCTCGTGTATAGCACTGTAGCACTTAAGTGAAACAGGAAGATCCAGTCTGGAAATACTTGTAGGCGAATCAGTTTTCCTTTATATTTGGTGTGGGAACGGCATTCCACACCTCTTTTTTGCAATACACCCCTGCCTGCCAGCAACAATTTTTGGAAAAAAGTTCAGCTCAGCACGAAATCAGACGCTTTTTATCGACCATTATTCTGCTGTCTCTAATGATTTTTTTTTCAACTTACTGTACGGTATTTCTAAAATTGCGTTACCGCGATATAGTCGCGTTTCGTAAAAAAAATTGAATGTATGAGAATTTGTTCATTGACTAACTGCAAATTTCACGTTTCCCGCTGTGACGTGGAAAAATATTGTCTGGTCATTTTCATATGCCTCTGCGATGCAATAAACCCCTTCCAGGGCAAAGTGCCAGCATAATTATTGCTTTCGAGTTTTTTGACATTTTGTCTCTACGTGTACCCCAAAACGTTTTTTTGGGGGGAGGAAAAATTGTACCTTGTTTTTCGAAATAATATACTCTTCTTTCGACTTTCAGGTTATTTTCTATGGTCACGTGTCTTCGATAATCAAGAGTATTTTGTTTCAAATAGTTTGTGATTGATAGTTTGCCACTGATGGGCAGGTATTTTTGTAAACAAATTTCGGCATTTTGGCTAGACAATGGTGATGTACAGGGGCGTAACGAGGTTAGATGGCGCCTGGGGCAAGAAACATGTTTGGCGCCCCCATTTTTGAACCTCATGAGGTCTTTCGGAAGCAAATGTACTGTTTTGAAAAAAGTGCTTGTGACATTGTTGTGACTTTTCGGTCCCCAGCAGTGATTCGGCGCCCGAGGAACTGTGCCCCGTGCACCCCCTCGTTACGTCTCTGGTGTTATTCAATAAAAATCGGAAAATTTTCCGAAAATAAACAAATTTTCAAGTCCGAGCGTCATGAACTTCTATTCCATGAACATCTGCAATTTTCGAGAACAATAAGGCATGGATCTTGCACAGACTGCCAACAAAGGTTACTGGCGGCATTTCATGTTTCTTCTGATAGTTTTTGTGTCACTTCTATGCCTGCCCCATGCGTTTTGTTCGGCGTGGACCTGTGCTTGTTTTTTTCAATATTAAAACTTTCCGAAATTCAACAAGTTAGAGTTTTGAGGTTTGATAAGTTTGAGAATAATTTCTTAATTGTTTTGAAGGCCGCGTCTGCTCCGGAAGCGTCTTAGTAAGCCTGGGTGATGGTGAGAATGCGATTTAGCCAAAATCTGGAGGGATATTAACCGTGTTTGTTAAATAAAGTTACCTGAGCAGTTGGGTCTTCACTACTATGCAGTCAGTACACATCCGGATGAACTCGTCCTTGAGCCCCCCCTAAAAATATCCTGGATCCACCTATGATAATTGGGTTCCACCATGCGCATAGCACCACCCAATGATGTTCCACCAGGAAGGAACATAGTACCAGCGAATCAGGTTTAATAGACAGAGGTAAAGATAGATTATAAAAAGGTTTAACAGTAAACAGTAATTCTGTATGTGATTGGTACATGAAAAACAAAATATAATAATGTTAATCAGGACTGGTTGTGAGACATTTACGGTTGAGTTGTAAAGGTGTTTCAGACTGCGCAACGTCTCCACACTCAGGTTAAGTGAAGTGTGGTTTGTTGATAGTCATCGAAATAATCACTAACGATAAGAAACCTCTACTGTTCTCTCACATAACAGAATGGATAAATGTCCTATGTTTAAAGCACAACAATGTGATCATCATATACACTCTGACATTTATCGCGTTTGCATGGACTTTCCGTTTTTTTTTCAAAATTTACATGGGAGGAGGTGAGAAAAGTGAAAAAACTGCGCGAGGATGCTTGATTTCAGCCAGACAGAAAATGTTAATGAAAGCATATGTTAAGAAGACGCTAAGGTGCAAAAGCTCCGACATTTTTGCAGCACAAACAACTTTTCAAAAAAACGTTGTGGTACAAATGGTAAGGATAAGTTTTATCGTATATCAGGGATGCTGAACTCGAAAATGACCAAGTGCTTGAAAATTTCCTCTACACTTTGGGATATTAAGAAATTTAAGTGTCTTCCACTTTCAAAATTTTTGCATTGTATTTTAAATAACAGCTTATATTACATATGGTAATATATGAATTTGTATTAGAGGTATAAACAAGACGACGACGAAACAGCGATACGGTCAGTTGGAGAAATGCGCCATCAATCCATTCTTTTATCCATCGATACAATAGGCTTCAGGCATGCAAATCTTTGTTAGCGGTTCCAATGCTTTGAACTATAGCAGCTCAAGTTTACAAAACCGCAACAAAAATTGCTTGTAGTGAACGCTCAATAGCACTAATTTTTCAAAATGGAACCAACACATAGGTGCGATATGTGAGAACTAAAAAAATAGTCGATTTAGACAAGAACTCGAAATCTTTTATCTAACATGCAACATTGAAAAGACAAACAATTCACAATAAAAAATATGCAGGTGAGGAACCAGTATTGTTGGAGTAAAAAGAAGCCACATCACTTATTTTTGTGAGTTAACTTTAACTCATTTTCCGGAAAGTCCTCTTGTACGATCTTCACCTGTGACCTTACTGTATAAAGTGACAGTCTCACATCAGGCACCAACAGTAGTCTGCTACCATGTGAGTACCCCATCAACCTTGATATAACTCCTCCACTGATTTGCGTAATATGAGATCTCAGTAGTTGCTTGTTTTTGTGTTTCCGATGAACTCTTTCATTACTGACACGAATGCGTGCGAGGCTACATACTCAAATTCAGTCGTATGCGATGGAAAAGTCTGGTCTTGTAAATAGTTTGCATATTTGTGGTACATCGAAAATACTGTGTTTTCAGCTTTTCATTGCTAATTCCAGGAAATGCTTTGCACAGGTCATCAAAACAAGCACCGTTTTTATCCAAGGCCTTGAAAAATTGTTTTACCAGACTCAACTTGACATGCAAAAGTAATTAAATGATGCGGTCACGATTGACCAGTGGATCGTTGATGATGTTTTTTCTCGTTGCGCAAGTTGCTCACGTACGGGACACTCCCTTTTTATCCAGTATTGATCGGTGGCTCAACTACCCCAGTAACAAAGAAAGCACATCTACTTAGTTTAACCTCCTTATTGTCCTAATAAAAAGTTGACCATTTTGAAATCGACTCACATCACCCAGTTATGCTCCATGTAGCAAAGTTTTTCCAGAAACATCTTTATAATTTGGTAATGTTCTTATAAAACTACGGATCAACCAACTTGATCACAGGGAATTACTTGTGTTGTGACGCAACACATATTTATGAATGAGGCCGACGGGCTAATTAAGGCATGCATCGATAATGCTCTAAGATTTGCGAAAGGCAGTAAATCTCGATTGAAGAACGACGTGTCCGAAAGAAGAAAAGAATGCCTGGCGAGCATGCGGAAGACGTAGATCTGTCTACCACTAAATAAGTCAAGAATATATGTTTGATGCTGTGGTCCGCTTTCGGGGTGAAGCACAAATGAGATTTAATGAAAGTAATGTGCTAAATGGAAATTTGGCTTTTTAACTACCCATTAAGAAGGATATGACAAACTCAAGAACATGTATGCGGATGACGTTGATCTTTCGCTGATATCAGTAGAACTTGCTAGGTTTAATCGACGGGCACAAAGCAGCGTTACCTTATTTCAAAGCGATGCTACAGCGCTGGACGTGCTTCAGTGGTTGACGAAATATCGTTTATATGTGACTCAACACCGTACTTATTTTTGTGCCTGAAGCTTCACCTCACTGTTGCCGTTTCTACTGCAAGTCGTGAGAGAAGTTTTTCAAAACATAAGATGATAAAATTGTACTCAAGATCTGCCATGGAGGAAAGCAGGCTGTCTGCGTTCTTGATCCTATCCATTGAAAGTGATTTCGCCGGCAAACTATCTTTTGATTATAAACTTTCGGCGTTTGCTTCAGTAAACGGTCGACGAGTTCATCTTTGAAATTTTGATGAGAATAAAAAAACACATTTAATTCGAAAATAATGATTGATCGACATCCATCTCGTGAGTTGATATTTTTTCGTATTGTGAGTAACCTGAAAAAATACAGTGGGCCTGTTGTCGAGGGAGTGCCGGTGCAGTCGCGGCCATTTCGCACAAGGGCGACAGTCTGTGCTGCTGCACCACTGAAGCAGAGTTGAAACTTTCATCACCAGGGACTTGATGTCACATATAAACTTGTCAATCCAATAGAGAAGCGCTTCTCATTCTATCTGCTACACCATGGGTTCTCAACCGAGGGTAAATTTACACACTGGGGGTAAATTTTTCCGATCCTGGGGGTAAATTTCGTGATGCTGAAGTTATGATACTTGATTATTTTCTACAGCGCTAGTGAGTAAACAAAAACAGGGGGTGCACTTTGAGTTAGGAAGCTGTCAAGGGGTAAACGGAAGAAAAAAGTTTGAGAACCCCTGTGCAACACCATTCTCAAAATGCTTGTCTTACAAGCTACATCGCGCAAAATATCTTTCACTATTTGACCGGCAATCGCTGCTGATCAAACAGCAAGTGGGTGTATCACGAAACGATAGTTATCAAACACATTATATCATCGTCAGTAGCCTCTGTGAATATTCAGTTCAGTTCAGTTAATTTTTCATCCCGATCAAGCACAGAATACTTGGTCAGGAATGCAGAGACAGGAAGCGACGGTCATAACTGTCACTGAGTCACTGAATATTGAAGTATTGGCAGAAACAAATAAGTGGAGTACTTCGTACGATTGGGTCCAGCAAACATTTGCAACTCATCTCGTTTCGGTTCAAATTATGTGATGAATACAAGAAACTTACGGTCACGTCACTTTCCAAGTAATTGAAGACGACGGCTTGAACCACTATGATCTCTCCTCGGGTGACTTTAAGTGGAAGATTGAGGGTCACAAAGAATTGACGGAAAACGGTGATCTACACAAAAAAGTTGTTTAGCCACATTGTAAACATGACTAACCACAACAGGAAAAACTCACCTTGAAAGTGTCAGTGAGCCCAAGACCGTATTGATCCGAAACAGAGAAGACACTCCACACCCATGATGTGATTGTATCGGGTGCAGTTGTTGCGAAGGTTGCCGATCCATCAGGTCTGCGTCGGTAAAAATCAGTGTTTAGCGGTTATAGTCGTGATGTAGACACAACAACGCACAACTGCGAACGACGTTGCCAAAATTATAGTCAGAGAGATCCGCGCATCCATACACCGTAGTCGCCGGGACGAACAAGCGAACAGTTACAGTATAGCACATGAAACAAGTGTTACCACAAGGATGACTCGCAGTTTTCAAACATGAATAACTATTTCTCAAAAGCGTACAACGTCAAAGGTAGTGATGCCTGAATAATGTGCAACCGTTCAATAAATCACTGAGGCAGCAGAAACGTTTACAGTGTCTGATGATGGAATTTCAACTAATATATGACGTCTATGCAACCAGCGAATACTTTTCTGAAAAAAAATCGATGTTTGGCTTAGCATCGTGCCTTACCTTTAAATGCAAGGCTAGAAATTGTTAAAGTCAAAGCAGCGCGTAGTAAGAAAGTCACAAAAAACTACATTGCCCTATGTTTACTACATGAAGTCTATTCATGTATAACAATGGTTTTCAGACCTTCAAGGAAGGATTTTTTTCCACAACGTTTGAATTCACAAATCAGTATGAGCAATGCCTGCACGTCTGCTAAACTCTCGGTTTTATAATGAAATATACGCATAAAATGTGTTTTTGATAGGATTATCATTTGCGAATTTTTCGAAGGTTGTCTGCAGTAAGATGACTAGCAAAACTAGTCCTAAAAATATTAAAAATGAAGTTTCATACTAGCAGTTGTTTGCACAGCATTTGCCAGCTTCACTGACGCAATAACGGTCACTTAAATTACTGCATTTGAAAAGTAATTCACGTACTCTTAAGTATAAATCGAGGCACTGATGATTTAAAAATCAACATAAATGATCCCTCACTGTGGTGATGGAGCTGGGTGTGCAGGGGGTGCAATAAGCGCACCCCCAAACGCTTTGGCTTGTCAAAATTTGGGCAAAATCTCAAAAAATTGAGCACAGAAGCCTCGATATTTTTTGACAATATGAAAAATTATAGCTTTTGTTATTGAGTTTATACATAAATGTTTCCCATGTCATAGGAAAAACATTAAATACTTATAAAATCAGCAAACATGCTAGTAATTTCATGCTTTGTGAGAATTGAATAATTGACTTGAAAGTTTGGGCGAAAATGATCTATTTGGGGCATTTCGTTTATGTGCTTTATGAATTGCACCTTGTAGGGATTCTTCATATGAGCAGAGTCCTATCTTAACCAGTGTTGGGATGAACACATTTTCACATACAATGTGTTGCATTTTGCATATATATGTAGTTGAACAGACCATGTTGTGAAGCACACGGCACATTCATAATACAAATAATATGATACATGCAGGATTCTCGAGAGGAAAAAAAGCGCTGGTGCAAGACTTCTTTTGTGCCCCGGTACAAATTATAAATCATCACTGACTAAGAGTTTCATTAGCTTTTGAATACTATAACTAGAAACTGAAATGCTTTGTTTGTTATTTTACATCACAACCATTTATCAATGATATTCGTTAATTTCAAAAAGTGTCAGGCTGATCTCAAAGAATGCTCATAATAGAGTTGCTTTGGCAACTTAACAAATATACATCAAATATAACATCAGTAGCAGATTACAGCAATTCTCACTAGCAAAGCAAATTGAATAATTCTATAAACCCAATACAGTAATTTTATATGAACCAGGCAATACGATCTTACAAAGTATATGTTTCGCCTACTGAGTAGGCATCAACAGCTCTTATTCAAATAGACTGAACACAGACGGTGATGATACATGCCACATACATCATAAATATGCTTTCAAAGAAGGAAGCGGCTTTAGGGCTACCTTCTTTGTTAAGTATGAGGTTCATTGCTGACAGCAACAGATTGTGAATGCCACTTCAAACCTCAGAAATGTGAGGCAGATGCTCAGAGTACTGCGCCAACTGGCTTCTGACATTGTTCTTACACAGCCTAGCTTAATTATTTCAGTTAGGTGATTTAAGAACCAAATTTCAAGAAGTCTTATTTTTTTCATACTGCATATTTCAACTTTTTATACTGCACAAATTGTCATACTGCACACTTCAATCTAGTTTTCGCTGTTATGTTGGTATTTGACAAAAATTTTTATTTTGAAATATCGGCAGATGATTTATTACACTGTGTTTTCATGACAGCTGTATTGTTACTTTTGACTCATTTCTCATGCTGCATAGTTTCAGATCAATATTTACTATTTCAAAGCTATTTCAGAATATTTGAGGGTTGTAGAACTAGCGGAAGCTTCAAGTTGAATCGAAGCTTGTACTTACTTCTAAATAACAAGGCAGACATGTAGCTGTAGGTATATCAAGTCATATTTTCGGATGTTGTTATTCTTGGCTTGTGCTTAAATCCTTCATAATATTACCTCAGACCATCTGTATAATTTATGCTAGTGATAAGATTAACTGCTATGCATCACATGTACTACATACTTAAAATGCTTAGAAGTTTCCCTTGACAACTACCAAAAACCAAAAGATATTCTTCTGCTTTTGTTTTTCTGTTTCATATATGTCCTGACATAAAAATTAGAACAAAAAATTGGTTGCGGTTGCTTAGCAACAACATGTTCCAATAATGGAACAATGGCCAATGTGTGTTCCCAGCTACGTAGCAACTCTCACTGACTTTTCTTATTCCTTCTCTTCTGTCGCTCCGGTTAGACAACGGTTTAATCGTTACACTACCGCAATTTTTTATTGTTGCCCTGGCGACTATGTACCAACAGGCCCGTAAACGGGTTTTAGGGTTTGGGGAGGACAAAATACATTTTAGGGAGGACAGTTTTTTGTTTTTATTATGTTTGCAAATACTGTAATATCACAAATCGAAATTTTTACTAATGTGGAACTTCCTTAGTGCAATTTATTTTGTGGCAATGAAGTTAGCGTTTTGTGCAATGTGTGGTAGTGTTGCGAGTTGGCGTAGCGATTAAACAGAGTAAAACCGAGCATTTGCAAAACTTGTTGGTTTGTCGAGTTTGAATCACATGTATATCCACATAAATATAATGAGTTTTCCGGGCATAATAAAATCTGGGTGGGCGTAACCACCGAATGCCCCCCATAGTTACGGGCATTTGTACCAATTGTCGAGTGGAAAGATAATGAGGTTTTTTACATTGGTTCCAATCATAAGCGCACACGAAGGCATTTTGCTGGGGGGGCGGAAAACATTTGGCCTGAAAATAACAATTTTCCCTAAAAATAAGCAGTTTTCCCTGAAAATAACGTTTTAGTTTAATCCGAATAGGGCCTGAACCTTATGTAAATCTGTTCTAAAGAGTTGAATTCGTTTATAACGGCTTCGCCTGGAGCGTCAATTCGCCCATAACGTTACATTTTGTTTGGTCGCGATGGCATGTTTTACATGCATTTCACTTCGCTTATAATGTCAAATTGTCAATTCGAAAATAACGTTCTTTATACAATCCCCTAGAGGTGCCGTTATAGGCAAATTCTGTAGTTAACTTGCTTGTTAACTCAAGGGGTTGAAGTTCCTTGCGTATTGTGTTCTCCCAGACAAGAAACGTTACGGCAGGGTCGCCAACGTGGTGCCCGCGGGCACCAGGTCTCCCGCAAATGCTATGTAGGTTGCCCGCGGGCCTGTTATAAAAATAACATTAGCATGATCAACGTTTTCACCAATAATAAAATAATGGAAGGTAAATTGAGCAAAATTTTTATTTCAGAAATGGTTATCAAGCTAGTAGCCCTCCACATTAATCGGTACACAAGAAGTAGCTCGCAGTTTCAAAAAGGTTGGTGACCCTGCTTTACGGTATTTGCTTCACTGATGCAAACAGGTACACGACTTCGATGACGCAACGCAATGTTTTAAAAGCGACGGTTCCGGGTCGTACGGTCTGACTCCCTAAACCTGCCTGTGTTATCGCTTCCGTGCGCTTGAGCAAGGCACTTGAAGATACGCACTCAAAGGAGCCAAGCAATGTGCACGTCCGTGCTGTCCGCTTCTAAAACTCCTGTTGATCAAAAAATCTATCATCTTAACACCCTGCACCTCCACCCAGCGCAAACTCGAAAACGAACAAAGAAGGAGTTACCGAATTCTTCTATCAAGCTGTTGAACTACAGACATCCGATTGTTCGATTCTTACAGAAAATGAGGGCTTGGTCCAGTGTGCCCTGAAATTTTTCACTGTACTGAATATACTTTTTACATTCAGGATTTTTGAGCAACTTGCGCTTGCCCTGGAATTTTTCACTCTATTGAAATATCTTTCATCATTCGGGATTTTTGAGAAAATTGCGCTTGCCCTGAAAACAGAGCTTGCCCTGAAATTTTTCAAGCCCGGAGGGGCGGGCGCTCCCCTGGCTCCTCGCCTCGTACGCCTTTGGTTCCAATCATGCTAACGTAGAATTAATCACAAAGGGAAAATGTTAGAGTCAACAAAAAATGCAAAAGTTGATCCAATGCAACCTTTTCGTTTTCATTAGTATCATCAAGGAATGGAAAGTGTGGATTCACTCGGCAGGTTTGCTAGTCAATACAGACGACAGTTGAAATGTGGCACTGGCCCTTATTTTTTAACTTTGATAAAATTGCTCCTTGGAGTACAGAGTTGCGGAGTCGGAGTGAGAGCCGGAATCGGAGTCGATTACCATCAGCACTGAGAGTAGGAGTCGTTTTTTTCGTCCGACTCCGACTCCGGATGTCCAACATCACACTCCTAAATTGGGAATTCCTGTTGAAATGGTACAATTTCTTTTGAAACTTTGGTTGAAACAGAGGTTTCTTACTGTGTACCATGATTTCCATTGAGTTTCACAGCCAAATTTCATTCCCTTGATATTAAGGATTCAGAGTCGAAAGTTTTGGAAAGGTCGGAGTTGGAGTCGGTGTCGGATATTTTACCTCCGACTCTGCAATTCCGCTTTGGAGATTGCATCCTACGGCTGAATGCAGCCTGAATAGGATCTACTGTACTTGAGTTTTCAAGGTTAATTGTAGCTGGACTGCTAAACACGTCCACAGCCCAGTGGGAAAAGAATTATCAGCACATAACCTTGATTACATCACCCCGTGTAAACAGAAAAGCAAGAACAATGTGGTGTTTATGGCAAAAAACCTTTGCAATATTCCACGATTGTAATGTGTAGTAGTCACGCGAGTGCCGCTACATGAAAATGACTAAGTCCAAGGGGACAACACCGAAGGCAAACACCTAAGAAATCGAGTTCTTAAATATCGTAACCGCGATTCGATTAGGGAAGCGCTTCTTTAGCCGCATCGGCTGGCGCGCAGACGGAATTACGTCAAAATTCGTTCCAATCACTTCCTCAATCAAAACGTCACAAGTTCAAACCTTCACAGCAAGCGGAGAAATCAACCGGGAGTTCCGCTTCAAATGCTATACTGCGTGAAAAATGCTTTTCATCTCATAACAAACAGAAACATTTATCTTTCCGTTCATTCAGTCCTGTGTGCTTGTTCGCATTTGCTATACTAGCTTTCATGCATTTGCTAAAAATGATTTAAAAAGGCATGCCAATCACATTGCAAAGACTTATCGTAAGGATTTTGATTCTGGTACCGGTTTGGACCATTGTTCCAAAAACGGAACAAAAATTTTAACCTCAAGTAAGTTCTTTGCAGGTGGAAACAGAGACTTGTAAAATACATCATTACATTCACTAGTGTTACTAATTTCCATAAATGAGGATTCTTTGCTGAGTCAATTGAGCAAATGGAGATCACGCAAATGTGAAAATAACTGACATTTTTAAGGAGCCGGGAGACAAAAAAATATATATGTATATATATATAGTTTTTTGAGAGGCATGCTTGCATTAAAGTGAACTATCATATAAATCAATACTGAGGCGATACAATGAAGCGGAAACGAGCGTTTCCGAACATTCTATTCCAATGTTCCATAAATGGAACAATGGTCATCATGAGTTAATTTGATCCTAAGTATGTTTAGCTCCATACGATTATGCACTGTTCACGTAGCCTACTTGATTATGTATTTTTGCAATGTTATTATTGCCATTTGAGAAGTGAATATCAATGCCATCTGGGAAAGTGAAAATGTGTATGGCAACATATTAGAGAAAGAACAATATACTAACAGCTTCAGAAAATTTTAAAAGTGAGAGTTTGTCGTATAAAGATTTTTTGGGCAAATTTGGAGAAATTTGGGCAAAATATCCTGTGCACCCCCAAGAAATTGCCTGCTCCTACATCTGTGAGCCCTCGATTTATCTCATGGATGTCCTTCAACATAAGAAAAAATAATAAAAAGATTTACATACGCCTCAAATCCCGGTGTGCTGTAACTACAAGCCTTCAAAAATTTTTATAAATACTTTCACACAGATCTTTGAAAAAAGCAAGGTTCCTAAGCGCCCTGGTATTCATAGACGCAAGAAGGTTTCCTTTGTTGTTATCAGCTATAGACAGTATAGAAAATAAACGAGTACGCTGAACATTTAGTGGTACTTTACGTGTCAGGCGATGAAAATATTGACGGTAATGAAGAGGGTTCATAAAAGGAAAACCAGTGAAATGTTAATACAAACTATGGATGTTGTGCAGTGTTGACGGCTTTTCGTATAACTTCCAAATATACTGTGGAAGATATCATCAGAAAACCACGTGGTTATACTCCCAATTCATAACCATAATGGTTATCCCAGCACGCAAGAATAAAGAACATGTGGTTTTCTTCGATATATTTTACAAGCCACCTTGTTGCTAAAGTTATCAGAGCCTGAGGTGATTTCGAGAAAATAGAACTGGACGCTGCCTATGATTGCAAACAAGGGTTGCAGGAAACAACAGGGGATCTTGCGGTTACCGATCACATTAATATTTATATGATGCTAAACGATAATTGTCTTTGACAATCGACAGCAACTATTTCACTGTAAATCCTGTCACCAAAGCAGAAAGACATGTTAAAGATGAAAACACAAAAGCACTAGGACAACCTAATGTTGTGAAGGTGCAAAACCAAGGGATGGGTAGCGTGGATGTGTGCTTTTGTAGGTTGGCATCCTACCGACCGCGACTGCTATCACAGAAGTGATGTTGGAAGTTATTTAGCAATATCCTGAACCTTTCTATTGTAGCGTTTTTTCGCTTGTACAGATACACGCCAGTCAAAGCAACACTCCCCAGACATATTACAAGGTACTGGATAAAAGCACACGTAGCACGAGGTTATCTGGGTGGCCCTACAGCCCGACTCTGTGCATCAATAAGATACGATCGGGTGAGCGACACATTAAAACTTGCCTCAGGCGAAAGATGTGTTCTGTGCACTAAACACACCCGGCTGAAATGTGTAAAGTGTGAAAAAAGACTTCATAAGAAATGCAAGTAATTCATCCATGCACACACGGTGAGGAGAACACTTTCGATCTTTTTTGAGTGGCTTGCATTTTGCGGTTGTTTCTATGCTGTTGCTGTTTGGCTATGTACGCTATGTTATGAAAACCAGCTAGAGGATTTTGATGTGTAACTTGCGTGAAGAAGTCGTAATATGAGGAAATGCAGTTCAACTTGTAACCAGGGTTGCGCAGTCGGAGCCACAAGGAGGCGGAAGTTTTGGGTAGAATCATAGTCGGATATTTTTACCGGACTCTGACTCTGCAAGTCCAATTGAATCATTTCCACATTGCACTCCCAAGTTAGGAGTCCAAGTCGTGCCCGTTCAAATGTTTCAATTTATTTTGAAACTTTTATTGAGAGTTCTTGTTGCGCACCAGGATCTGCATTGATTGCTGGTTGCTGCAAAATTAGCTACCTTCTGCTTGAGGAACAATGGCTGCAAACGTACCGTGCGTAGCAGGGCCGCAACCAGGGAGGGTCAACCGTGCAACTGCCCTCACCAGGATTTGTCAACAACAAGTTACAACCGCCTCGACCCTCCCGAAAAATAGTGCAAGAACAAGTTGCAATCATTTTGCCCCCACCCCGAAAATATCAGCTGATTACGGCCCTACTATTAATATTACAAGGTGAAGTAAATCTTTATAATTTTTTATCTTGTATTAGGTCTATATATTCAAAAAATCAAAAAATAATCAAATATAGAATAGAACTATAGCAGGGGTGGCCAAACTGTGGCTCTTTGAAACTTTATATTCGGCTCTTTGCACTGTCCGAAAAATGATATATTTGTTTTTTATTTCTAATGCAACTATAGAAATATTGTAAAATGTGGTGGTAGCTAGCCTGCCGTACAGTAGTACTTTTGTAAATGTTCCAAAAAGATTGTGATGTCACAGAAGCGTAAATTGCAAACAAATTCGTGTTTTAGATTTTTTTGTTGCTGTTCTTTGTAACATAGGTTTTTCCGATATGTGGCTGATACATAAAGAATGTTTGACCACCCCTGAACTATAGGTTAGGTAGCTACTCGCTTTCGCTGTATGCTGGACAACTTTTTCCCACGCTAATGGAAGGCTTGTTTTTCTAACTGGTGTTGCGCCTATTACTTGTAAAACTGAACTGGGCGTTTTCGTTGCAGAAGGATGATTCCAAAAGTAAAACCTCTTTACATTTTTGGATGCAACTGACATATCGACCGGGTTTTTGCGGTTATCGTATTTTCATATAAACGTACATTTTTTAAAGATGTTAGTTATCGAACAATGACGATACATTGCATATTTGTGGAATTATTTGGCGTAGGCCATTGGACAGTAGAAAACGGGGTTTTGCAAAAACATTTAAGAGGACCATGATTACTTGAACCAAATAAACAAAGAAATTATTTTGCAATCGAAAGGAAATTTGTGTTCGCAGGTTAAAGAGTCTGCTATGAATAAATGAATCACGTTTATTATCCTGTTTCGTTCGTGTAGATTACAGCAGTGGTTGCCAACCTGTATGAACTCGCGAAGTAAATATGTCAGGAGTAAAATCAAACGAAGCACTCCATGAAAACTAGCCTGCCAGTCTTATGCGCTCATCTGTCCTAAGCAAACTAAATCTAGCGGTTACTGTTGTCTAATTGCAGAAATCATTTTCGCTGTTGTTGAGTTACTGCACACACTGCTGTTAACCTCGTGCAGACTCAATCACACATCCATCGATGCATTTGGGCAGGTTTTTCTGAAATGCTATGATCTTTGCAATGGAGGTGATGGAGGTGGATGTGGGCTTTCAACACACGATAAATGAATCACGTTTAGCATACTGTTTCTTCCGTATGGACTACGTGTAGCTGAACTTGTTTAGACTTTAAGCGTTCCTTCACGGTTTCAAGCTTAGCTACACCATCGAGAGACAAAACGTATTTAAGCGTGCCTGCACCCTCGTGAGAAAGGTTAGTATTACCCCACTGATAAGTGTTGTTACACAGTTATTCTCCTCAGTAAGAACTGAACCGCAGATTCAATTATTTGGTTCATGTGCTTGGCTGATAAGCTAATGGTGTGAAACTACAAACTGAAGGATTGAGTCTGAACGCCTCTAATTCAAAATCCCGCCTGGGGGCGAAGATACATTCGCGCCACGCCAGTGGCGGGCACAGTTAAGACGGCCGCAGGGTCGTTGCTAGAGCCAATATTCGACCTTACGCAAGCGGGGCAAAGTCCGCTCCATAGTCAGTGGATCCTCCCGTTCGAAAGGCGGGGTCCTAAACCATTCGCAAACGACCAAGTTGAAGGTCGAGATGTCATGATCGATGGAGCACTCTTTTCACTGCGATTTGTTGAAAGTAAGCTTCAACATCTACCGATTTGTCCGTCTGGAACCAGGGCGCCGAAAGCAAATATGATCTTGTCGAATACGAGAAAGACCACTCATCCATTATTCTAAAACGATTACTGGTGGGTTACATCAAATAATTCTGCAAGGAACAATGGCGCCTTCAGCATTTCCATGCACTGACAAAACGCACGACGAACTGTCCTGTCTCAATTCTAGTACATTTCAGAGCGATGTCAAAAAGGTTTAGAACAGCAAGAACAGAAGCCTATGAGTTTTTATTGATTACTTTTGTGCGTTATTGTGCGATAAAGTCAACGATCACACAACGTCACTGCCTATTTTGAAAAGAATAGCTTTCAGACGCCTTTGCACTCCAAAGTGACGCCACTGAAGGAAGCAGCGCAAGATGTACAGTGTAGGAGTCAGGTTGACGTTCACCACTCGTCAGTTGTTTCAAAACTCAGAGATAAAAACCGATCTCTCGTAAGACATACACCGCGCATTGCGTTATTAGTCACTGCTTCAACAATGCGCTGTTAAGTTGCGATGAGTCTAATTGTTATTTCAAAGCGATTAAAAATTTTCAAAAAAGATGATCTTGTGCATGCATACCTACAAGACAAAATTAATGAAGTATTGGTGGATATTTAATAACATATAAGTCTCGTCGCTTATTCCAGCTGCATGGCAAAGTTTACTTCACGTTGTTAACTGTGGTGTCTGCTTTGACCTATCTGTGGTATTAAAATCCATATCGCTGTTTTACGTTACCGTGGTATTTGCATGAAAGAGCATTACTGCACATGAACCATGTGACCGCATGCGTGACAAAAAACAAGAGAATGTTGAAGATTGTTAGAAGTCGTGCTGTTTCGTTGGAGTGGTTTAACTGAAAACGACATCATACCCAGCAACTTTCGCGTCCCACAACCAGGACTCTGGAAAATGGCTTCGAACAGTGGGTGGGGTGTTCGGACGCTCTACTGAGGAGGGTGCGGCGAGTAAGAGATCCATAGAAAGAGGCATTGACATTTCCATCATGTCTGCGGCTACGTCATCGTACATCATAAAGTTTGGATGGAATGGGGCTGTAAAGGACAGGTGACGTCATGAAACGAAATTAATCGCACACGTCAACGGAGCGCAGAGAAAATACGTTGATTAAATATCATGCTCTCGATCAGGAACACAACGATGCAGATTTAACTACATTTGTAGGGAATAAATAGCGTTTTCCAGTTCCCAGTTCCCAGCATGACAATACACGTTGCCAAGGTGGAGCCAATATATCAGAGAAACATGCGTAATCTTCACTGCACGTGGGTTAGCTAGCGAAAATAGGAAAGCAAGAGATTCCAATTTGAAACAGGAGATGTACAGTATACTGAGGGTTCAAAGACCATTTTTAAACTGCTTCTAAAGACCCAAAAACGAACAAAAATTGGGAAAAAATCAAAGAATTCAGAAAGACACTAAAAAAGTCTAAAAATACCTACAAAATTTCTGAAAAATGTCTAAAAAACGAAGTTTTTTAGTGTCCCAAAAAAACTCTTTATAAAGTGTCCCAAAAAAACTCTTTATAAACCCCAAAAAATCATTCAAAGACCACTCAAAACTTAAAAAATATCATTCAAATTAAAAATAACAAAAAAAACTCAAAAACACAAAAATATCATTCATACATCATTTAGATGTCATTCAAATATCATTGAAAAACAACTCTTTTTTGTCTGTTGAGAGCATTCACAGGGAGTTTAAAAACAATCTTTGAACCCCCAGTTTACATCTACTACCGTCTAACTACATTCTTCTACCGACATTTTCAGATAAACCGCAATTTTTAAAAACAACTTGAAATACCCTGAAATGTGTGTTTAAATATACCTTGAATATATTTAAATGCACTTATGCGAACCTAAAGCATACCTAAAATACATCAAAGTATACCTATGAAACACCGAAATTTTCCACGATAAGTTGTTTCATTTTTGTGTGTTTGAGTTTCGCTAACAGTGTGTTAAAATACTGTTCGGAAATAGTTTCCCCTGTGGTCTCAGAGTTCTCAGTAGTCACAGAGCCCTCTGTACCGCTCTCGCTGAAATGTTTTGGTTTTAAAGTGAAAAGAACCTTAACCCTTCTGGCTTAGAATTTTTGAAAAATTTTTCCAAGCATAACTTCCACCTTTTTGGAGTCTCGAAATGACACTGTCAAATTAATACTGTTAAATTTGACAGTGTCGATTCAACACTGTCAGTTCAATTGTACCACTGTCAACTCAACACTGTCAATTCAACAGCACCACTGTCAACTCAACACTGTCGAATTAACACTGTCAAATTTGAGTGTTCGCTTCGTTCGTTTCTGTTGTTGCCGCTTCGTTTACACCAAACCAAGTAACTACAAAATCATCCATTTGCATACCGGACAACCTTTTTGAAAGCTTTAGAAATTGCTCTTCGAAATTAGTCTCACCCCCACCCCTGAAAAATCTAGGCTTCAGAGTGATGACTATTTTAACCCTTTTGACCGTCAGGGTGGCAATGGGTCGTCTAACCATCACTTGTCGGAAGGCTGTGATGAATCTAGGTATTTTCGTCAGGCTGTGAAGGGGTTGCAGAGTTAGCATTTTCGTTGGATGCAGCATTTCTCTCAAGTCTTATGACTCGAACCTGTAACCTTTCCAATTCTTGATGTAAATGCTTGATTCTTTCGTCAACGTATAATTTATGAATAGCGCCGTTGTTCTTTGTTGGATTTGCAAGTCCTGAAATTTTATAGTTATTCATTTTTGAATTTTCTTGAGCCCCCTCTGGATTTACGTGGAAGGTTCTCGTCCTTAGAATATAGTCAACAAATCGTTTTGTCACAGCATCGTCGAGGTGAGCCGGTTGCCCAAGGTTCATTATATTTTTCCATTATAATTTTGATTATTTTCTGGCAGAGAAATTCAGTCAAGAAGCATAACTTTTGAAAAATCATTTTAATTCTTTGCAAGTACTAGTTGCTAGTTTTCAGACCTCAGTGAATTAACAGTGCCGTCCAAAGTTCTCAAATTCACGCCATCAGTCAGTGCGGTTGCGTTAGTCAATCCGACAAGTTTGTTTCCGTTCATTTGAATGGGCGCAGTGATTTGGTTTTGTCCATCAAGCCGTAGATATTTTAGTGACTCTAGCTGATTATTTACCCCAATTTCTTCCAAAATTTTCTTGTTCAACGTTCGAATATTAACCGCCTCACTTTCAATTTCGGGGTCAGCATCTTTCAATCTAACAATTCTATGATTGCTCATATTTATATTCCATTCTGTGGAACCATCTGGCGATAAATCTAAACTTTTTACTCGAATTTTGTGATTCAAAATGTTTACATGGTTTTTATTCGCGTCGCTTACGGCGGTGTCAGCAGTAGCGGTTGTTTGTTCTAAAAGACGTGCTTCCGAAACTTGAAGTGTTCTCAAACTTACTGCGTCCTGGGCGGTTTGTGGATTTGCCACCCCTGTACTTTGAACCCGTCCAAAGATAGATCATTTCGCATCCAATTACTGCCATCGCATCTCAGATAGAATTCGTTTGCAGAACTGAGGCGGATTGCGTCATTTCCATGTGTGGATTCGCCCAAATGCCTGAGTCTATGCCCAGATAATCCAACATCGCCCCGCACGTCTCTCCCACGAAGCAACAATTTTTTATCAGCGTATCCTTTCGTTGACACATTGTGGTCATGCTCTGGTCCTTTCAGGTATGCGGGACTATCACAACTTAAAAAATTGTTTTCAATCTATTGTTTTGGAACCACCTCATCTTCATGCATCTGATTTGGGTTTGAGTACCTTATTGAATGTTTATTCATATGAATGTCTCCCGTCATTACACCTCCTTCAAGCGATAGTTTCGTGTTCGCAACAGAATAAACGTAGGCTCGATTCACCGCGTCATTTGCTTTTTCAGCCCATCTCACGTTTTCAATTAAATGTCCATTCATATTCAAATCATTTCCACCAACGCTTTTAGAATCCACATAAGATTTATTTGCTGCATCACCATCGTCTACAGGAGGTAAAACATTTCTAATTGACTTTTGACACATATCAATTGGAGCACCTTTTTGAAGAAATTTTTCCTTTACATATTTCTTTCTCACTGCTGAATTTGGTTCAGCACTTCGTCCTAAGTTACTGATGACTTGTCCAGACATATCAATTGTTTGACCTCTTCGCAAAAAGTTGTTTACATAGCTCAGCGAAACTCCGCTCACATTGGTTACATTTTGACTTGTTGGAGTTCTTCCAGCTTTATCGACAGGTATCTTTTATTATACCTACAAATTATACAGTTCACCACTCTCGTTACCGTTCACACCCGCCCTCGCTTTATCTTTTACACTTACCAAAAAGTGTTTAGTATTTCTTGCAGTCCCTTTCCGTTTTACATCTGCTTCAAAACGTGTAAAAAAAGATGGCCACAAAATACTTCTCGTCTTGGTTGAATCTGTTGGATAGAACGCACTACCTTGCAGATAATCGTTCAGCTCAGTTGGTGGAGGCAAACCGAAGCTATCAAAATACCATTTATCGTTTCCACGTTTAAAATAGGAAGCCCAATGCGACCACCACCTGAACTGCTGTCAAGATTCGTAATACCACACTCGCTTCTTCTCGCTGTTTTGGCAGAGTGTCTCTCAAGAAAACACCCCTGAAATTTTTTAAACCAAGCTTTTTCACAGCTTCCAAGTGTTCAAAGTTACTCAAAGGCTTGTTTGGTAAAATCACATTTTCAATCCGTATATTTTTCGCTTCCTTCATATTCATTCTTTTATTCTAAACATAACTTTTCGATTTCTTTCCCGCTCCCAGCGAGCCCCGCCTCCCTTCGGGCGGCTTCGACCCCGGTTTCGAGAACACAAGATCTGCGATAATCTTAATAAGGTATAAATCCACTTCGTCAACCTTTCTATATTTCTTATTCCACTTCGTTATCTCAGTAAGAATCTTTTGAAACTCAACTTCTGAAATTTCGTTGTCTGACAACGCTTTTGACACCATGTTCCTTATACCGTTTGCTTGCATCTCAACCAAAGTCTTTTGCTTCTCGTGTTTCTGAACTTTTTTAGACAGCCGCTTTTCGATAACTTTCAGAAATATTGACACAGCCCCAATAAGCAGATCAAAACCCTGCAAAATCATTGAAGAGATTTGACCTATAATTCCTCAGTATTTATTATTTATTTATTTATTTATTTATTTATTTATTAACAAACAGCCAATGATGGCAGGCCAAAGCCTGAAGAGTTCATTGGCAACGCAAAGATTAACAAAAAAGGTCGCACATACACACACAAAAACAGTACAAACAGAAAACATGGTAGATGGTAAGGTTGTATTAAAAGGGTGGGTGCTTATACAAAAACAGACACGTCTGCTTTGAACAGGCGTGAGGATGGATTTTTTGATAGTTCAGGATGTCCAAAGAGAAGTATCTTATTTAGTTCAATTCGACTTAGTGTAGTAAATTCAGAGTGGGAAAATATATTTTCTTCAACAAGAATCTTAGAAAATTTGTGATCAACATTTGGCGTGATGTATAGGTGGAAGGACATTCGAAAAATATGTGAACATCAGTTTTAATAGCACCACATTAACAAATGTGATTTTAATGGCCATCTATGATTAATTTACTATGTCCTAATCGAAGCATACACCAGATAGCAGTTGCGTTTGTATTGCAACCGTGCAAATGCCAAGCATTAGTTTTTTTGGTAAGGAATAAATCTGATACTTTGGAGCAGAAGTGGCGTGAATTAAATTCTGAAATGCCGTGGGTAGAGAATTCCAGAATTTTGAGCCTTTATGGAAAAAGAATTATGTAGGGAATGTGTTTCACAGGATGGTAGCTGAACATGCGTCTGGAAGCGTGAAAAGTAGTCGGAAAAATTTTAAAAAAATTTGGGAGCAAGGGCGGATATGAAGGATGGGCATGGTCCAAAAAGCATGGTACGGATGGCTTTAGGAATGTGAAACTGAAGACGGACAAACTATGGAGTAATACCTAATTCTTTCAGAATAATGTCGTGGGATGTGGTCCTGAGACCACCGAGGATAATTTTAGCTGCAGCAGTCTGAACGCTTTCGAGAAGATTGGAGTCGGTAGTCGTACAGTTGTCATAAATAATATCACCATAATCAAGGATGGGCGAAACATATGCGCGATAAAATACAAAAAGTGAATACCTGGGAAGAAAGTTTTTAATCTTTTTTAACGTGTTAATTATTGACATAGCTCTGTGATGCAAGGTTGAGATGTAAATAACAAGTTAGGAACCGATGCAAACTAAGCGCTAGATGCTTGTGGGAAAGAGTTTCAGTAAGTGCTTTGTTGCAGAATCGTAATGGAGAATGAAGAGATGGATTTTTGGTAATGGTAAGAACTTGGGTTTTCGCAGCATTAAAAATAACACTCCATAAACCGGACCACATCTCACACTGACGTAAGTCATTAGATAACGTAGTATGCAAAGCACTTGGGTTATTAGAACAACATAAAAGTATAGTATCATCAGTAAGCAGGGAAATTGAAGATTTAATGTTTGTACCAATGTCATTAACATACACTAAAAAAGTAGCGGACCAAGTACGGATCCTTGAGGCACGCCACAGTTTATATGTAAATGATCAGAACAAAAATCTCCTAAACGTACGAATTACGACCTACCTGATACATAGGACTGCAGTAAGTTACAAAGAGAACCTGTCGCGCCAAGCTGACGCAATTTGAAAAGAGCGCAGTGAATGACTTTGTCAAAAGCTTTAGAAATATCTAAAAACACAATTCTCGGTGAGCAACCACTGTCTTTGGTAACGAGAAGTTTATGAGCAACTTCTAATATATTAGATGGCGTGGTATTTTCGGAATACAGAACTGCGATTATAAAGCAAATTGTTGCCTTCAAAATAGCTGTAAAGATGTTTATGAGCTAACTTCGCAAAAACTTTAGACAGAGAGGGAAGAATAAAAATCGGTCTGTAATTTTTTATATCATGCAAAGATCCGGATTTGTGAAGAGGAATTACTGACGAAAATTTCCAAGCTGTAGAGAAGTGGGAAATGGCTACGATGAAGTTGAAGGGAAGACTGAATGGAGTGGCAAGAGATTGAGCGCAATTTTTAAGAAGTCGATTGGGCAAGTTATCAAAGCCTTTAGTTTTATTAAGATTAAGAGATAGTAGTACAAGGTAAACATCAAGGGGATCGATTATGAGGGGAGGAATGCATAAATCGGTGTACATATGAAACCTAGAAAGTATTTTAGACAGTATGGAGTCTGGTGCGGTGGAAATGGAGGTAAAATATTCATTAAAAATATTTGCTTTTGATGTCACGTCATAGTGAACAGTGTCGCCACGGATCAAAGGAACATTTGAATAAGGACGTTTGCCAAGCAAATCTTTGACAGTTTTCCAGAAGTCAGGTCGAGATGTCGATACTGAATCAAGCTTACTGAGAACAAATTGGTTATACTGATTCTTACGATCCTTTATATATCTCTAAATTTTATTTCGCAGGCGATTATTGGCAAGACGGTGATTGCGACATTGTGTCTGACGCCATTTGGCAAACAATCTACGTTTTCTGCGGATCCTTTTCTTTAGATTTTGTTTGATCCAGGGTTTAGCATCTACGGATGTTGACTGATTCGATTCAATTATTCTAAAGGGAATACAAGTACAAGCACTTGGTTTATTATGTCAGGAATATTAGTCAAGGCAAGGTCTGGTGTAGGAGATGCAGCTATGATATCTTCCCAGGGTGCTATAAGTAAAATTTCATTCAATTTCTGGAAGTCGGCTAGAGACTAATCCCAGCATTTGATGAATAAAGGGAAATGGGTACAAAATTTTAAATTTAATTCTAAAAAAATTGGAGAGTTGGTCAAGATTTCCTAAAGGAGGTAAAATATCAGAATTTATGACCAGGCGAAGGTTGTTAATTACAAACCAATTAAGAATATTAGTGCACCTAGTGGGTGATTGCATAACCTGGTGAAAATTAAACATGTTAAATAAACGAAATAGCTCAGTTTGTAGATGAAACGGTTTGCCTACAGAATGATCATTAAAGTCACCAGAAAAAATTATGGTGATCGAAGCATCACTCAAAAAGTTCCTGATCACGTTGGAACAACACATACGAAAGAAGAGCCTATCCGCAGCAGCACTATTTAGGGGTTGCCAATATACCGCAAAGAGCAAACGGTTTCGATGGTTTAATTTAAAAATCTAGCCACATAATTTCAACACTGTTCTAAATCACGTCTACGAACACAAAATAAATCACTTTTCACATACGCCGCCACCATGGGAGTTTCGGTCAAGACCGAAAGGTACTGAATAGCCAGACAATGGAATGCACGAATTATCGACATTAGAGCTCAGCCAGCTTTCTGTGACACACAAGATATCAAAATGATGAACAGATGCTGGGACAGCTAATTCATCAAGTTTGTTATGAAACCTTGACGCATAAATACTACGAGCGTTTATATGACAGATTTTTAATTACGGGTGATCATCATAACAAAAGACTAAAAATAAAAAATGATCAAAGATGATAGATACACCTAAAGTAAAGCTTACACATTGACACAATGTATAAAGAGATTAGTCGGCCATTAGTTCACCATCAGCATAAAGACAATAGTTGGTGCCAACAACTCGCCAATGGACTCTCTTCCCCGCTTTGAACAACTTGGCGGCTAGGCTTAGTAGGTTAGCTCTTTGTTTCTGCATCGAGAGCAGAAGGTGACGAGTTATATTTAAATTATATTGTTTAGCTGCACCTGCATGTTTCAGAAGAGAGAACGTATCTCTCATTTTCAAAAGTTTTACCACTGCAGGGCTTGCCTTTGTAGATAAAGTTCCGTTGTATTGCGTAGCGTCTTTCCGACTTGGTAGACGATGAATGTTGCAAAATGTTATTTCCTTCAATTTCTCAGGAGGAAAACCTAACTAATTCGCTATTACGTCACGCACGGTTTTCTCCAGATATTCTGAAGTTTCAGAGTTTTGAGTAATTGAGACAACATAAATAAGAACATGGTACTCTTTAGACCGGAGTTCGTCCAAAATACGCTGTTTATGGTGATCAGTTTCAACAGCTTGCAGATGCGTTTGAAGTTTTGAAACAGTTGAATATAACTGCTCAATTTGGTTGTGAGCAAATTCCATACCTTTTTCAGCGTCAACAACGCGGCGAATCAAGTCGCCTTCAATGGTGTCGAGGCGCTTGCTCACTGACTGCAACAGTTCGTAAAGGTCTAGAAGCGTTGGTTCATCAGTAGCTTGTGGCGCAGGCTTTTTGTTGCACAATCTGGTGCTGGTCTCAGACGTCGCCATCACTCGATGATGAAGATGAAACAAGCAAAATTGATGAAATGCACCAACTTAGGGAAATGAGACAAGTAAATGAAAGAATCCAAGAAACTAAACCAACTTGCAAAACGCACAACGCAAGATCCCAGAATTGCAGACCAAATCAGTAGAAACATCCGCGCACTACGAAGGCCAGGCGCAGAATTTAGAGCAGTAGACACCGCACACTTTGAAGGCTGGAAGCAGAAAAAAAATAATTTCTTGGAAATTTGACAAAAACCCAACATGTAACAAGAACATGCGGAATTGTACCACCAAAAGACAAGCGTCACAAAAGTTAATTATGCTATGATATTTTTGGATTATTGACCCTTGTTTGATTTCCTCTTCGTGTAACTCACATTCATTTTCATTTATTTGTTTAAGTCTGTATAAATGGTCATTCATTTTTATTTAAATAATAAAACAAAAAATTAAAATCAATGCGCCTAGCATTTTAGTCTCACTTCACGTTTTGGTTTATGCGTTGCTCGAGATGTTGGTCGATTTGTTGAAAAATGTGTTGGTGAACCGCCAAATTGTTAACATCTTCATTTTGCTCTTTGAATACTATATCCTGGTTTATTTTTTGGTGTCTGTGATGAATGATACCTTGCGTCACCTTTTGCTTAATATTTTTTTCTGATTTAGACTTATTATTTTTATATATATTGCACATCTTTTATTTTATGTATAAATGATTTATATACATTTCATTTACAGGCGACAGCCGAGCATGGGGATGTATTTGAAGGGGCTGTTCGGACCCAAAAGTAGTCCAGAACCGTCAAATATTTGACCCCCTTGTTTCAAATATAGGCCGCTTCCAACTCTGCCGAGTCCAGAGCCTTTGCAACGTTGAGATACAGTCCCTGCCCGCCAGTTTCAACCCTTGCGATGTTTGAGCCTTTTTTTAAATACAAGCCGTTTCCCGCAATTTTATTTGTAACAATGTTTCCAGTTGCTTGGCCAATTCCGCCAATAAGTCCAGGTAAAAGAGTTTTTCCAAGAAACGGCAGAACCTTTGAGGCTATTCCCATTAAAGCACCGGGGAATCCCCCTTCAATTTTCATGTTGCAGCGAAGTTGTGCTTTTGACATTTTAATTGTCAGACCCGCTTTGTTGTTATAAGCTTTTGTCATTCCGTTCACTTGTGATTTAGTCAAAGCTAAAATATCGTCGCCACAAAGATCATTGTAACCGAGACGAAATTGACCCAGGCTCTCCAATTTCCATCGCACGTTTCAGATTTTGCTTTTGATTATCTGAAATGTTTACTTGAACGTTTGTATATCTTGTACTCATTTTACTTCGTTTTACTTTATTTATTATATGCAATCTTTTTTCCAATTTCATATTTCCCGTAAATGAAATCTAATCGACAAATTTTCTCCATGATGATTCAACTGCTTTCCAGTCTGGTTTGTAACAACTGATTCCATTTTGCTGATCGTGTCCAAAATCACTGGAAGATAGACAATGTTTCTAGGATTCTCTACTATCTTATACCCAGGGCTAAAATTTAGAAAGAAACCACAAATTTTGTTTTGAGTTCTCCCGTTCACATAACTCCCACTAACTACGTCAACATTCACAAGTATGTTATTGATGCTCAGAATGTTTACAACACTTTCGCTTTCATGAGAGCATTTGTTATACACTCTGTTTCGAAAACCAAGAACACTTGCAATTGAATTGTTTTGCCTAAAGTCAACCTGATAGCCATCTTTTATTTCCAGGACACTTTTCAACGTGTTTGTGTTTGCTGATATCTTTACAGGCTGGTCGTCATGCTCGTTTCTTTTAATTGCATTTTTAATTGTTTCTCAGGTGTCAATCAAATCGTAAGAGCCTTCAGGAATGTGTATATCCAACCATTGTCTTTGTTGCGCCGATGAGTCATCGTTATTTCTCTCGCTCGCACTGACCTCTACAAACCCTGGTGAATATCTAAAAATATTGTTTTCATCACGGAGGTTCGGAGAACTATAGTAGGTCTCCAGATTAACCAAAGTCATTTCATATTTTCAGTTTCTGTCAAGTTCGATTGGGGATTAAAAGCCGTCTTTATTTTTGTTGAATTATCTGAAACAACAATTTGAGTAGAACTTTTTGGTTCAGTGTTTGAACGATTTTTTCGAGTAGTTCTGTGTTATTCATATTTGCTTTATTTCTACATAAAAAAATCATCAAAACCGTTTCGGTATTTCCCTGCATCTTTATTGCTGGTCAAATCAATCACCACAAAGTTATGGGGTTTTGACCACGCTGTTTTGCACAATCGCTGCTTGAATTTGTCTTTGCTCATATCTTGTGACACGTGGTCAGTGTAAATGTGGTTAATGTTCTTTTGGTCTTGGGGAACCAGACAAAAGAAGTTTGCGTTTTCTCTGATTGCTTGATGAGGAAGTTTGAAGAAGTTCTGTGATAAGTATAAACAATCACAATTTGAGTAACGCCCTCACGCGTCCCATTTATTCTGCTTCTGAAGCAAGAGGTCGTCAAATATCATCGTGAGATTTTTATGCTCTGGGGAGAATTCTTTCAGGTCTGGAACGTCATCAGCCGATTCGTAAAAGTTACATTCAATCTGTTGTCTGCTTCTTGGTCGCTTGTTTGATTTTGACAATTCTTCAAGCAAGGCGTCTGGGGGAATACCCTCCCCTTGTATTTCATCACGATTTTCAAACAAACTCATGATTAGCCCTTTAGGTAATTGTTCTTCAAAACCTTTTCGTAAAATTTTATACTCTGGTTGAAACAAACTTCTTCCAAAAACTGAGAGTTTCTGAAAATCGAGCCAGTCTGGTTGAAGAAGTATATTCAGCGAAGGTGTGGTCTTGCCACAACTGCTTTCCCCTACAATCAGACCCCGCAAACTCTTTGGCAAAAGAGGGTGATTATTTTTAGATGTTTTTTCATTCCACGAAAGGTTTTTCATTTCCATTTAATTAATGGACAAAATTGATTGTGTTAAATGTAAAAGTTTCACGGAAACAAAAGACGTGAAAACAAAAACAGCTAAAAACAACCGTCAAATGCTTCAAGGAACTTGTGTTGTCTGTGGCACGAAAAAGTCAAAGTTTGTTAGCAGGAAAAAAGTGGAAAAGCGAGTGGCAGTAGTTTTTTGGACAGTACAATCAACAGCCTCCCATTTGATATCCATTTGCCTGGACACAATTTTACAGGACCAGGCACAAAACTGAACAAAAGATTGAACACTGATATGACCCCAAAAGCGTGGAGCCAACCCATCAACAGAGTTGATAAAGCCGCTTATCATCATGACATTTGTTATGCGAAAAATAATGACACTAAAACACGCAACGAAGTTTGTGAGAAAAATATGCTAACAGAGTTTGACGCAATTCATTACCCGAGAAAGAATGGAACGAGGGGCTGTTTCTAAAATTGTTGGAACAAAAGCAAAATTTGGCTTTGGTGTAGGCGCTGGAATAAAAAAACGACCTGATTTGGAGTTCACAACTCGCTGACGAACTTCACAAACCAGACATCAAAAAATTCCGTAAACGAAAGGTGTTTGTGAACGGCATCAATAAAATTTGTGAATGACATCAATAAAATTTTGGCTGCAGACCTCGTTGAAATGCAACAATTTTCAAAGTTCAACCACGGGGTCAGGTATATCCTGACAGTGATCGACGTATTTTCAAAATAGGGCTGGATGCTTCTACTGAAAAACAAAACTGGAAAATCTGTCGCAGATGCGTTCAAAGAGATTTTCAAAACGTCACACAGAAAATCACAGAAACTTTGGACAGACAAAAGTCGAGCGTTTCATAACAAACACGTGCGGGAGCTGGGCGTTGAATTGTACTCTACTGAAAATGAAGAAAAATCTTCTGTGGTTGAGCGTTGGAACATGACGATGAAAGAGCGGATGTACAAGTATTTCACAGAAAACAACACACAGAGATATATTGACATCACTGACTCTTTCACTCAAAAGTATAACAACACCAGGCATTCATCTATCAAAATGACACCAGTTGAAGCAAGTAAGAAAGAAAACGAACTACCGGTTTACATAAATCTCTATCCAGTGAAACATGAAAGGTAACCCACAACAGCGAAATTCAAAATCGGAGACAAAGTTCGAATCCATAAGAAAAAGGGGATTTTTGAGAAGGGGTTAACCCCAAGTTGGACTGAAGAAGTCTTCACTGTTTCAAAAATACGACTTACAAACCCGATTACGCACAAGATAACTGTCTTCAACGGTAAAGAGATACAGGGCACGTTTTACGAACAAGAGCTTCAGAGAACAACACAAGAGAGGTTCAGAATCGAAAAGGTTGTGAAGAAAGGTAAAACAAGGTCTATAGTGAAATGGAAAGGCTATCCAAAAAGTTTCAACTCTTGGGTTGACAACAAAGAACTCATTAAACTATATATTGTGATAATGTATTGGACTGTGTCCCCAAAGGTTCAAACCCTATTCAAAAATGTGTTTAGACCCTATCCAAAAATTTAAGCATACATCAAATGTCATTTCTAAAAATCAAAGACCCATCAAGAATATCTCAAAACCAAAAGCAAAATTCAAAATGATTTTCGGTCAGAACGAATTGGTGAACAACCACTTTTTGACGATTTTGGACAAATCTTTAAACCAATAACAGAGCAACAGAAAAAGTCATCTGAAGATATTGTTTCTAAATTTGCACCACTTCAAACAGCAATGAGAGAAATCGGTGAAAATATACCTCTCGCTCCCGCTCTCACTGAAAATGCATTGCCCCGGGGACCTGAAGGCTTGCCTGAGCCTCCATTGCCTTTTGATATCGGAACAATCGCGGAACAATATCTGCTTGGTTCGTATGGAAAGGATGGCGACAAAACCTTTGGGCTTAAAAACAAAGATGTACAATTTTATTTGGCTAACGCCAAGGTTTTTATCGATGGAAACGATTTGGTTATTGAAAACAAAAGGTATCGTGGAACGCAGGGTTTATGGGATTTGATTGTCATAAAATCCTGAGACTGGTTTCGCTACAAAAGAAGACAAGAGAAATTACGAATAAATTATGGTTAATTCAGGGGCAATGAGAAACCCAAATAACCCTCAAAAACCAGTCACAAGCAGAAGCAATAAATGGAAAAATATCATATGACCAATTTGGGAGAAACACGTGAAAAACCCAACGCAAAAAGCGAAGCGTCAACAAAAAACGGGCAAAGGTATCATCTTACCATCTGACCGAAACGCCTTGTGTGAACGTCTCGAACTTTTGAAGGCAAGTCGAAGTGCAGGAAACACCGTTGTTCGAAACGAAATCGTCGCATTTGTGACGAACTTTTGCGACAAAAAATTTTACCCCGAAAAGCTTACAAAATCTAATGAATAAACTTAACGCTCTCATTACATAAATTGAGATGCTTATTATGAAGCGTGGATACAAAACGAAAATATCAAGTCGGTGGCTCTGGCATTTTTTCAAAACTCAAGGACTTTTCGTCAAAATTCATCAGTGAAAAGCAAGTTGTTGACACAGCAATGAATATCGCCAAATCTGCAGGTCAAACAGTTGGAAAAACGCTGTTCATTTTGCGAGTTCAAAACTGAGTCCGAAATCAAAACAAATTTTATCAAAACTTGTATCTTCAACAACGACGCCATGGGTCAACCAAGGCAAAGCAACGCAGAAGGCAACGTCACGGATCAAAGGCCTCCAAGTGACAACACCAAATTTGAACAATTTGATAGCTGGGTCGGGACAACGTGCTGAAGCGCGAGCGATCAAAATTCAGGACCTCGTCAGACGCTTGAACCAGCGATAACGGACAATAAAAAATAAAAATAGAAATAAAATAAAATAACATATTTAACTAACAATAAACAATGGACATTCTTAACATTACTAAAAAAACTTCAGTTGATGAAAGCATTGAGAGTTATGAAATTCATGAATAGACCACAATTGTTGGCACTAATCTCAACAATCCTGGCGAACTTAGAATTAACATAGAAACACAGGACCTGTTTGTGCACCCGAGTGGAAGCTATCTGGTTTTCGACGGAAAACTGGTGAAAAACGATGACGCTGAATACGCAAACGTGGATGTCGTCGCGCTTACCAACAATGCCATGATGCATCTGTTTAGCAACATTAAATACCAGCTTTCAAATCAAGAGATTGAAAGCCTGTTTCATCCAGATCAAGCAACAACAATGCTCGGGTTGTTGAAATACCCCGACAATTTAAAAAAAGCAAGGGTTGTGACCAACTGTGAAAAAAAGATTCTGGCACAGACGTTTCAATTGCCGGAAATAATCTCGACAATGGTTTTGCAGTCCAATCTATATAATACAAAAACCAGACCCGAATGGAAAGTTCAGTTTCAGAATTCCTGTCAAACATATCTTTAGATTCTGTGACGACTTTGACAAAGTTATTTATGGATTCAAACATCACTTGACTCTTGTTAGAAAAGGCGACAATGACGCGATTTTCAGAGCTGCTGCTGCTGGTAATTTGAATGTGTGTGCCACATGTGCTTCCAGCACTTGAACAAAAACTTGCGTTGCACAAAACAATGGAGTCAAAGGCTACTATTCCAGTTGGTTATCGGATGATTCAATGTGACTCAATCCTAGTTGCCCAAACGAGAAATTTCACTTGGCGTTTGAGCATAAAATCAGACCTAGAAAAGCCTTGTTGGATAATTGTAGCTTTTCAAACAGACAAGAGTGGAAATCAAGAACATAATCCAAGTATTTTTGGCCACTGCAATCTCACCAATACGTTTGTGACATTGAACTCCAGACGTCACCCAGAAGTTGATTACGACGACAACAACTTTACGCAACACAAGTTTAGTAGAGTGTATGGTTATGCCGCAAGTTTCAGAACAAAATTTTATGGACTCGAAGTGTTGGTTTCAAGCCTAAACATAACGCCAGCAGACTACAAAGATCTGTCCCGCTGTTTATCTTTGACGTGTCGAAACAAAGCAAAAAACTCCGTGACAGACGTCCAGATGAACGCAAAGTTCTCAGAAAACGTGCCAGCCAACATCGAAACTTATGCAGTTGTGATTTCAGTTAAAAGTTTGATTTTCCAGAGCGATGGTAATAAGATGAGAGTTGAATATTACACATGTTTTGAACTGGTTGAATATTAGGTTCTTTTTGTATTATTTTCTTTACCATTTTTGATGCTCAAATAGCAAATGGATATTGATAAATTTAAGTTAAAGAATTTTTTTACCCTATAATGAAATACCAAAAAATGCCACGCAGTGACAAACAGCTTCTATATAGCAAGATAAATTATTTAATAATTTCAGAAGTAAGAGCATTTTTTTCATAATTAGAAGTAAGAGCAAATTTTATTACCTGAAATATATGACTTAAGATATAGACTGATCATTGGCAGTTTTTCGATTAATAATCCTGTTGATGCTTCCCGACTCAAAGGAACAAATTCCTCGTGTATATGACAACGAAACCATAATTACAGAAGGAAGATTAAAAAAACTTGAAAATATTTTTTAGACGATTACACTACATACTCAAACCAGGAGGTTGCTGACAATGTGAAATCTTTTTGTAGATCTTTATTTAACAAACTAATTGATGACATTTTTTAACGATTATTTCAACAACGAAGAAATATTTTGGAGGTGGTTGGGTTTTTCTTACTCTCAAGATAACTATTTTGAAGTGAAATTCAGAGAAATCCGCGAATTGAAATAGGTGGAAATTTTAATGAAAGTTTTAATTCTTGGTTGAAAGGTAGTTATAACTGGTTTAACAACAGGTATATCCTACATGCCACGACTTCTCATGAAAATGATATTGAGAATGATATTATAAATGACATTGAGAACGATATTGAAAATGATAATGAAACAAGGTTTGAAACCGAACGTGATGAAGCACTAGACGAAAAATCAAAAGTTGTTTCATGTAAAATTTGTTTAATAAACATACAAAAATTACATTTACAAGTTGTGAACATTGTGCTTGTTTTAGTCCCACTGATACATTAAAAGATTGTCATATTTGTAGAAAAACAATTTCAAAGATAAGAAAAATATTTTTTAGTTCACCTAAGTTAAAAGAAATTTTATCATAATATAAAACGGTACCTCCAAAGATTTCAAGAGCGACAATGATGGTTGTTTTAACAGACGCAAACGTAAGAAATTTGTCTCATATGAACAAAAACCAAAATTTGGAAAATCATAGAACAAAATTGTTTTGAGGAGGCAATTGCAATTGCAATTGAAAATACGCAACAGAAAGCAAAAACACAGAATTCAAGAACGTTGGAAATTACTGACAATGAAACGGGTGAAAAGCAATTTTCAGAGGCTGCGAAACGTTTTGACAAATATTACACTTATTTGTTTAAAACGGTGGAAGAGTTTGCAGTGCGAATGGTAAAAATATGAAAATCAAAGTGATAAATAACAACTACAATAATGACAATGACATTTGAGTTAACGAGTTCAACAATCTTTCTCATACTTGGTCAGATTGCTAAACTTGATTAAAGAAAAATTTTACCTAATAATAAAGAAGAGATGGTAACTGTGATATACTTGAAACAAGTAGCTGAAAGAAATGCAACACAATATGATATTAAAAGGCTATTCACAGCTACAAAAAGAAGCTTAGACGACGCTTCTGAGAAATCGTCTTCCATTTGACGTTTATGAAAGAGAAATTATAATACCAAATCGAGACGAATTTGTCAAGAGATTGAACGGAGGTCGAGCGAGTGGAACGAGCAGCGCGGGTTCGTCACGCTCCGAAACCAGTGTAAACAGCAGTCTGCTGCATAGTGAAAATCCAGACACAAATCTTCCAACTTCGCTTCAGCCAACACAATACGTTCCACCTTCACCAACAAAGAAATTGAGACAAACACTGGGAAAATCGTGTAACTGGGTATTAGACTTTGTTCCTGTGTCTGTGAAAAGACCAATTAACAATGCTTGGGAAGCCTTAAAGGAAAAAGTCATGAGTTCGTATCCAAAACAATTGAAGTTTGAAGAAAGCAAAATATCTGCTTTGAAGGCTTGGCAATACATCATACCATCAAAGCACCAAAAATCCAACCTATGACCCTAAGACGTTTTTTTGTGACTGTTAAACAAAAAGCCCTTCAAAAATTCACACCGCAGGAAAAAATTAGACTTAATTTGAAACCAAGAATGGAAATAATTCTTCCAACTGCAGATGCTCAATCTGTAGTTGAAGGGAGAAATTTTCAGTCAAAAACTGAAGTTGTTCTGGAATCAACCAATTCGGATGAGTTGTGAAACGAAGTGCATGAACAAAAATGTGGAAAACATAGCGGTTTTCAAGTGAACGGAAGTGGTTGGACTTTTCATTCGATTGTGAGTCTTGATATTCACACAGTGAAATATAAACCCTTGAGGAGGTTCATTGGTTCCACTTCCAAAATTTCTTGAAGAGAAAAAAGCATTGATAACATGAAGTTTCGAAACATCCATGCAAATGCTTTGGACAACCAGTGTTTCAAGTGGTGTGTAATTAGAGCATTGAAACCAACTGAAATTTATCCTGAACGAACAACAAAACAGTTGAAAGAAAAAGCAGAAAAATCCCTCAATTATGATGGAATCGAGTTTCCAATGAAACTTAAGGATATAAACAAATTTGAAAAACAAAATCCAAAAATTTCTGTAAATGTTTTAGGGCAGTGCTTTTCAACCTCTGCGACGGTACGCACCAATGAGGATGACAAAATCGTGCGGTGCGGTTGACAAACACGGTGCGGACGAGTGCGGATGATAAAAGCCTGTTGTGTTGTTCTAAAACATATTCTGAAAAATCATCTGTTTGATCACTGTTAAAATTAAAGAAAGGATCATCATGATTTTAAGGGCGTTAAAATCGTGCGCTCCACTACGGTTTGCATTGGCAGCCCGCCCCGACGCTTAAAAAAATCTGTGGGTCCGGCGGCGGCACTACATAAGCAGCTTCAATAGAAAATGTAACTTTGCGTAGGCTGGTGGGTGGGTGGGTGGTGTGGTGCGGGGTGACCTTTGGCGCATGGTCCGATAGGAAGCAATCGGTCCAATTGGCTAATGGCTGGCCCTGGTTGTGAGTATCCAATGTGTCATAAACAGTGGTGTGCAGAAGTCAGGTGATGCCCAGGACGATTGCTTGATTGGATGCCCACTACCAAATTCTAGTATTGAGCGCAGTGGCGTATGGTCGTCATTGTTGCTGGATATACGCTGTTTGTGACGTCATATTCACGTTTGCAATCAATGTTTTGGCGAAGCTTGTTGACAAACATGCATATTTAGCGGCGGCGGAGCAGCGGTAGTGCGAGGGGAGCAGTAAAACGTTTTATGGCAATGGAAACTTATGAAAAACAAAAAAAATCGTTACCAATAATGTTTGTTTCTGTTCATCAACAATGTTGACTTCAAAAATAATAACTGAAATTATAAAAAATCATTGTGAATTTTCTGGGTGCTTGAAAAGCTGCAATGACTATGTTTCAAGTCGATCTTGATCAACTACGAAATTACCTATGATACTGTTATGAAAAACAGTGGTGCTTGTTGGAGGTGGGTGTCAAGCGCACCCCCAAAAGTTTTGATTTGCTGAAAACCTGGGCAACATTCCTGAAAATCCGCTTGAAAATGGCGCCAAACCTTGCTTGACTTAAAAAATGGCGCCCAAGGTTTGCAGAAAATCACTTGAAGACCTTTTTTGGAGGTCACACCAAAAAAGGTCTTCATGATATGTAAAAGTTGCACAAAAACTTTTCGTGAAAGTTTGCTGAAATTCGGGCAAAAATCCTTCACCACACCAAAAATTTCCCTGCTCCTAAACCTATGGTGAAAAAGCACCTCCGCCCCCGTTGCTCCCCTTTTGAAAGGACAAGGGATGAATACCCCCGCCATACCTCCATCTTCCGGCGTCCCTGTGCATATTAATCTACACGCACTGTCTTTACTCGTTGTTGTAGGTTACAATTGGTCACTGTAATAAACATAAACTATCAGCGGTAGCACAGTTCACAACTGCAAAAATACAAGGATGCGCGAATGTCTCGTCGAGTAGCAGTCGATCAGAAGGTATGCGGCTGGGATGACGGACACCCAGGGTTGGCAGTTTGAAACTTGTAAATTACACAAGAATTGAGTATGCGCACAAAGTACGCAGGAAAATTTTCGTTTTTTGTTATGTTGCTTTGTTATGTTGCTGTTATATGTACTATTACTAAGCAAAAAGAAGAGATAATGGCTTTTGTGAGCCGTTATGATCAATCCGCCTGAACAGCCAATTGATGACGAAGCTCGAAACGAAGCACATATTGCAAGCACAGGTGTGCGACTGTATTAGCACAAAAAACGAAAAGGGAAGCCAGTGATGCATCATAAAATCAGCTAAATCCAGCACGTTGAAATTGGACAGTTTTGAAATTTGACTCAGAAAATCAATTAAACGTTCATAATTATCCTCAGCGTTGATGTAATTGGATCCAAACAAAAAAATCACCCGTTTTGAAAGGCCCACTTAAAACAATAAAACCCAGCAAAATCCCACTCTTAACTTTTCCTTTGAAACTGTACTATGAAGTAAAAAGCAAAATTAGCAGCGCACTTGTACAGCTAACTACAAACAGCAACGAAATTTGAAGGACTTGAAGAAAAGCGAACAATAATCCGAACAATTTGAGTAAATTCTGCTGGTTATCTTCTTCAGCTCTGTAAATTCGGTATATTATAATCATTTTTTCTGCCTTCTCTGCATCCAAGCTGTTTCTGATGTTGGACCATACCAAACCGTATGTTGAAAAAATACACAGATGTTGAACTATCAGGGCATGTACGTAAACTTGACGTGAAACTGCAGAGTTTGTGTGGGAGTGGCTTTCATCTGTTTGCTGTGCGCATTCTTGCTAAGCTTTATTACTTTGAAGTGAATTGGCCAACAACACTTTGCGAAAACAAAGAGAGATGGGGTACATTTCTTTACTCTCAAATTAGAATGCCAGAATAGCTATAACAATTTAATATTTTGTGGTTCTGCAAATGGTGATATTGCATAATGTAATAAAAATAATTCAGAATGGGATTTTGTGTTTTTTTGAAAAAAGAACATAAACCTGTTTCTTTTCAAAAAAAACAAAAAATCCGAATTTGAAAAAAACAGGAGGGTTGGAATTTTTGAAAAAAAAGCTTTTTTTGTCAACCCTGACTATCTTTCAATCCTTTTTTGTGATTTTCCCTTGATCGCACGATCTGGAACAACTGACGTCACTATCAGTTTGATTGGGTGTGCGCCGTACGCCGAGAGTAAAAGACCATTATAATGAAGCTGAGAATTACTGGCATTTGAATATGTAAAAATTAGTGTTGACAACAAACCAAGTTTCGATAAATTAAATCCATGCAGCATGTATTAGTAGACTTACAAGAGGAAAAATCATCGAGTTACAGCATTTTAATTTTTGTAATCTTACTCTTTGGATGTCCCCCTGCCTTGGATGCCTGGGGCCGTGGCCCCGTTCGCCCTCCCCCCCTCTGCACGCCACTGGTCATTAACCGTGACGCATTGGAGGACAAGAAACTAGGCAATGAAAAAGAAAATTACCAACTAGATGATGCCATTTCTGATGTCATCAAAATTGTGAATGTATACTGAACAGTCGTAAGAAAAGTCGTGAGTTTGATGAATTTGTCATAGAAACGGGAAGCGACGGGCATCTTTATCATTCTGCAGTGTGGTGGATGTGGATCTCGCGTGAAAGAGTGATGGAGAGAGTGTGGAATTTGCGATAGGAATTTGTGTGATTTGATCGACGAGAATATCATGAAGCTCTTTTCTTTCGCTATTTGTTTTAACTTGTTGGACTAGTCATTCTGGTGACATATGTAACCAGCTGAAACTTATTATTGAAAGTTGTAGAATTGACATATTCGAAGCGACCTCCAAAATCACATTGTTCAAGCGTGTAATTCACAAATTCGAAGAAGAAATCTTCAATAACAACCTGATGCGTTTGAACAACCTACAGACGTTCAATCATTTCCACGTGTAAGTGGGAAGAAACAGAGTCTGGAGCAGAGTATCACCGAAACCGCCAGCTCCCATATACACAGTGTGATTGATAATTTTGAAGCTTACTTCCCCAGTCAGCAGGCTACAGAATTACAATCAAAGCTATGGATTTTCAATGTTTTCGGCGAACGGCATCCACTGGAGCATTTGGGCGCAAATATAAAAGACGACCTATGCCATCAAGCTTTTATTAGCCGTAGAAAACACGCTGAATTCTGTGCAAGAGCCCTCGATGGCCTTCGCAAAGACCTTAAAATCCAAGTGCTCGAAGTTCTTGTACAACATCCAACCACGTACTTGGCCGAAAAGGGGTTTAGTGTTCTGGTAATTGATTGATATCAAAACAGGAAAGTGGAGTTGTCTTCTTGGTGGGACACTAGATGACCTATAAATGTGAGGAGAGTTGGGGCAAGATGTTGTACCCAACTGGTCTAAAATTGCAAGAAGTGATCAGTAACACCAAATCATTAATAAAATTGCATACTTTGAATAAATAAATTATGATCTTCTTTGCACACTTTTGTACTTATTATTTTGCAATAGGTATTCGTTATTTTGGTTATTAAAAAAATATCATACGTCGTTTTTCGGAGTTTAAACCAACTATACGGCTACTCTTCAGCAACCCTAACGTTAAAGGGCGTACGCAAGGTTGTGGGGTTGAAAAAACCCTTGAGTTTGATAGGTTACAAAAATTGTATTACCTGCGCAAAGGAGATTAATTGTTTCGCATACTTTTGCTTGTCAATATGTCGACTTTTAATGCAAATACCACAGAATGGATTTGCATGCTAATTACACGGAACATTGTAGATGGGCCAAAAAGTTATAATTAGGTTTTGGTGGGAATCTGGGTCATCGTCTGCATTCGGGAACCATTTTAACACTTTTTGCAGATCTTTCGTCCATTGCGCATGTTTAAGATTGTGTTTCCCGATAGGTCACTTTATCCAAAACAATTGTCTTTATTTTGTCGGCTATTGCTGATCAGCGCTCGCGCTGTCCGCATTGGCTACATCACCAGTTTCTGTAGGACGATAGGACTGTTGCACGAGCTCAAAAACAGCAGTTGTTAAAATAGAAGCATTCAGGTAATTGATAAGGTCTCAGCAGGGAAAAAGGAAAACTACTGTAAAAGTTTGCTGGACTTCTACACACATAGAAAAAGACGAAAATTTTCTTGGGTACTTATGCGCATTCTCAATTTTTGTGAAGTTTAACAAGATTCGATTTTGTGAAGTTTAGCAATATTCGTGTGCAAGCCAGTCCAGCCGCACACCTTCTATGCTCGACTGCTCGTATTCGCCGAGACATTAGCGCAGCCTCATTTTGCAGTTGCCAATTGCTCTGACGTAGTCATGAGTGTTTTTTACTCCCCTGTTTCAACACGCAGCCCGATATTTTGCAGTTTTGAACTGCTGTGTCCTAGCGTTGAGTGTATTTTCTTCCGATATCCTACCTAGAGCGCTGATAGTTTATATTACGTGCAATAACACATGAAATGAGGAGAGTGCATGTAGAAGAATATACATATGGTGTCAACAAACTTCGCCAAAACGTTGGTTTGGAAACATGACTATGACATCCAATTGTGACGTCACAACAGCGGACACGAAATAGAAATGACCACCATATGCCACTGAATGAACCTCTCCTCCCATGAAAATTTTCTGTGTACGCCACTGCTAGTGTTGATTGAACAAAAGAGTGCGAACCGTCTTTCTAAAGGTTGAAAAGCGCTGTTTTAGGGTATGAAGATAAAAAGATATTTCCTTTGAGAATTTCAGAGATGGTGAAAAGAGAACACAAGGTTAATCTCTTACTTCTCGAGGACAAACTTTATGTTTCAATTAAAGACTTTGATGTATGACTTTCATTATAATTATATGAAAGAGAAATACGGTGAAAATTGTAAGTTTTTATGACAGATACAGATAGTTTGGTGTATGAGATTGAAACAGAAGATTTTTACCAAGACATTAAACATGACATTTCAGATAAATTTGATACATCAAACGTTCCTGAAAGTCATCCGTCAGGATTACCCAGATTAAATAAGAAAATTATTGGAATGTTTGAAGATAAATGTGGTGGAAAAATTATTCGAGAGCTTTGCGGTTTGTGAGCAAAATTGTATGCCTATACAATGCATGAAGGTGAAATAGAGGAAAAGAGATGTAAAAGTGTAAAGGAAAACGTTGTCTCAAAATCAATACATTTTGAAGATTACAAAAGGTGTTTGTTTTCAGGAAAGGAAGAACTGCGAAGAATGAATGTAATTTGTAGTCGAGGATACGAACTTTTCACAGAAAAAATTAACAAACTTCCTTTGAGTGCAAGTTACGATAAACGAATCATTTGTGAAGATAAAATCAACATGCTTGCGTATGGACATTATGAACATAATTCAGGTCACTTTTTTTTGAGGAAAATGTTAGGTAGGCTACCTGGTATGGACCTGGAGGACCAGATTTCTTTGATTCTACGGATCCGATTTTCTTTGATTCTAGGGACCCGATGATAATTTTCTCTGATTCTAGAGACCCAATTTTCAGCTCTAGAGACCCGAATCGGGTCCCTAAAACACCTTAAAAAACCTGATTCAAAGTTAAAATAATATGGAAATAGAGATGTTTTGTGGTGTGCCAGACAATATTGGAGACAACGGTGGAAATAATTCTCATTTGAAACCGAAAATCTTAACTTATTATTTTCAAAGTTATTCGATTCTCGGAACAGAAACGACAATAACTCAAACTGAAGTCAAAAAGTAATTTAAAAATTGAAAGAATTTTTGACGCAAGTCAAAATGTGTAGCCGGTGAAACCGATTAGAATACAATGTTTGTAAAGGACGATGAAAAAGAAAATGAAAAAATAAAGTGTTCCTGTCATAAAAAAGATGGAAAAAATCCATTTTGGCGCATGGATTCTATTCTTCAGGTTCAGGACAAGGATTTTCATGAGATTTGCATTTTGATAACAAAAATTGGACAGTTGAAAAAATACACCTGAATGTGGAAAATACAGTTTATTTTATGTTGCTTTGCATGAAATTTGTCACTGCCTTAAAGCTTTCATCAAAACGAGTGAGATAGCGTAATGGCACCATGTTACCGACTGCTTCAAGAAATGTATGGAGGAGCAAGGAGTGTTGGGTTGGAGTGAGAGCTACTTATAATTCCAAAAAAGCAAAACTAATGCTTAGAAAGATTGAAAAAAACTCTAAGCCAGAAAGGGTCAAAATTGTTTTTACTTTGAAACTAAAACATTTCAGGGAAGCGGTACGGAAATGTCAAAGACCTCAAGGGACACTGAGGGTTCTGAGACCACTGCTGACAGAATCTCTGATGGTGTCTCTGAATAGTCGTTTAAGAAACTGTTAGCGAAACTCAAACACACAAAAAGGAAACAACTTATCGAGGAAAATTTCGGTGTATCATAGAAATACATTGATGTATTTTAGGTATACTTTAGGTTCGCATAAGTGCATTTAAATATATTCAAGGTATATTTAAACACACATTTCAGGGTATTTTAAGTTGTTTTTAAAAACTGCGTTTTATCCGAAAATGTCGGCAGAAGAATGTAGTTAGACGGTAGTAGATGTATACTGGGGGTTCAAGGATTGTTTTCAAACACCCTGTGAATGCTCTCAAAAGAACAAAACAGAGTTGTTTCTCAATGATATTTGAACGACATCTAATTCATATTTAAATGATATTTTTGAAAACATGAAAAAGCAGTTAAGGATTATTTTGATATTCAAGCGCGAGGCCCCAAAAGGCGCGAGGCCCCGGACATCTAACCGGTTTGCCCAATGGTTAATCCGGCCCTGCTTGTAGAACGTCAATATCATCATTTTCGGCTTTGCGCAAATTGATTTACGCTTTTCCATTTTTCCTACGTAACAGTGGGTGTGGGGCCCTCACAAGTGGTTTAACCTAGGGCCTCGCGTCAGCTAAATCCGTTCCTGACCCCAGATACGTTGGTTCGCCATGTGTCCAGAATGTTCCACGAAAGATTGGCAAGGCACGTCAGGCCAGCTATACCCACGAGCAAGCGGCCCAGAAGTCGACAAGAACCACGTGGAGTGATTACATCTCCAACCTTGCCTGATTCCTTCTTGTTGTGGAGCTGCCAGAACGACCTGAGATTGCTTGTTGATCGTTAGGCATCTCGAGACCTAGGGCTGCGATCCGCTCCAGAGGTAAAGATGGCACGAAAATGAATAAAAAACGGGTAACGAGCAGGGAAGTGTTCGTTGATCTTTTATCTGTACAAGCAGTATTCTCGTTTCTTCTGTATTAGGCGGCTGCATGTACGATGTACGTAAGTCAGAATAAACGAAATAACAGCTGTGATGAATGTGGTGCAACATTTGCTGTTTCACTGTCGCTATAGCGCAGGGGTCACCAACGTAGTGCCCACTGGCACCAAGTCGCCCGCAAGGACCATGTAATTCACCCGCGGGCCTGTTCTAAAAATAACTTTAGCGTGATAAATGTCTTCACATTAACGAATATCGATGCTAAAATAATTAAAAGTAATTGGGCAAAAATTTCATTTCAGAAGCGTGTATCAAATTAGTTCCCTTCGCATTAATCTGTAGATAAGAAGTAGCTCTCAGTTTCAAAAAGATTGTTGATCCCTGCTATAGCGACAAGCAATTTGAATGATTTAATTATTTTTGATATTGATACGGGACTATCTGTTTGAGTACAATGGATACATTGCCGACACGAATTGAAGCAAACAATGCATCCTGAAAAAAAATTCCGAATATTTTTTGAAATTTCTCGGTCGGATAAATCAACATCAAGCGCGACTCCCTGTCCTCGCAGTTGTTACGTCGCTGCCGAATCAAACAGGAATTCATAGCCACACTGCGCGATATCAACATCGCGACTTGATTATCTGGCTGTCATAAAAGGCAAATGGCGTGGTAAATTCATAGCAAAGGAGATCCCAAGATGGGGAAAAGGTGTGGAAAGGCAGGATGGCAGGCAATTATTGTCACCGAAAGGTTAACTGTTTAAATCGGTAGTAGAAACCTGACGCAAGGGGGGAAGGAAAACGATAGAACATATCCTACACAGTTCACGACCTTAGCCTGTGGACATGTTGTTGCTAAATACACCAGCAAATGTTGAATACACCGCTGAAAACCAGCATGAGGTGCAACGGATATGGATCTAGGCGTTAGTCATCCTGTAACACAGAGATGCAGCTACATCGTTTGCACATTACCCGGTCGTTTTCCCGGCCCACAGCCACGTATCCGGGTAAAACGAGCGGGTCTGCTGAACAGAAGCACTGCTGCATGTTGACGTTCTACAAGAAAACCCGTCACGAGATGCTGAGAAGGGCGCCGCTGCTACAATCAATTTGAACACAAAATAAGCGACCTGGGGATCACCTCTAACGGAAGCTAAATTACTTAAACGTTCCGCAGTTTCGTACAGCATTTCCAGTGCCAGATTTTGCGATAACCATCGAGGTCAGTAACCAACCATTGCTGACGGCTTTTTTATTTGCCTATAGACTAATATTGAAATTGCTTTCGGAACTTGATTTTCGTGTGAACAGATAACTTGCTGACTCCAAAGTGTTTGACAGCAGCTACCATGCACTGTTGGGTAGGTTTTCGTCACAGTATGGAAGACACTGACGATTGTCGAATATCAAAGCCAAGCTAACGCTGCAACTTAACTATCTTCTGTATTTATCTATATCAGAACCGTGCCAGCAGTATCTTTCATGTTCCAACTAAATGCCTGTTCGTCATTCAGCAATTTCCGCAAGAAGCAGCAAAAAATAAATGCACCATTCACAGGCCTTGCTTCGGACTATGTTCGGTTACAGCACTGCGACACTTCATGCGGTTACATGAAGTTGTTTTCTCCTGCCAGAGCCAAGTTTCTTGAAAGAAGAACTTGACCGGCGTCGCGGGCCTCGCTGGTGCTGCCCCAGCCAGTGCTCTGCCCGCAAAAAGTGGGGACAAGGTCAGACAGCACGTGATCATCAGCAACGAGGTTATAACATGTCGCGGCTGAAAGGAAAGAAGTTGGAAATTCGAATTTGTTCCATCACTGTCGTCGCAGATAGGAATAAAAAACGCATTCTCTTGCAAAATGCATCCAATCACATGATATAAATGCACACAACTGCAAGCACCAACAAAGGACATTTGCATTGTAGCAGTTCGCCAGTTGTACTAGCGAATCAAAATCCGAGAACTATAATCATAACGCACTCCTGTAACAGGAAGTGCGTCACCAATTGCGAGTGCGAATGACGTTGTTTTGGCGTTATATTGCTTCGGTGCCAGTGAGAAGGAAATAGGCGCCAAGCACTGAAAAGGTCAAGGTACATTGTGCCAGTGCCGCGGAAATGTTGCTGACGTGCAGGAAGCCAACACAAGTCGAGCGCAAATTCTGTGTTTGCGACGACAATGTTTTGCCAATTCTACCATTTCATCGCATCACAAAGAACCAAAATTTCATCAAGACACTCTATGTCATTTTGCATGAAAAATAACCAGAGAACTTACAATAATAATCATAATATGACTCCACTCTGTAGAGAAGGGCGTCTGTCAGAACTATCATACCAGCCTCCTGCAAATTAAAAGCAGTTATCTCAGCCTGTTACATTTGAGAATGAACAAGCATTGCATCATGAAATGAAATACGTTCGTATTTTCTCCGAAACAGTATGCTCTGCTAAAAAAAAGCAAACACTTTTGTGTTTGTATTAAAATTAAACTATTTACCCTAAGCATTGGCACAGTCTGTCGTATACTTTGAACAGTGTATAGTAGAAGCCGCCTAATAAATATACGCATAATAAATCCATTCTGCCATCAAATCCAATTTGCCTTGAGACGGGAGTTTTCCAGTTAATATACACTGTGAAATCCGCAGTTGATAAATCCAGACTCCGCTTTGAAAATCTGTTTTGAATTCTAAGCATACTGTATTTGTAAAAAATAAAGGGTTTCCTTCATCTCATTTCGCCAGTCATTTAACTCTAGATCATCCATCTTCTTGAATTAGAAGTTCAGTCACAGCAACCGAGACGCGTGTTTTAGTGTACACTGCGCAATGAAAACATAAAGACGAGATAGGACAACAGCTGAAAAGCTGAAGTAGTGAAATTATTTGAATATTGTTGGAATTTTGCTACCTATTGTGCTTTTGGTCCAATGCACCTGTTGATAAAACCGCCGCTTTTTTTAATTCCAAGTCGGCTGGAATCAAGGTGGGCTTATTAAGCGGCATCTACCGTAACAGTAAAAGCAAACATACAACAAGTTCTGCATGAACATGTGCCAGGCGCTTTTTTAATAAGTAGAAAGCTGTCACCACAATGAAACGAAAATCAAAAACCGGCATCGGGAATCGAACCACGAGCCAACATTAGCTTTGCCGAAAAACAATAAAATTTTGAGTGATATTACACAGGTTAAGAAGGGGAACTCTTAAGTCCCGTGTGCCCCACTTTTTTGCAAGGATTTTTAGCGCAATAACTCGCCACCCGATTGAGCTAGAGAGCTGTTCAAACCATCTACTGGTTCGGCAAGTCTTGTAGTTGAGATTGAAAAAAAAATTTTCGTTTGGGGTTCTCTGTGGGGGACGTCACCAGGGGGGTGTTTTTGCGTTTTTTGGCCAACTTTACGCGGAAGCAGGCGCCAATCCAATGAGCCAATTTTTTGGCTGTTTGTTTCTCGGAATCTAGAATATTATCCGAGTCTTTAGAGCTCTTGATTGGCTTTCTAGCATAACTGGAGCCAAAATTATGGCTCAAAAACATACATTTGGTAAAACGTCTACCCCTACAAATGTTGAGGTATATTACACCAATATCAATATTATATATGGCCATAACTCGCCAGCAGTTTGAGCTTGAGAGCTGTTCAAGCCCTCTATAGATGGGGACAGTCTTGTAGTTCAGAATGAAAAAAAACAAAGCTTGAGATGTCGTTTGTTTGTTGATGTTTACATAATGGGAGGATGTTTATGCACATTTGTTTACATTTGGGTGACTTCATCTTCCCCTGGGAGCCGACCAAATCGAGCCTATTTTGCGGCTTAAAGTTTCATTGGATTCTAGGCTATAATATGAGTCTTTAGATAGTTTGATTGACTTTGTTGAGTTTCTGGTTCAAAAGTTATGGCAAAATAACCGAATATTAATTAAGGAAATCCTCAGGAAATCTCCCAGTCATGTGCAAACACTTTGTTTTTTTTGGCCCAAACTTTAGAAACAGAAACGCTACAAAATCGTAAGACTCTTACAATAGCCTAGAACCAGTAGAATTTTGAGACACTAAATTGGCTTGATTGGATCGGCGTTGACGTCATCAAAAATGCAAAACATGCCTACTCATGCCGTCATCAACCAAAAACCCCAAGCCCAAACTTTTTTTTATTCGAACAACAAGACTTCACGAGTCTTTACAATGTTTGAGGAGTCCTCTAGCTAAATCAACTGGCGAGTTATTGCTGGCCAAAATTTGGCCTGTGATGTCAAATTGTACTTTTTGTGAAACTCCTTGATTTTTGTCAAAAATTGTTTTTTTGAGCCATAGTTTTGGCTCCAGATATGCTATAAAACCAATCAAGTGCTCTATAGACTCGGAAGATAGCCTAAATTCTAAAAAAAACTTGAGCCAAGAAATTGGCACATTGGGTAGGCCCCCAGGGCCGGGCAAATTTGACAAAAAAGGCAAAAACATGCCCCAATTCTGGCGGTATCCCCAGAAAATCACAAACCCAAAACGAAAATTTTTTTTTTCTATTTCAACTCGATGACTCGCTGAAATCGCAAAGGGTTTGAACAGCTCTCTGGCTCAATCAGCTGGCGAGTTCTGGCGTTGCAAATCTTTGCAAAAAAAGTGGCGTACGCGGGCTTCAAGCAATTTAAAACAAAAAAATCGTTGCACAACCTGAGACCAGGCGCAGACACAGGGGGGATGCAGGGGATGCATCCCCCCCACCAGACCTAAAGAGGTGCTGACATGACACTTGATTTCATTGAAAATTATCGCAAAAAATATTTTTGCACTGCACATTACTTAATCGCTAAAGATGCTAAAAATTAACTTATGCTAAAAATTAGTCAGAAACGTTTCTTCGTTTCATGAGATGAGCCGACCTTAGTTTGTGGAACCTGATTTAAAATAGTCAATGATCGCATGGGCGTCCGCAGGGGGGGAAAACGGGCATTTGTCCCCCCCTGGAAATTGGAATTAAGAACCAAATATTTCTGGAAAAAACTGAAGTCGGCATCTTCATTCCAATTTTTTAAT
>JGI24158J21664_10000111_pt1 | contig 52237 bp, 33 predicted proteins | sample Ectturendosymbi3_FD_21664 | JGI IMG/M metagenome (IMG submission 21664) | reverse complement strand
TAGACTGGAAAGGCGGGAATGCTTTAACATTAACCGTTGCATAACAGTGGTAAATCTTGTTTCAGTATCTCAATGACTTTGGCATTAGAGTGCGGACTGCTGACTCCCTATACTAGCTTTGCTGATCAACCGTAATATGGTGATCAGTGTATTGTACTTAGCTTAGTCTAGTAATTTCTAGTAATTATAGCTTATCACTGACGCTAAAAAAATGAAAAAATGCCTCTAAAATATCCCTTTTTCACAAAAGAAACTGCAAAATATTCATGGGCTAAATAGGACAAATAAATAAGGATTTTGTTTTTGTGTTTTGACTGAAACATCGTCCACACTGTACGTCTTACTTCAATGCTTAAAACTTACCAATAGGCCTAATTGATATTTGACTTATTAAGCTTATTAATAAATAAACATGGACAGAAGAAAGGGGATCGTCTCCTTTACAAGTGTAGAACTTATGCAAATGGTTCTAAACAAACGTAAAAAAGCAAAAGAGGTACAAATGAGTGAGGAGGAAGTTGCAGCCAAGTCAAGAAAGATTCAAGCTACTATTTACAGTGACAGTGAAGTCCAGCGGAGACATTTCTGTGGAACCTGTAAGAGGACAGAAAATCGGGGAACATGGTGTGACAGACTTAGATCTATGTAATGATGAGAATAGACCTAGTTTAACCAGCGGTGCGGTAGAAGAAGAATGTCAAGAAGTATCATCGAAAAACACGATAGATGAGTTGGCTGACGCTATCAATGTAGGCAACGATATTGGTCTCCGGTCAGCCAATATACCGAAAGAAATGCAGAAATATTGGTTGAAAAATGAAACAGGTTCTCTTTGACATTGTGATCAAAAGCTACTTTTAAGCCATGATGTTCCGAAACACAGAAAGACAGAAACTCGTCAATGGAAACGCACCAGAAGTCTTATTCGTCGGCAGAACCACACTGGCGAAGTAGGTGATAGAAGCAGGCTTTGTTTTTCTCTCACAAACTTGTATTTATCGTTTCAGTTGTAGACTGATGTGCGCGGACACAAAAAAATGTGCGCATTTCCTTATTAGAAAAGGAATCTGCCACTGAAAGCACTCTTTTGAGCGCCTGAGGAGCCACGAGCAATCAATGGAACATAAAGATGCCCATGCCACGATTACGTGTAGCCGCAGATGTAACTGATCACTATGAAGAATTGATGCAGAACTAGTCAGTCAGGTCAGTCAATGCGAACAATACCGGAAATTGCCTCTGCCTGCAACCTTTGGTTTCTGTCGTAAAATTTATTGCTGAGCGAGGACTGGCGTTTAGAGATGATGAAAACGTTGGATGGTCCAGCAACTTTTTTCAAGCAAAATGTTCAAAAAAGAAGATGCGATGCTTCTGGTGACCAATTTTGCAACAGTTTCACAAATCGCTAATCATTGTCAAATATCATTTGCATCGTAAATTTTGTTGCACTTGAGTAAACAAATGTGACGTCACAAGATTAAGTGTCTTTGTGTGAACGTCATAAATATCAACGATCCATGGAAATACTAGTGACGTCATCGATCATCCCTACCGAAAGATTCTGTATCCGCACATGGGGCCTCGCACCACGCCTGGGCCCCAGGCCCCCCACCATCTAAATCCGGCGCTGCTTGCACCCCCTGCGTGCTCAGCTCCTACACCACTGAAATTACTTGCAAATACATTAGTAGAAAATTTCATTCAAGGAAGTCGACTTGCAGCTGTCATTTCCTTTTTTTATCATTGGTTGGGTATATATCTGTGTTGTGAACCACTCACTTGCAAGCTCCAAAAAAGCCTGCCATTATTAACAGTATTCCAGCATACCTGATGTCTTTTCTCCATGATCTTTGCATCTTGATGAAATCTTTCCTCTTGCTCTTCATTAAATGCTCCAAGATTTTCGCGAAAATAGCCAGTGTTACTGTGAAGAAAGTGAACTTTCAAATTTATAATCCATCTGAGATCTAAATGTGTTTTTCAGTTTAGCGAATAGTGTGGGACCATATTCACCTTTAAAATTTGCGAAAATGTTTGCAGCAATATCGCAACACATTATGTAAACTACCATTTAACAGAATTCATTTTTGTTTCAAAAACTGAAATTTTTATTAGCCTTCTTAACGGCGGACCATCAAAATCCCTGCCTTGAGTTTTATCAAATACCTTTGGAGAAGTCTTTGAAACGTATTTAAAGAGTTTCCATCCCGGTCGAGCGCTTTAAAAAAGTTTTGGCCAAATCTCCTTGACCTGATGTTGACTCCTCGCTCTGCTGTCCCAAAGACACATGAGTTACGGTTACTTGGTGTTCTACCTTGCTTTTCTAAGCATTAAAACAACGGTAAGATCACCACGCATGATAGGCGCATGTTATTCAGAACATTTGCATTTTTCGAAAACCATCGTCATTGTATTTTAACTCTCCTCCATGAACAACTAAGATTTCCATTAAAATGGCACCTCAAGCTTGCCTAAAAACAATCAATGTTTGTGGTGTCTATCGAGCAGATCACAGCCCTCTGACACAGTGAATCGTTTTGATCTCTTCGACGTCTGTGGCTATTGAGGTACAATGGAAAGTAGCTTTTTGTTCTGACTGCGTGTCACGAGAACGTGAATTTAACAATCAACTTTAATTGGGTCAAATCTTCTCCATTGCAGATTTGTCGCTGAGTGGAACAGGCTGCCTCTTTGCAACATTATTCATGATTGTTTTCTCGACTCTTTCGGCCTACGCTTTCGCAGAGGAGAGCGGACAACTGTCACACACTGGTAGCGGCGGTGGCCTTTTTGATCTCTCCCTCTACACGCCAAAACTAACAGACGCGTACTGGTTCACAAGCTGATGCTGCTCTATATTTGCTTTCTCGGAGTCCCATCTGCAGACTCTGTGATTGCTTCTCACAGGCTTGCATGCAACGATTTCGGTAGGTCCATGAGTTTGCGCACAACCGATGTAATGGTTCTTGGGTCTTTAAATCTGCCTTCCATTACTATTAGTGGAACGTAACTCGAGGTTGTCAACAAGTTTTCCTACCAAGAGGATCTGTGGTCAACTCTTCCAACAGCTCGAGTGGTGAAATCGGTAGAACAGGCAGTGCATTATTGACGCTTCCACTAACGTCTGGAGGTGTGGCTCTTACATGTGGAGCAACCAGGCGTGTAGTGCTAAAAAACAAGGGTGGGAACGCACCCAAAAACTGGTCATTTTCAACAGAACTTAAAACTCATTTTTCAATCAGTATTTAATGAAATACTCACTTTCATTACACTACGAACGAAAACATGAAAACGTGTGGGAACGCATTCCCGCCCGACTATACACTCCTGGGAGCAACACATATCTTTTAATCAAGTTAATAATCAGAGTCTACTCGGTATCCATGCCGAGCGTCCTATACTGCAGGCTATTGTAGCGAGATATGGTGCACATACAATCATAAGAGTCAGCTCAAAACCTTCCACTTTTAATGCCTGCTTTTCATTGCAGCGTCTCATAGAACTGCTCTTCTTTACTACACCATGATGTGAAAAAAGGCTTTTCAATCCTCATCTCTATGTTGTGTCTTTGTTTCTGCCACGTCAGCAGAACGGAAGACGAACACCTGGCAAAGAACGCTCTCTAACGTCAGTTTCATACACTCCGCCTAGGCACGCCGTGCCTTGGAGCCTGGACATCTGCTTCTCTCAGCGCTCACCTGTCCACCAGGTGGAAACGCACCGCATATCCAATCGAGACATCCATTTGTACCCGCCACACAACAATTCATCAGTTCATCTGAGGACAACATACGTGCGGCGCTCTGGACGGATCACAGATGGAAGGCGGAGTGGTTGGAGAACACTACGAGACTCCGTACTTTCATCCAATCCCGTCGCCGGGGACTTTGGTGGGCTTAGGCTTCCCTAACAAAGCTCCATAGCCCCCAAATTGCAATATGAAACACTATAAATCTGTGGAGATTTCGTCAAATTTTCAATGTGAAGCCTCCCTGCACAAACACAAACCCCCCCTATTGAAGACTTTCTGGCTACGATTCTGCTTTCATCTCCGACATTAGCATCCTGGAATGGCCTTTCAAATTATAGCGTGGTTTCGGCTTAACCGCCTACGCATCGGTGTCGGACGATTCTGCTCCTGCTTACACAAATGGGGTATGGCAACTTCTGCGGCTTGTGACTGTGGCGCAGACCACCATGTAGTCCTTCACTGTCCGATCCATCGACCTCCTCATGGAGTCCAATCCATCGACCTCCTCATAGCCTGATGGTTCTGCATGACGATACAATCGAATGACTGCTCAACACCTGCCCGAAATCTAGTGCGGCCTAGCAGTGGATTGAAAGAACTGGCTCAACCAAGAAGACCAGGCAGACCCAAACTGCGCGTCAGCGATGTAGCCCGGTGTAACTTGTCGGGGTTCAGTATTCCATAACGCTTTGGAATAGCGCAGTGGTTCTTAACCTGGGTTCGATGGAGCCGTTTCTTGAGTTCGACGAAGGCCATTTGAAACATGACTGAAAGCGTGGTTATATCATAGCAATTTTTACTTTCTGTTATACTGGGCAACAATGGGGTTCGACAAAAGCTTGGAAAAATACGTAAGGGTTCAGCGTTTTTCTAAAGGTTAAGAACCACTGGAATGGAGAGACGACAGCTGGTAACCGAGCTGTATGTTTTGAATAAATATGATTAGTACCTTTAAACAGCTAAGATTTGCATTTAAAATTATGTCATTTGCCTCAAATTGCAAAACTTATTGGTTGCCCTGAAAGGCATGTTAACACACCAGTGGGAAAGGTGTTTGTTTGGGTAATCTATTTCAATTTGAATTTCATTTCCTCTGACTTACTATTATAGAATAGTTCTATTCTTCATCTTTGTTAAAAGACTTCTAGCCAATTTTTTATCAATTTTTTTTTAAATGACGTGTTTTTATAGAAATTTTGATTGTTAATTTTTTTTCCATGTGCTTCTTTATTAAAAGTTAATGAATAATTGTACGAGCAATACGGTATTTTTATTAAATTTTCAAAATACTCCTGTAATTTTTTCCTTCACTGCAAAAGTTTTGTTACGTTAATATGTTGAAAAGTTAAAAATGGAAGCAAAACGAATTGTCATGTTGGTTTCAGCAGAGACTGAAGAAAACAATGATAAAATCTACAACGACCATATCGTCCAAACAGTTACGTCTTTTGAAAATACATCTGTAACGCCAACTTTGTATATTTCACTTGGTTACGGCAAAATTTTTTATGAATAAACGAATCATTGGAGCTTACATCCTGGTGTTGACTTGTAACGTGGTAAATGTTTTATTTGAAATGGCCACGTATTTGAAAAGAAGAGTACAGCAGACCGATTGACATAAATCAAATAAATGCCATTTAAAAATCACTGCAAGGTTTCTTCACTGCAGTTGATACTTTACGTTTAGTCCTATCACACTCATACAAACTAGATTTTAATTTTATTTGGATAGATTTGACCAGAAGTTTTGTGTGTTTTGTTTTTGTTTTTTACTCGTCTTTAGCACTCAAAGAAAAAATCAAACATCAAGATATTTTTTGATGTTATTTGGTTTATACCAGGGGTGTAATCAAGCGATAACGCGTTCCCACACTTTTTTCGTGGTAACCTGACTTGGAGATGGATGTTTTTACTCAGTTTCTTGTGTGCGGCTCCAGACGTCGCATAAATGCATAAATGGCAAGCCATCACTTGCGTAGCACCCTACCATAATTTTGCAATTACTGAAAATTTTATTTTTTTGACTGCGTTACCACACTTCCTTCTTCACGTTCCCATACTTTTACTTAAATATGGCTAGTTTTTTGGGCGCGTTCCCACATTTGCTTTTTAATACTACACCCCTGGTTAATATGGTTTTACTCACTTAAGCACAACGAATCCATTGATCTGTCCATGTAATCACGATCTTTTGTTATATACATGGTGCAAACCAAACCACAAAATACGTTTGAAAAAACTCAGTGCTCTGGTTAACTTACAACGCCAAATTTTTTCACTTTTGCAGAAAATTATAAATTAGATGACCTTACCTTGAAATGTGAATCAGGACCACATGAACAGTTATAGTTTTTTCTACACTCACTGAAACACCTTTTCAAAAAAGAAAAAAAGATATATTTCTATTAGAAGAGTGAAAACTAGTAACTACAGGTAGTTAATATTCTGTTTGGGCTATATTTACGCTGCTGTGTGAAATTAGAGCAAGAGTAAAATTCGAAAAATTACAAGATCAGTTGCGAAAGCTGGGTCTCAACTTCTTTAAAGTTCCACGACCAATCATATTCAATCTTCCTGGCAACTATTGTGTTGTTCTTTAATTTTCTGTGTGCTTTCTGCAGCTAAAAGGCTATTTGCTTAGCGGCTTGAAAAGCGAAAATGGGAGCTAATCGATGCCACCTTGGATAAGAATAACAAAGCCATAGTGGTTCAGATTTAATCGACAATAGCAAATCAATATCTCACAAGCAAAAGCCTTCCTTTGTTGGAAAGACTTTACGGCTGGCTTGTGACTGCTGGCAATGGTATGTTCTTCAGTCAAACAGCTCATACATTATAGCAGACATGTACGGTTTGCGGATGCTTTATGTTGGTGTTCACACAAGGTCGAGAATTTGTTTAAATTGTTGGCAAAGGTACGAATCACGTACTTCGTGGATTTGATCACACTGGTGTAAGTAGGAGTAGAATTTTACCTTCATGCAACCAGAAATGCTCAATAAATAAACTGTAGCTCCGGAGTTCACCGGAGTTAGTCTTGTGAACTATCCGAATACTTTTCAGAATTTAGAAATGTGAAAAGTTTCTGCACGAGGTGAGACTGCGTAAGATAGGAAAATAGTTTTTTCTTTAAACAGCCAACACGAATTGAGCGGACCCAACAGATAAAACCCTGAAGAATCAAAAGTTGTGAGCTATGTACAGGAATCTGTGTTTGAAACATCAGGATTGGAGTTCTCCTCAGTACGTAAAATTTTCAGATCTTGATGGCAGCAATGTTATAGGTAAAGAATCTGACGCCATCAGCTGATTACGGGATAGCTGCACAAAGCACTTCCATCGAGCTGCACAAAACACTTCCAGTAGCTCAGGTGAAACATTCCACCTGGCACATCAACTGGTACAATCCATAATTTCAATTTTAGTCTCATTAGCTAGCAACTGTGTACTTTGTTTTCTTCTTCCGTCATATATTGTGGAATTTTTCAGGTTTCAATCAAGAATCTAGTGTTGCTACCATGTCGAAACGACGTATCACATCCAGTGGTTTGAGCTTGCTAGGAAATCCTAGCACTGGCTTTGAAGGTAAAGCAGTGCCGAAATTGCCTGAAGCTAGGGGAATGAATCTTACAGATATTATGATCTGGAAAAAGTTTACAAGAAACTTGCGACAACGTGTTGTTGAACGAAAAAAAGAGAAAAGAACCTTTTGTTGGGTAAGCAGGTCATAATTATTTGCTCATTTGTTGATTGTGTTCAATTTTTATTAAAACAACAAGTGTTGGATAGTGGTTGTGCTCGGTAGCAATGTGTATTTTCACTGAAAGGCAGGCAATATAGTGCGTCGTGGCCAGGAGCTTTCACCTCATTTGTCCCTGCAAAGAACACAACTCACGATTCAGTTGCCGCCTAAATAATACTAAAATCACTTGATTGAAAACATGCTGCATATGGTTATATCAACTTTGTTGTATTTGGCCTTGGTTACCTTCAACTTTTTGCTTTGCAAATTCACCGCAAAATATCTGAACAAGCGTTGTCATTTATGAGAAAGCATATATCTGTCTGGTCATTCTTTATGTTCTCTCGAAATTTTGAAACGTAAAAGGAGGGTATGAACACCACTCTAACTTTACTTGAAATTGAAAAACTACGTTTTGCAGCTTGATCGAAGTTGGAACAAAGATGTCAGGCGCTCAGGCATGATGAACGCACAAATGGAACCAACATACAAAACAGAGCCAAACGAAAAACCGCCACTCACAAAATGCCAAGAATTAGTTGAAGAGTACTTGAACGAAAAATTAACCAACGTGAAATACGAAGACATCCCTCGCGCTGCGGAACTTTCAACGTAAGTTACGATTGTGGGTTTGAATTTTCCAGAAATTTTCCACTCAGATAAGCATTGCGACACTACAAAGTTGCTTACCTGTTTAATATATAATCATCTTATGTTAGCTGCAAAGCCCAAAGAAGGAAAGTCATTGTGCTAGCACGGTATGGCCACGCTAAATGTCATACAAATTCACACCACAATAGCGCGCATCACGCAGTGTGTTTCAAGAGGATATTTGTTCAGACAAATCCTTCACTCACTTCTTCCAGCGTAGGTTTGCAACTGCATACTGGGCAATCAGCCCCAAATATTTACTTCTTATCAGACCATTACCGTGCTGCAATTTCGATGTACCGGCAACTGACCACCAAACCCTTCAACCTTGAGATTCCTGAATCAAAAAAAGTAAAGATTGAAAGTGAAACATTGTATATTTTTGACACTCTTAGGTGCATTTTCAGGGTATCAAAAAAGAGCTAAACGTTTATTTCAAGAAAGAAACATCTACGCAAAGAAATCAAAAAGAGACGGAAAATAATTTTTGTGTACATAACTTACTGCTATGATCTAACGTCAACGCAAAGCAAAACCTTTGGTAATTTGCATAAGTGTACAGCACGGAGATGCAGGGGATGTGGTTGCATCCCCAACCCTGGAAAATTGGCCATTATTCGGGCAAAAATTTTCAAGATTTGGGCAAATTATACAGCTACATTCGAATTTAAGTGAGGTAGTATATATTTTGCCGTCAACGGCAAAAACTCTGTTGAGACTATTTTGCCATTCGTTTTTCCTCTGATGGCAAAATAGACACTGCCTTTAGGTGAATTGGAATCATTTGGTAATTCCAACAAATGTCATCAAATTTGGGCCAATTAAAAAACTTCATTCAAGTTTTGGGCAAAATTAGAAATATTTGGGTAAATTAAGAGCATTTGGGTACAGTCCAACAGCTTCAATTTATACATGAACAAATGAGAAAAACTTTTTTCAAATTTGGGTAAAATCAAAAATATTTACATCAACTGGAAACATTTGGGTACGTCCATCAGCCTAATCAAATTTTGGCAATTTTCAACAGCTTCATTCAGTTGTGGGCAACTTCAAACAGTTTTATTCGAAGTTGGGCTATATAGAATTGCTCCATTGAAATTTGAGTGTATTTAGAAATGCCTGGATGAACTATAATAGCTTTATTCAAATTTGAGTGAACTTAAAATCATTTGGGTAAATTTTGACAACCTCAATCAAATTTGAGCAAATTAGAACAACTTCATTCAAATTTGGGTGAAATTATGAATATTTTCATAAATTGGAAAGCTTTGGGTAAATTCTAACAGACTAAAACAACTTTGGGCAAATGGCAGTAGCTCCATTCAAATTTGGGCAACGTGGAACAGCTTCATTCAGTTTTGGGTAACTTCAAACAGCTTTATTCAATTTTGAGCCACTTCAAACAGCTTCATTCCAATTGGTGTAGTATACAAGCGCTTCATTAAAATTTGGATACAGTTGGAAACATTTTGGTGAATTCCAACAGCCTCAATCAAATTCGGGTAATTGAAACACCCCCATGCAAATTGGGTAGAGTTAGAAATATTTCAAAATTAGGAACATGTAGTGGTAACCAGTGATGTAGTAGAGACTCAAACCTTCGAAACCTAGACCGAGACCTGGTTAAAACTTCGAGACCGAGACTTCATCAAAAATTCCGAGACCGAGACTTGAAATTCGATGCCGAGACTCCAGGCTTCAAAATTTGTGCATTTTGCCGAAATTTTTTCAAAATGTCGTCATCACTTGTAAGTTAAAATTTTTTCAAATTTCTGGCACTTTTCCGACCTATTTTGGTTGTTTCTTACCTGAAAATACAAAAAACAAAAAATCATTGAAAATATAGTAGTTTTACTAAACCATTTCTTTGCAATATTCAAAGTCTTGAGACCTGTAGCCTTCGAGACCGAGACGAGACCTGAAACCTTCGAGACCGAGACTCGCAAAAATGGTCTCGAAACGAGTCTCGAGAACGAGACCAAGTCTCGAGACTCCACCACTAATGGCAACTACCATTCCAACTATCCTTAAATTTTCTAAACATCAAATTGTTGGTGCTGTAAATGTTTTTGAGCTATAACAACTAAAATGTTAGTGCAAATGATGTGCGTTGATACTGTGATGTTTTCATCTTTCAAGTTTGTTCCATGCTGTGAAGTTTTCAAGGCTCCATTTGTTGCTGTTATGCTTTCATGGGCAGCAGTACCTAGTAAAAACAGCTGTAAATTGCTTTTTTATAATAATGTAGCTTTGATTCGTTACTGAAGTTATCACAGGAAGTAGTATTTGCAGCTGCAAATTGTTTTATGGTAATAATGTGGTGTCGCTGTGATATGACACTGTAAGTATTTCAGACTTGCTTGATGTTGTGAGATTTACAAGTATGAATCTGTTGCTGTGAACTATTCATGAACAGAATTAACTAAGCAACTGCAGCTGCAACATGTTGTGTAGTAGTAGTGTAGTTGTGATTTCATATTGTTTGGGTTTACATATTTTCCATTTGTTTCATGCAATGAATTTCACATGTTGCCTCCTGCCAAATTTTAATGTTTCGATTTAATGCTGTGACGTGAAGGTTTCATGAACAGTAGCAACTGTATTATCTGTTACACTGCATAATTCACTAATGCAGTTCAGTGAAGCACTGCTTTTTTATGAAGTATTCTTGTTGAGTTACAAGTCAGTTGTCATTGGAAATTTACATTTGTACACATTCCTTGGCAGTTGATCATATAGGCTGCAGTACACATAGTCTGCAGTATTAATGTCTGAATCAGTTCCATATTGCTATTTTTTCTTAGCATGCTGTGTTCAAGAGCACATTTAACTGTCTAAAGTGGAGTGGTTTTTTAGTTTTCATAATGTGACTTTGGAAGCTGTAAAACTGTAAGTTGTGGTATTTTAAGTACAGTACAACACATTGCAATGAAGATTGCTTCATGTGGAAGACTAAGCTATAACCTATGGTACTTATTGAATTGCCTCCTTCCCCTCTCCTTACGAGAGGCTTGACCAGTTCACAACAATGTAATACCGATTGTGGCCAAGACAAATGCACTCATCTATGCTAGATAAGAACAAACCTTAGCTATTAGCATGATCGTGCTGGAAGAAAAAGTTTGGAACTTAAATAAAAATTTAAAACGAAGACGGTGAAAAACACTTTCCAGACGTGGTGGCATTAACAGTAATTTTTGGGGAGATTTGTTGTAATTGGCTAAAATTTTTCAACATAATAAAAATTACTGTTGTTCACATATGCCTGTGCAGAATATTTATTACTAGTTGAGGGAATAAGGCTTTGATCCCTCTAGTGACACACTCTTTTTGCGATTGCGTTTATTTAACCCGCCATTTATATGATTTGGCCATGAAGAGGTGTATAAACAATAGTAATTTCAAAGTCAGGGTTGAGAAATCTGTCAGTTTCCAATTTATCAACAAGATTTAGATACCCACATCAACGAACTTGCATGGCAATACGTTACCGCCTTGAATTTAATTTGTACATGAAGAATTGCAGAAGCGCGACTCACGCATAAATTGATTTGTTAGTGATATTAGACGATTGGTAACTATTACGCATACAGACACCTTGACTTGTTTACAATGGTACGTTTAGTCTTAACGTTAAAGACTTGTTTTTATACGTTATTTCGGAAAAACAAGATCAAATTTGGACAAAACTTTTTTGCATCCCCAAAACTATGCGCTCCCGTACACCTATGGCAATTTGGAATACCATGTTCATCACAGTAAGTCACCAATATTTGTGACCTTATATTGGTGTCTGTCGCATAATTAGCAAAGCTGAGCAACGAGTAAACACAACTGGAACTAAAACTTATCAAAAAATCCGCGACCTTTTTGTAGTTACCTGTACATAAAAAAATTATGTTGTAGACATAATGAACTTTTCCAAGTTAACTCCAGCGTGGACTGTAAGTCGTGTGAGAGGACTGAAAAGAAGAACTGAAAACTGTTACGTCACTGTTCTATTTGAATAAGAGCTGACGATGCCTGCATCGTAGGCGAAATATATACTCTGTAAGATCTTAAAGTGTCTGTTTGCTGAGAAAGGATTTCTTTCCATAGACAGTGGTAGTTTGTTTTGCTTAGTCGTTCCTACTGTGACCTTTTCCTTTCCTATGTAGGCCTAAAGTAGGCAGCTGGGGTTGCAACTTTTCAATTAGATTCCCTTAATTGGTAGCTTTACTGATTGTGGGTTTTATTTCAGTGTACCAGCTTCAGTGTTGCGTGGTCAACACACTGTATCACCTAATAACGTCAAACAAGCTCAATCTAACGTAAAATACTGAAACAAAAGTCATACTGTTTGCAAAAAGAAATTTACCGCAAGAAGTAAATGTGGCTTACCAATCATTCATAACTCGCACAAAAATTTATTTATAACCTTGCACAAAAGCAAAACTTCCAGCAAAATAGTTAACCCTATGTTAACCCTATAAGGACCGCAAAGCCACGTTTGTGTCTTTGATTTTGTCCAGTCATAGCTTGCCGACCGTTAGAGCTAGAGAGCTGTTCGAACCCTCTGAAGAAGCAATAAGGCTTGATTTTAAAAAATCCGGGCGCTTTTGGGTTTGAACGTTTTTGGTGTGACGTCAAGACTGCGGAAGTTAGGAGATTTTTGAATGAAGTTATTAATCAGGGCCTGAGAAAAAAGTGAAAGCGGCAATTTACTTATTTTTTCTTTTAACATAAACTACGCGAAAATCCGCGTCTTCAAAGCCTTTGATTGGCCATCAAGCGTTAGTGTTTGGCAAACTATGGGCAAAAAAATTGATAATTAATTAATTAATCCCCTGGAGGATTAATTCAATCCTCGATTATTCCAGCATTACACCTAACGCAGCAAAGCATTCATCGACAGAATAACATATTTTTTTCAGTGGTGCGTTTGCGGATTTTCCAGGTGTTTCCCCATTGATCCTTAAAGCGTGTTCAGTTAAGCTTTGTTAATCATAGTATTTGTAAGATTTAGGAACAACCAGCAGGTAAGAAATAGCAGCTGTGTTTCGTCTTATTCTCAAGGTGCTAATTAATGCGATAAAATAACATGTATGAGAGTGTTGCGGTGGACAAGTGCTATGTGGAGGTATTATGCAGTTTCGTTCATCCAACAAAAGTTTTTATCAGGCAAAGTAGTTTGAGGTGATCAATATATACCATCAACAAGTACATGTCTATTATATAGTTTTTTAGACATGTCATTGATACACAGGCTATTGTTCATGGGAATACCATTCCCATGGAATTTTTCCCACGGGATGGGACAGTGAACTTGAAAATTTTCCATGTCCCACAGTATGAAATTTTAACGCCACACAGCAGGAATATTATGAAGTTTAATACATATGCTCACAACACAGTAAGTATTAGACTTTAAGGCTCAGTGCCATGGCGGAGTGATGCGATGACATCGAAGTCAAAGTTATTGGGCCCTTTTTGAGGTGGCAACTAAAAAAGGCCGCCTAATTTCCACTGGCCTCCCTAACAGGGGAGATTTGGGATCCCTTAATCAAGTTTCTGTAGAGGCTAGCCTTCATACATACATATGATATAATGTACCTCGTATTACTAGTTTCGTGTGAATTCCATGGGCTGGGACAGTCACAAGTTGCCATGGGATGGAGCAATAGAAAGTGTCCCATCGGCAAGCGTTGTTGATACATTTACATACCGTAAGCTGCTACATTTCAGCTCTTACAGTTTCAGTCCACACATTTCTTCACCTTGTACAGTTTTTTGTTGTCCTAGACTAGAATCAGGCGCGACAAAGCAGCTGCCGCAGCAATATAATCCGTGCGGTTCATTTTCGTGACTGCAAAGGTTTTTGTTCCTTAAAATGTTTAATGACTTCGCCCTCCACGTGCAGCAACAGTAAATAATAAATTTTTTCGTAGACCATGTTAAAGCTTGAACCAAAGTTCCTTAAATATCAAGGTCATCAGCAAGATTTCTTTTATGGGAAGCTAAAACGAACGATTTGCTGACGTTATGTCCGCAGGGCCGGATTGAGGTCACTGTAGCCCTAAGGCTGTTTTCTAGAGAAGCGCCTATAATTTTGCAAACTAAGCTACGAAAAGTAATGGAAATATATACATGAAAAATAAAATTTGAAAGAGGCTTGCAAAAGAATTTATTTGCTTTAGTTAGTGTGATCAGATATTTCGTCGAATTTGATAAATGTTACGAGATAATTCGGTAGTTACTTGTAATAAAAACAATAAATAAAAAAAACTGTGGGCCAAAATTTCCAGGGCCTAAGGCTATAGCCTTAGTAGCCTAATGGTTATTTCGGCGTTGAATGTCCGTAAAGAAAAATGACGCATGCAGCCAGTTTTGCAAATTACTTACATTACAATGGGCGTGTGAATGGCAATAAGGCAGACACAACTGCGGGGAAAAATCAGTTATGTTGAACTCAGTCTGTTATTGTGTGTTGGGTTTAATTGTTGTTGTTTTTCTTTGATTGAAGGTGCACGGTGGAAATGAGAAGCTAAACTAAAATAAGGTCCAAATCTATAAGGTTATTCAAATGTTTGCCCACACCAGTCGGTTGGTGATTATTGTTCAAAACGTTATCTTCATCGAAGCGAAACTTTTAATAGAACAAAGAAACAAGGAGAGCTGTATGGCAAACTACCGTTCTGTTTACACCAGGGGTCGACAACCTTTGGTCCGCGGGCCAGATCCGGTCCGCCAAGCAATCATCCAGCCCGCAGCTCCTTTACAAATTGTAGTAACTGTATGACTCGCCTAGTGGTATGATATTTATGAATCTGGCCTCTTTGCAACTTCTTGTATTGCATACTTATGAGGAACTGCTTATGAGAAACCGCACTGTGCTATAAATGTATTGTTTGGCCCATTTTGGGCTTTCGCTATTAACTGTGAAAATCAGGAGTTAATCTAATTACAATTCCATAAATTTAAAGTTTTATCAACATCATAAAGAGCAAGGGATCAGAATTGTTGGTGGAAAATTAGTACGGCCCCATACCTTGCAGAATTTGTTTTTTTGCCGCAACAAGGGAAAGGCTGCCGACCCCTGGTTTACACAAATCAACTGCTGCGTTAGCGATTTCTCCATCCAAATTGCCTCTGCATCAAAGGTGCAATAGGGCATTGTCCAACTCACCATCGTCTCTGTGGTTGCCACGCTGAACTCTGCTGAGCATGCAAAACGGTCAATCCAATTTCTGCGCTATTGTGGTCCGATTAACAAGCTTTCTATGGCATTACACAGAAAAAGTTTTATTTTCTGCTACGCACAAGTCAAGTCACTTTTTAAGCTAAGGGAAAAGGTGCCATATCTAACCTTTAGGGCGTGGACCTTGTGGGTGGTTATCCTTAATTTGAAGTTATAAAAAACGTGGTAGTGATACAGTATTGAAGAAAAGCTCGCTAATTTCTAGGAGCGAGTCTCTACTTTGATGTTGCATTGCTTAGGAAGCAACGGGAACTTGCAAAAATGATTTTTCCGGAAACTGAATCGCTCAATCAAATTGATTGACACAAAATAATGATCTGTATGTGTTGCATGAAGCTTTCTTCTTCGTAGAACACCAAATATAAATTGTTTATATTTGTTTTACAGGTCCATATCCGATGAAATTAAAGAAAAATTAAAAAACGCAACCTGGGTAAGGAGATACAGGTGTATAGTGTACGTAACACTGGGACAGAAAATGGACCAAGCAGTTCAGATCAGTAGTCTTTGCGCATGGGATGCAAAGAACGACAGCTACTTCTCCAGCACCTTCCAAAACTGTTCGCTTTTCTGCACAGTAACTGTATATGCCGTCTACAGGGAATAAATTTAGACTTTGTCACGCTGCTGAGGTTTAAAACAGTGCTTGTCAACCGGTGTATCAACATTTTCGAGGGGTGTGCTCAGGGATGTAGTGGTAAGAAGAGGTGTGGGAACGCCGTTCCCACCCTACTACAAACTTGATTTAGGTTGTACCACCAAATATTGCCCAGATGCCCTCACACGCAAAAATCTCCTTAGTTCTCGCAATCCGTCACATGTAGAAATTGAAATGAAAAATTTAGATCTTGAAGCAACATTACCATGTGCCAAAAGGTACGGGAACGCGTTCCCACGCCAAAAATAGGTGTGGGAACGTCGTTCCCACCCCACTACACCCCTGGGTGTACTACCGTGATGGGTTCTACCAGGTGCTTGGATTAAATTCAGTTACATTGCTTCACACATATACTTCACCCGCGTTTGAATTTTGTGTAAGCAGATATAAAACAATCAAACTTTTTTATCCGCTGTTGTTTCGTAATAACTAATAAGCTACCCAACAAAGCAGGCAGTTAGTTGCTGGACTACGCTAGAATACCGAAATTTCAGTGAAAAGGCGATTTCCATTCTTCTTCGCATGTCAATGACAAGGCTTTGCGAACAAGGGTTTTGCGCTTGTAGAAATTAAATCGTTTGTACTTACAAGGCTAAAACTTCGTTTTTCACAATTGCCTGACGAAATTCAGCACTAGCCATCGCATTAAACGAGATATGTTTGCGAGTTCGTTACCATTGTGCATTTTCAAAACATTTTGTACTTAAGATATACCGCATACGCAAAACTCACGTCTAAATCGAAGAAAATGTGATGAAGCATGTTGATACGCTCACCAAATACATAACTGGGGTGTGCAGACTTTTCGAAAATCAAAATCGGGCGCATCGCTACAAGAAAGGTTTGACAAGCACTATTATGCCTTGGCAGCAAACAATGCATTCCTGTGACATCTCACTCTCCGGGTGATTTTGACATCATAATAACGCTTTATTGTATCTGCGTCTAAAACCAACAATGGATTGCGCCCTTGTAGCACAATCGCAAGTTTCGTGCCGTAGTTTGATGACGATGCGGTGTGCCAGTCAATGTATCAACGGAACGTTCCGCCCAACTGCTTCTTACGGCTAATGCACCGAGAGCGCAAAGAGCGCTTTCCCATTGCTCGAAAGTGTTCACTTCAAACGACCTGTGTCCTTGGGATGCCGCTGACCTTGTGAAGCCACACCTGTCATTCTCATTCCAAGCGAGACCTGCTGAAGACCAAACAAGAGGTCTTGCGCATGTACATTTCAATAGGTTGCTGTTCCGGTGGGAGACCTTGTCCGTGAATTTCGCCTCTCGTGAATTTTTATTAAACGTGTCATGATTCTCTCGCACGCACGTTGACAGGCATGATGGCTAAGGCTGAGCAGCAGTACGGTCGGAAATGTAATTAGATTTGCCCTGCTGTTGCTACACCGTGTGAACAACGCGTGGGTGGTAATGCGCCGCCATTATTTCAAAGCTTCGTGCAATAATGCTGAACCAAAGCGAAAGCCTGGTCAGGAATTTGAGCGAACAACTCTTAAAAGTCTCTTAAAAGTATTTATTTTATTATTAACGGTACGCGATTTCGTCGTTGCAAAGCGCAGGTTCGAAACGAAAGTGCAATAATACAGTGCAGTAAACCGGAAGAGTGTGTCAGAACAAAGTACAAGATAACGCGGTAAAGGCGAATATTGAAACGTATCACTCCTGTTCTACAGGAAATCTTGCGCCAAGCGCGAAGAGGAAAGCCTCGTCTTTGTTTCTCCCTGTAGACAAATCAAAGCATCACNGCGCTTAAGGGTCAGACCCCAATGCAACACCCATTTAAGGGTGGCACAGGGAGTATAAATAAGCAATTTAGAAACTATCGGGGAAAAAACAAATGTAGTTTTCGCACCCCGTTGAAGCCGCAGACGTGACTCTTGCACCAAAATTTCAAGTCAAACTTCACACCATTCAAACTTTTCGGCCGCACGTTCAGACAATGATCTTTCTGGCGCAACTCCAACGTTCGGAAAAGTTCTCGATATCATAAGCAAGTCATCCTCCTCGCGGATGAAGCCGAGTTTCTCCCTGTTTCTAAACCATCGTCAATCTGATGCTTCGAAGGATTCATTAACGATGAATTGTACTCGGGTGCATTCGGCACATGCTCCGTGTAACGCTCCCCGTGAGGCTCGGCTCTGCCGTGAAATGACGAACGAGGGCTGCAGTAATTATTTCCCGCGGCCTCTGCCGAAACGTTTTCATGCGACTTGATAATCATGTCCTCGTACACTCGTTCTTTCTGAACTGGGACAGTCTTTCGGGCTGATTTTAAGCTCTTAGGGTGAGACATCACGTAACGCACACTGTCAGGATCCGCGCGCGGTCGCTCGCGGTAGGCCATGTCGTCGTCGCCCATTTCAGGACTACATCCGCTAGAGGGTGAGCTGTAATTGACAGCAGGACTTCCATTTAAGTCGTGCATGCTTTGGTAAAACGCCGAGTCGCGTTGGCTGTCAACGGCACTCAGCTTGTTATGCATACATTCTCTGGAACTCGACGGTTCGTTGGGGCCAGTAAGCATCTGAACCTCGAGGTCGTTTTCGTCTCTGTAGAGAGGAGTCCATGCTTCTCTATGCTCGTCTGCGTACACCTGCTGGTCGCGTTTGTTGTCGCAGTCGCTACGACTGGCACGATGTTCTTGAATAACATTTTCCGGCAACGTCGTCCGACACAAACCGACGCGGCTCAAAGACGCCGGATTTCCGCAAGACGAACCTGCGCTGCTGCTGGCACTAAAGTCGTTCACAACCGGATCGTCCGAATCAGAGCTGGTCAGCGATCGGCGGCGTCGATGCGTGTGCAGTGGGTGGACCGAATCAAGCGCAGGGTGCTGCTTCGCAGCGGAAGGGAAGGCGTCGCTGTTGCAGTAGGGTCGAAATTGGTTTGCGTGTGGGTGGTCCACCAACCGAAAGCAACTGTTTTGGCACCGCTGTTCTTGAGCATGGTGAGGACAGATTCCGTCGAGATGAGTGGGCTGGGAGTACCGCCTCGTTGGTGACGACGGGCGTCGAACACCCCTGAGCTTATCTGGCTGCTGCGCTAACGTGGTCGCGCGTTGTAACTGCTGGCGATTCAGCCTGTCATTACTGCCACTTCCAACGAATCCCTCTTTGTCCTGCAATGGTTTCATGGCACCCATTGTCATTGAACGCGGCTGTGGTCGAGGCCCGTTACTCGGGTGACCAACCATTTGTCCGCAAGACGTCAGTCCAACGTGGTGCTGGTGCGAGAACTCGGATTCAGTTGAATGTGCGTAAGGATGGGATTGCCTCCCGCAGTTCTCGTTCGTGTGGCAGTGGCGCTGGAGTCGGTCGTACTCGTACGCGTCCTCTGCGACAGCTTCTGATTGGGCAAAACCGAAGTTTTTCGACGGAAGGAACACTTCGTCCTCGTGGGAACTGCCTTCGTGATGATCCCCTGGCGCCGGTGGTGCATGCTGCCCTACATCCAGGAAGCGCTCAGCACTTGCTCGTCGCAGCTGAGGTGAAGAAGACGACGGAAACTGTTGGGCAGCGCTGTGCCGCTGGTTTCGGTTTACGCGCAGCAAATCTGGAAAAAAGTTGACCATTAATCTATTGTATTCAAATGGTTATTTGCGTTTAATGCGTTGCAGTAAGGCTATATACAGCATGACAGCTTTCGGAAAAGCTCAAATTCTGTAATAAAACACGAATTCTACACAAACAACAAAAACAAGGGTGACTTGTGAATGGAAATAGGCTACTACATCATCACTTCCACATAAGCAATGTTGAGAATTTTTCGAGAATTAAGTCACATGTGGTCCGAGAGTTTGTGGCAACTTCTTTACGAACCTTGCCTAATAATGCTTTAAAAATGTTTAAAAAAATCTTTGAACCGCTTCTCATGAGCTTAAAGTCAAGTTTGCCAGTTAAAGCAGAAGTATACGCCGGTCTTGGATAGTATTTGCAGTGTTTGTTACATAGGTGAAAGTAGTACAGTCATATTAATCCGGCACATAACGGCTTTTACTAGAGTTAGACCCCATTTAATAACATTTGCAATTCCTGATCAAGAAATTAGTAGAGTGAAACGTGCAGTCTTGCAAAGTCGCATTTGAAACAACCCAAAAAGCTGTGACTTAAATGATAGCATGCTTTAAAATCATTTAAATCAAGCATATCCTAGCTTCATTTATTCGCTACATTTTGTGTTGTTATTTCAAAAGATGCCTAACAACTTGAAACAGTGATTACGAAGGTAAACGTTTCTTTCATGTATTTTTAAAAATTTATGTCTGGCTTCATCGTGTTACAAATGTTTTTTTGCCAAAGTCAGTCTTTCACTACAATCTGTCATTCCTCGAACCTTGCGTGCAAGTGAAGCGTAAATGAGCGACGTAATGAGCAAAGTAACTAAAAATGCAAGCACAAGCAGCAGAGCGCAGCTCTCGTGACGACTTTTCATGCTCCAGCAAGCAACATCCAATCATTCCCGTTCGCTCGTGTTTGGAACATCGGAAGCGAAACCACTTGCTTGACAGTAACAACATCACGTGTTCAACAGCCACACGTACCCGAGTCTGCCAACAACGTGAAATCGCGACTTATACTAGCCGATTTGGGTCGCACGAGCGAATCGTTATGAGTATAGAAAAAAATGATCGAAGATGTTGTGTTGCAGCCGGAACTCCGCGCAGAAGCAAAACGCATGCGAGGGTTGGTTAGCAGGCGAGCAGATCCTTTTACGATCATTGAGCGACCTCAGCAAAGAGAACATAAAGCGATCGATGGTTAGCACGATGCGTGGCGGAGGAAGTTATGTTACAGGAACTGATTTGTCTGAATTCAGCTGATCATCATGGCTGCTACGGCAAAGAAATCAAAAGCAAAGAAGCGGGCCCACGTAGAACTTACTAATAAATTACGTTCTACAGTCAACAACCGCGGCAGGACCGACTTCACGATGCACCAACGTTGGATTCGCGCCAATGTCTGCGCAAACATATTCGGCAGAGTCAAGACCGGTTGACGCAAAGCAATACGCCAAGCAGATTATTTAAGCAGCTTACGGTGCTTGAGGCAACAAAGTTAAACTGGAGATNAACTTTTAATGAGTTTGCAGGGTAATCAGGTGAGTGTCGCGTTCACAAAAGTAAAACTTTCACACTTCTCTCTAAATTGAAAACCACCAGTGAAAGCATAATTACCTCTGCTTGGAACAACACTGAGATCTTGCGAATGATTTACGGCCACCGACTCCGACGTCCGAGGCCCATTTACGACAACAGTCTCGTTCCACATTCGCCGCAACTGAGACTTCAACATAAACAAATACGACGTATTAGAAACAAAAGTTAATGAAAAGAGTGATTACAAATGAATACAGTTGGGGATAAAATTTTGTCCAGCCCTGCTGAACTATAGTTGGCTGAAAACAAACGTGTTATCGTTAGGGTATAGCCCTTGGCAATTTGCCTTGGAACTGCTGATGTCATGCCACATGATATGAAAATAAAATGTGATGCGTGTTCAAAAAAACTGTCGTGCAAACCTAGTGGTTCTGAATAAATTTGCCAGTTGCTAACGATTGCTTCAAAATATTGTTTTCACTTTATAACTGACGCAGTATCGAGGTAACGTAACCAAAAGTAACGAAATATTGGTCTACATTTGTTTTTTTTTCAAACCCTATTCGGGTTGATTAAAAAAGTGGGTTAGGAAACATTGGTTTAGGAGTACATGATTCAATCACGACAACCTGCTCCAAAATACAGCAGCAGTACAAAAATTTCGCGCAGTTGACAAAAAGGCAAATACGAAAATTAACTATTTTATGAACATTTTGGAAATGGAAATAGTTGCTTTAAAACCTAGAAAAGATTGTCAACAAGAAACATTTAGAAATACAACCAGTTTTCAGGAAGTATACCAAACTGCAAATACACAGGTAATAGTACCACTTAGACACGAGGTCACGGGCCCCGTTAATAGATTAATACTACTGTATCTCCTTGATGATCTAATGCTGACGTAAGCAAGTTTTTTTAAGCGTGCCAAACGCATACACACTTCAAACCAAGGTACATCCCCATCTTGGATGCCATGACAGCATTTACAGGAGCGAGGAAGTTAAAATACTTTGATTCGGAGTTTATTTTCATAGAAGTTGCATCGGCTTAAATTACAGTGGTCAGAACATCAAGTTCATGTTTACCAACTAGTGAGAGCTTTTCTGTCCTGAGTCCAGCCGCCGAATTACGCTTTTAAGTTCAAATGACCTACTCCAGACATACTTTCATATTCGGAAAAAAACGCAACACGGACATACTACAATTCTGTAAACTGGAATTTGCATTAAACGGCATTCTTTGTTCTTGCAATTACAGTAATTACTGACAAAAAATGTTTAACGACGCTTTAGAGCTGTTCGCATTGCGTAGCAAAGGAAAGTTAAGCGGTTTCTGATAAAATTAACAAATGAAACAACAGAACGTATCTTTGGTGAAAGTATACTTGCACACGTTTTACAAACACTGGAGATATGGAAAATCCGTTATAACTACAAGACCTAGCTGAGCTGACTTCTACATTCAAAGACAAATTTGCTTTCGACTGTTCGTTAGAGCAGCTGCGATGAGTCGCATTCACTTACGCTGGCCGTTTGCGTAGCCAGAGTGCTGTTGTGCGTCGTATTTGGAGCGCTGTACCGTCCGGGCGTGTATTGTTTGGAGAAAGACATACTGTTGCTGACATATGAATCTTGGCCTCGCTTCCGGCACCACGTCATACGAGAACAACACCTGCTGTATTCTGCCCATATCTGGTAGAAACACAGTTATGTTGTGTAAATACCATCACAGGTTTAAAAGATAAAGAACATCGCTATATTCTCAAGTCTAGTGGTTCTTATCCTTTTTTACATATCTTATCCGTTTGTCGAACAAGATTAACCAGATTTACCCCCATACACTCGATGGTGCTCATTTATTGAAAATACAAGATTAACCAACTGACAAATTAACAAACCGTTACTGTTAAAAATAATTTATAAAAATTTACATTGGCTGCAATTTATGGTTCAGCAAATATACCACCTTGGAAGATGAAATTTACCCCCAGGGGTAAATTTACCCCAGTTAATAACCACTGCTCTAGTCCAAGGTTGGGCAATTAATTTGGCTTGGGGGCCACTTTGAAAAGGCCGCGTTTAGCGGAGGGCCTTACCTCCTAATTTCATCGCAAAATAAATAAGACAAAGAAAATAATGGCACACAGAAAAGGTTTCATTATAGTTGTTTTTGTGCAAGTGCGCTGTATTCAGCGCAAGCAATCAATGAGACAAATGTAACCTCACACAATTTTTAACAAATTTAAGGTTTGAAAACTTTTCCTGAATGCTTCCACGGGCCACATGTGGCTTGCGGGCCGCTAATTGCCCACCCCTGCTCTAGTTCAAGGCAAAAAGCGTTCTATGAAGATAAACTTATGTAAAACCTTTTGGCTTTCATCAAAGCTGATTCTGTGTTCAAAGTTTTATGTGGAAGCCGCGATCGGCGGAAAAGTAGTTGACGCGGTTTTCCGTTTTGTTCGACATCGGCGAACCATGTGATTATGATATAAAGTTTAACAAAGAACCCGATTGATCTGTGCAGCTGCATGTGTAAGTTTGTGTCGTTACTCCACACGCAGCCAGCACATGTCTTATTTGCTAGCTCTTCGCACATCCTGGTCGCAGCGTGTGTGACCTGAGCCTGCATAACGGCAAATTATCTCGATTAAATAAAAAGCATGTCCTGTTCGTAGACCGCACAATCTGAAACTATGCGCACCTCCCGATAAGGTATAGAGTTCCTGAAACACTGGAAAAACATGAAATATTTTGATGTAAGGCAGAAAATAGAGCTTTAGAAGGATTGGAAGCTACCTGCTGCACGTTCGTCTGTACACAAGTCTATCTTTTATTGACAGTTTATTTACATAGCAAACTGATAAGAAACTGATGAAAGTACAGCCATCAGGAAACAACCTTAGGCAAAAGCGGTTTCAACTGCGGGCTGTCTGTGATTCATTTCGCCCAGACAACATTTGGCGAGTTTGCCGTACAAGCCTCAACTTCACTTTTTACCAAATAAATAAAACGACATGGAGGACATATACGCTTTTACTCGTGTCATAATGCTACAAGGTAAACAAGCACCATTTCACCACAAGAAATATATCAGAAAGCTAATATCTTTGTATGTCGTTAGGGATAACATGCTGCATTAAGGAAATTTTCTATTCTGCAACAACAGGTCTTTGAAGCATTCGTGAGAAAATAACACCTCACCTTTTTTTGCAACACGCAATGGAAAAAAAAGATGCCAACCCCTTGGAAGGCGTTAAATATGCAAAAGAGATACGCCATAATCGGGACACGTTCCCACACCCACAAAATCCCGAAAGCCCATGTGATTCCAAGCAGGCACAGGAGCACAGACGCTCCTCGAACTGATGCTCTGTGAAAACAAGTTTGGGTTGAGTCCATAAATATTTTATAAAATGTGGAGTTTGACAACACAAACAAAATAATCAAAACAGACAGAAGTGACAAAAAAAAGTTGTGAGTAACCAAACTCGACGCATCCTCTCTCCTCTCGCTTGTTACAATGTTTCACAACAGGCTGGCATTACACGCCGGAATTATAGGCGCAAATACAAAACTTACTTTATGGCGTTCAGCTTCGATGAGTCCGTATAGGCACGCGTGTGGCGGTACATCTTAAACACAGTGATCGCCAGAAACACGAGATTGCAAAGGATGACTATGCAAACGGGTCCCACAAAACTCCAGATGAAACCCGAATCAACGCGCAGCCAGCACGCTTCTTCAGTTCCGTAGCCAGAGCTATCTACCACCGCTGAAACACCGACAATCGCTGCTGGAACGCCTGAAGCACAAGCCAGCGGAAAATATGAGAACTGCAGTTCTGAACAACACGGAAACAGTGTTTTGAATCTATAAAAGTGTACAGTACACTTATGAAATACTTTCTGTGCCAACAACAGATACGATCGCTCGGCAGGCAGATATCTTTAAGGATAATTACTTGAAATAACGCAATTTTCACTGAAATCGCACTTAGAAAAACATGATTTAAAGAGAACACTTTTTCATTAAACGGCAGCAGTTTTTGTGCTTCTTACCATATCCTATCAAGTAATACCACTTCCACCGCGAACGTCCTTTGAAAACTTCAACGAGCATCACGTAGAGTTGGAAACCTTCTAAAGCCATCCACATGAAGGCAGACAGGAATGAGTAATGCAAAACGCCAGCGATGACCGCGCACGGGATAGGGTAGGTGGTCTGCCAGATCCCGACAAGAAACACAAGTTCGGCCACGAAAAGGCTCAAACAAAGGTGCTTGTGTATCGTGTTTCGATCATCTTGTAGTCTCCTGCGATGACCAAGTACAGTTGCAAGATTAGCGCGGATCCGACTGGCAAAACACCATTTGGGACTGAAAAGGCGCGAACCACTCGATACCACATGCTGAGTGCCACTTGATTGCCACTCAATTACTAACCGCCTCTTTCTACATTAGATTTCCCGATGACTCAGCCTCGCACCACAGCTGGTTACAAAAGCGAACCCTTTTGATTTTTGCACCTCGAGCAGATAAACGCCTATTTCCAAGTTTTCGTAATTTACCCTTGGGCTCCGTCATGATGAACACACGAACGATAGACTTTATTTTAAAACATCACATCCACTGTAATTGTTTCGAAATAAAATTCCGTGACACCGAAAAATGTCCGTAACTGATTGCGAGGAAGCTTGATCGCTTTTAATATAGCAACGTCAGTCGTTCGCTTCAGAACGAGGTTTGACAACGCAACGGATCAAAGAAACAGTCTATTTGCAGACGACCTTGTGCGACGCGAAGGAACTTTTAAATTGGCTGCACGTTTGTTTTCTTTCGTAGAAATTGCCGCGATTGACTGGGCAACAGAACAGCGCGGCGCCACAAGAGANGCGGGTGCTATTGTTGCGACTGCGGAACAGACCCTGGCCGCGCATCGCGGTTGGCTCGGAGCAGCTGCCGCAGTCATTGGGAACAGACTTATTTTCGACGGGAATGATGTTAAGCATCTGCTCTGCGAGCAAAGCCATTACGCAGTGCGATGTTTTTCAAGTCACGCCCTTCTACCATCAACAGTTAACCGAAAGAAATTAAGACGTTTTCGGGGGGCGGGGAAGAACTGCATTCTTGAAACGCACCGCTGAAAAACTTCTTTGAACTTCCGGCGCATGTGCTGCGCGAGAATTTCTCAACCACAGTTCACTGCTTAGACATTTTCAACCCACTTTTATGCCTGGTTTTTTGAAAGCGATTTAGCAAAAGAAGCGCATTTCAAATTTGGCGTCACGCAAGCTGCAATATTACTTGCAGCATTTTTTAGCTTTTTGCAATTTTACAATATGTATTTTTGTCGGAAACTGATTTCCTTAATAACTAATCTTCGCTTCACTGAACGTACTGACACCGCAGTTGGTCGATCGTTGGGTGGCACCAGTAATGAAAACAATGAAAGCGGTGTCAACCTCTCTTCCAACAATTTCGGCTATTCTGAAAATAGCTGGCACGAGTTTCAAGACGTATTTCAGGTGAGGAATAATTTTATCATTTCTCGCAATAGCAGTGGTTTTATCTGATCTCCTGATAAGAAAAACGCAGGCTGTTATTTTTGCAGATAACATCTCAGGTTTAAATGAGTCAATTATTACATCACTTACCTTGAAACTAGCGGCATTTTAGTAATGAAAGAGGTGAGCGTACCTGAAAAATGTGAAGGTGCAGATGCAGATAGCGAGGCACAGAAGTGAAATGCAGATTCCAACGTAAGTAATTATCTCCAGCGCAAGCTGCTGCTCAGTGGAAGGTGCTTTTATTCCACGTACATTAACCAAGATGGCAAAGCTGGTGAGATGAGTGCATGAGCATTCTGTGTGGCTTACGTTGAACGCTGTTACTTGGCAACCATCAGTGCGCCAAGCACCCTTTTTATCGCTGCACAAAAATAAGGTTGTTTGAAATCACAAAAAAATCAAGACGCAACATAAAGTCTGTGTTCACACTGACCCTTACCTCTCCGAGTACGACCAGTAGACACATTTTCGCAGCACGTCGACATTCTGCCGAAGAAATACGCGTGGCTAAATGCTATTTCCAGACAAAGTTAGTGCATTCAAACGATCATACAATGCTCGATTAAAACTGAAAGAATCAAAATACATTTGAAGGAGTTGATTGAGCCGGAAGAAATTGTACACACTTGGCAATGTTTTGAACAATGACAAGTAAATGCACAGAGTTTCCATTGATGATCTCGGGATTAAGAGAAAGAAAAACCGCGATTTATACAAATTTGACTTAGCAGCAAACACATTTCGCCGTGCGTCATATTTTCTCGATGTCTGTCACACTGGAAAATATGAATGCAACTTCTAATAGAGAGTTAAGAATCAAGTTTGCTGCTGTATGGACATCACCATCCAGCATTTTTCATGAGTTGTCTCAGCAGGTGCTGAGCAATCAATCAATCAAATGTCGAGATTTGAAATCAGGAAGAAGGCGCTTCAAACTATTGTGCTGGAGACAGAGCCAAACGGATTTTTCGCAGGCCGGTACCGGATGCAACGACAGACGCTTTGAATCGGAGAAATGCGGACGACTTAGAAAGCGTTGACAGGCGTCGGCGCAGGATCGCCCCAAGACCGAAGCGATCAAACACAGCACAAGTTAGTCGGTCTGTCATTGCTCTCAGTCAAATGTTCACTTGGCTGGCCAGCTAATTACCACAGCACGCTCTCGAATTAACTGCACGCTGTAGCGAAACCGCGAAATCCAATTTGGAGCAAAAGTGCGTTTTCCGAGAGCTGAGAAGCAATCTGGCGATCGATCACCTGAAGCAGGGCCTCTGAAATGCGTTCACCGCTCCTACAAAATTTTGAGCCGAACGGGAGCTGCCTTCATGCCGATCGACAAACCCAGACGCGACCGTTTCGAACAGACCGACAAAAGGTCGGCCGGTCAACACGGAGCATCTATTTATCTTGCACTGTGGTCGGTTCAATAAAAGCGAACCCTTCACGGACCTCATGTCTGCACAACATGATTGTAAACACTGCTACTTTTAAGCGAATGAAGAGCGCATCAACAGTGAATCTTGTAGCAAGCTTGATAAAAACAGCGGTTATACATGGGTTGATGCTGACAGTGCAAACGCACGGTAAAAACAAATGTTTTCCGAGAGAAGAACATGGAATATATTTGTTTGTGCAGTCAACGCATTACTGTCACGTATGACCGCCGATTAATCGAAACGAGGCGCCTCCTCCACTACAGTGCCTCAGTGCAAAACGGATCGTTGTCGCGCACGGAAAGGCCAAATGTTGCCGCTTCAGTGAGCAACTCGGTTCATCATGTTTGTTACCAGTAGCAACAAACGACGGTAGAGAGGCAGTTAACTAAAGTCCCAATTGGTCCAAAAACTTTTGTTGTTGCGCCGTGCCCCTTCGAACTCCATTTTGCTGCACACAGTTTCAAAGCTGATGAGTTGCGGATCATCTTGACACGTAAGCAGCACATCCACCAACCATCGTAACGATTAATCATGAAACGTTGTGAGTTTAGTGGACGCTGGCGACTTGGAACTGAACCACAACACAAGAACCCATAAAATTTGCCAACAGCTTATGAAGCACTTCCATTACGAGATAAAAAGAACTTGCGCAAAATGAAGCAACTGAGCTTGAGCCGCTGCATTGAACTCGCAAGGCTTAACTGAATGGGTCATCGCCAAAAAGCTACAGCAGCTTGACGGAAAAGACGCTCTGAAGATACGAGGGGGCAAGACAGCTAGAAAGCATGAATTATGCAAAGAAGGAAAGTCCTCGTCCACGAGAATGTGCTCCAAAAAACACATGCAGTGCACAAAGATTTATTTGGCGCTGCTAATGGCCACATAAACGCAACAAGCAAATGAGAGAATCATGTAAACACCTGTCTATTTTGGTTGACATTCTCCATTGTAATTTTCACTGGGCTTTTCAGGTAAACACGACGATTGGAATTTTCGACAGACACTGATATCACTCTCGAGTCCACAGACCAGTCCTCAGTATTTTCATCTGTGCCGCCATGCAGCGGAGCGTTGACGTATTCTCCCAGATTGTTTATAAGCGAAAATACAACTTTTGATGATCCTGTTTGAAAAATAATTACCGTGTTTTTTATTACACCTTTTTGAAATTTGCCAAAGTAGCCTATGTGAATACATCACTGAGCTTTTCTCACTATCACATAAATGTACCTCGTAGGAGTAAGTGAAACCACATTCTGTTATATTCACTGAAATGGTATTAATTGTTAAAGAAACATAGCACTTAATGTATTCATAATCAAAGCTCATAGGCCAAATAGTGTTTATTTACAGCGTTGATCATATCAAACGGATTGCACTCAAAATTGAAAATCAAAGCAGCTGATGAGCTACTTTCATTGGAGATGCGTTTTGGAAGGGAAAACACCAAAGCTTTCAAAGTCAACCATATCACGATCGGCTTTTGAAGAGCAACACTATTTTACATCGTCGCAAATGTGAAGCAAAACTGAAAATGTGTAACATGTTGAGCTAGATTATATCACCGAAACAGCAAATCTGTTTGCTTTCAAAATGGTGCGTATGTCAGACACCCAGTTGTTTCCATAATTTGCTCACTGTGTGGTCGCGTTGATGACGATGACATTTGTCGCGCCAAGTAGATACATCCGTTTGAGTGACTTTTGTTTTGATATCAGCCCTTTAACGTTCTAACTTTTCGAAACTACAGCTCAGCTGAAAACAGGTTTCCTGTCCAAAATTCATCACGGTTAGCCACTGGCTAGAAATAACCCGATGCATAAATTCTGTTGCAGTGTAATTCTACCCGGTTACAATAATTCAAAACGCATACCTTGTCCATTAGCCAGCGATGCAATGAGGTCGGCGGACAGCAGGACGCGATCTGTTACAAGCGACCACTGCGAAAAGTCATTCACCGCGACCGCATTGGGAAAAGTTAGTGATTGAGCATGCGTTGATTTTTGGACATTGATTTGGACGAATACATCCTTCTTCTCCAGTTTCCGGGTAACTAGAAACGGGTCATCTTGTGTTCAGATCTGTACTTTTCATACAGCTGACGACATTCACAAGCAAAGTTCTGTTCGATTACAAACTATGCTGGATAATGAGACCAAAAAGATGTTGCTGAAGCAGTGGCAATGTATTCATGTTTGATCCGAATATAACGCTAACAAGCCTTCAAACCAGTTCAGGAAGCAAAAATGTTTTTTAACTTAAAAACTGGACTGTCGATGCTGAACTTGCAAAGATTTGAAACCACTAAATAATACGTGAGACATTTTTAAGAATTGATTTATCGGTTCAGGATGGAGTGATACAAATGCAGAGGGTTACTTCGCTATCAGAAATCTTTATGCAAATCAAGGTGATTGCACTGTACACATGGGAAGGTAAATCCATCTTTTTCACAATATTATGCTGCTAAACGCATCCATGGGTTTTACTAATGCACACGCTACCGGAACAAACAAACCTTACCACTGGTGCTCGGAGCAAGGGAGGGCATGTTTGTTGCCACGCTGTCTGCGAAAATGAAACCAGTGCTTTCCACACTTCGCAAAATGTCGTTGCAGCTTCCATGGCGTTGAGCACGAGCTAGGCTCTTCCAAGACTGTCTGTTCTTGCCACTGATCAATGCGTTCACCGAGTCCGTGACGCCCTGCCGGAGGATGAAAAGATTAAGAACTTGATAAAGCTTAATCCTGTCGTAGTGCAAGATACGGGGTGTGATAGCAAATGCGCTGAGGACGAGCGAGCACGAATATGAAGTACATGGAACGAAATAAATAATTAACAACAAGGCTTGTTGGTGAAAAATGAAGTGTCTCCATCTTGCCGCATACCAGTAGTGATGGCGTTATTTGGGTCGGCATTTTAACCCAAAACAGTTCTATTGATTTTAAAAGTACGATAAAAAATCTTACTCAGCAGAGCCATAAGTTGCAGACATCCCTCGGCACTGGTGCTTCTACAAGTTAAGTTTAACATCTACAAGAAACTCGGACTTTGGGCTGATTTCCATTGTTTTAATGGATTTTCGCCGTCTTCGGTTGTCAGCCCAATTTATAACCAGCAAAATTAACTAAGAAATAATTTCCATCTAAAACAGCACTTCTCTTGGCTGAAAATGAAATCGCCCAAGAATAACTGGCCTGAAAAATTTAAGCCTAAACAATACTTCCAACGCATTTAAAAATAACAACATTCGCATGTGCTTGGGTGAAATGAAGCATTTTACCCCGGATTTGAAATCAATGGATGGCAGAAATAAATATTTTCGACAATGCCGACCGGTCACCTGACACTGAAATTAAAAGGTTGCTTTTAAAAATTAAAGTATGATAAAAAGCTTAGATAGCGTGGATGCTAGAAGAGAATTTTGGCTGCTACTGGTCAAGAAAAGTATTTATGGATCGGAAAGGAAATTTGCAGCCTATTCTTCGTATATTTTCCAAACAGAATCCTAATCTACAAACGATAATTTTGTTAAGATTTACCCACACAGATTCACTGCTCACCAAGTAACTGTAAGACATTTAAAAACACCTGTCAGTGTTTCACTTAATTCAAATGAAGGAACACCGCTCGCTTTTTCCTAAAGACTTTTTCCTGGCAAGTTAATTGCATTTTTTACAGCAAATTGCGGTATCTATACCAGGTGTCTCAAACACGCGGCCTGCATGCTAGGTATGTGTGAGCAGGGGTGTAGTGGGGCGGGAACGCGTGCGAACGGCGTTCCCACATCTTTTTCACGTTTTGCTTTAAAATGAGTTGGAAGCTGTTTTAAAATGGCTGTTTTTTTGTAGGCGTTCCCACACCTTTTTGTTAGCATTACATCTGTGTGTGAGACAGCCATCGTTTTCCTTTAGTGAAAATATTTATTTGTTGCTGTCCATGATTACGCTTAGAATGTTTAGCGGCTTAATTCATTTCTCACAGAAGCGTAGCGCCGATTTAGGGTTATTGCGCATTTAGATGTATGAAACGTGTGCAGTGCAGCTGTAAGCCCAGCCCAGAGGACCTCTTCTTCTCTTCAGATTAGTCGTTTCGATGAGTTGAGACCTACGATTTACACGAAGAGTGGTTACATTGTACGCATAGAAAAAAGCTTGTACACACCTCGCTCGGACACTTCCCTCAGTTGACAGCCAATGCGCTGGCTGAGCTCTCCAAACTGCTGTATGAATTGCCTTAAACCGTGGTAAGGTGATACACTGCTTTGAGAATGTGTTTTAGAAGCGGCAGTAGCCAGCGGTCAAACTCGATGGTTTTGTTGAGGCAAGAATCATTCAATTCTGTTCGTTATGCTGCCTCCCATACGAAAGTTCGGGTGAAGTTGGCAGCGAGTTGTACAGATGTCACGGGCTGAAATTTTACGGCCTGGACCAACCCATACCTGCTACAACAAACCCAAACCGGTATTCGTAACCACCGTAATATTTTGGGGCCGACCAGGCGCCAACCCGCAAAACTAATCTCGGATCAAAAGTGCACCACCAAAAGCTGCATTTTGCCTTTCAAAAAGCCTTTTCATTTCTTACTGAGGAGGTTTGTTACACTTTTCACTGTCTGTCATGTTGCTGACAGTTGACAGATTTTTCTGAGCGTAAAATTTCACCGCATATGGGGGTGCTGTTGTCACGCGCTATGGAACAAGTTGTTAGTTATCCACAAATATGCTCGGGTGAACTATACTGTACATTTAAACTGCAACTCCGCCTTAGCACTTCCGATCGACAATATGCATTAAGGGACGTTAAGAACGTATCTGATGCTTAAGATAACAGCGACTGTAACAAGTTGCAATCTTAGTAGCCTAAATAAGTAACAATTGCAAAGTTGTCAAAAAACACTTCTTTTCCATAAAGTCTTCGTTAACTTCGTTCTGTAAAAAAAGTTTTTCTCATCGAAAGAAACTACCTGGAGTTATCCTTTATTTTGAACTTTTTAACACTAAACAGTTGGAAGCTTAATCAAGCTTAGCTTTGTGAGATAAATTGAAACTGCGTCATAATGGTATCAAATTTAGCTGCCACGTGTCTAAAATATCTTCCACTTCAAATTCATTTCCTGTATCACAAATGAATTTGGCATAGGCAACGTCACAAGCTAAGAAGACCTCACAACTTCATTATCAACACTGCCCATGTTGTCAACTTAGATAACCTAACACATGACAATTAAGATAAAATTTTCTCAAACAGTATGGAGAGCATCAGGTTAGGCCGACATGCCTGAGCTAACTATCACATCCTTTTTCGCACATCTATTAATAATTTGTACCCTACCAAAAACGAGTCAGTATCACTTTAATTTGATGTGTAGCGAAACAGTTTTCTAGCCTGAGCCTACAAGTACCAATGCCCTTGTATCGTATCTGCTGTACAGTATCAAATATTCAGGTACGTAAGATATACTATGGCATAACGTCCAGAATATTAGGTAAAATGCATAAGCACTGCACAAAAATTCATCCATAACCTACTGTAGGGGTAGGCCCAGAAGAGCAACACTTGCCTATTAAAATTTATCCTAACTCAGACAACGTTGAAGTTCATTCGCATTTCCCTTGCATTTCTGTACTGTAGGCGCATGCCACCTAAAATGCTGTGAGCCTACTACAGGCGAAGGTAATGCTCGTTAAAACCAACGTAGTGAATTTTTATAGACGTTAAACACAGCACAAAATTACATATTTGTTTTTTTTATTATCGGCCCGTAGCGGACCATGTGATAAAACAGAACCGTCAGGGTCATTAACGAGATCATAGAAACCTACCGTTAGCGGGCCTTTTAACGGCCCATGCCATCTTTAGTGAGTTAAATTTAACTAGAAAATCCAAGCGTCTGATTCTACACACGAATCAGCCGACAAAAACTAATGTTTCGTTCTTTGCTAAACGTCCTGAGCCATGTCACCATTGGGAGGGTCTTTGCCAAAAATAAAACAAAAGGGGAACCTTGGGGCAACATTAACAAAAGACGCAATGCCAAGCAATTAACTGCGCGATGAAGCATGAGTTATGCCTCAGAAATCTTGAAGATCTACGGATTTTACAGCTGCGGAAAGCTGCGACGTTTCCTGTTCATTCTCACAGAGCGAAGTGCAGCCTTGAGCGATGTTATCAAGTTTCACTGGACGCGATCAAGACCAACCCGAACATACCGTCGGCGAAAAACAACATATTTGTTCCGATCCCTAAACTACCTAACATTTTCCAACAAAACATATTGCAGAAAAAGACTGTTTGGTTTAAGACGATATAAATGCAAAACACCACCTCGAAACACTTCTGGCTGCAAGGTATGTTAAAACCGTGGCATCCGACAGATTTTCTCATTTGGCTTAAACAACCACGAGACATATATAGTTAGGCATGCTAAATCCCAGCCATTAAGATTAATTGGGAACACCTAGTTCCTCTGTGGGTGTTTTACGATGTCACAATATAAACACAAACATGTCAAGATTTAAACATTTTGAAACATGGCGGTTGAATTATTTTGTACTTGTTTTGGTGCAGAAGGGATTAGTGGAGTCAAGGAATTTTTTTACATTTATTCAGAAACGAATTCTTCGCTGAGAACGCAGCGAGACGTCGCACATCAACAAAAACAGTGTTTAGCCAAACTGATTCTTGGTGCTAAAGTGTTTCTTAAAACGATGCTCCTTCCTACGTTCGAGCCCCACCATGAGTGACTACACCCCTAAACAAACAAGTCCACGCCATTTGAGACACCGCTTCGTCAATATTTCCCTGCTTGCCGTGGATGACTTGCGCGTATTTACCTCGCACACACCGCGCCGTTGTGGGCGACTTGCAGCGAGGACAGAGCTGTTCCCTTGTCTCAATTCAGACAAAGCCTTTCCCCGCGACGCGCCTGGGTACATGCGATTGAGTCACGTCAGTCACTTCGGGACGGTTTCTAAGACTCGGGACTGTTTATTTGGTGCACTGCCCAACGTGCACGCGCGACGTTAAGGCGAACGACTGGACATGACGGCACGGTCTTGGGCGGGCGCAGAGATCGGCTAAGTCGACTGCCGATTAGGCACCATCTCACTTTAAACTATCCGAAATGGTGTTTTCTCATCAGATCCAGTCCCGCACTCAGGTCTTAAAAAGCAGCTATGACCACCCCGATTAGGTTTCCTTTTTCAACCAAGCGCGATCTCTTCCTTTCCTATGATCAGCAGAATTAACCAATTAACACATTCACCATGGCCGCGTCATTTTTCCGTTTACTCAACGTCACTGCCTGTCGCTGCTTTGCTAAATACTTGAAATCCAATCAGCTGTTAAATAAACGAAATGAAATCATAGAAATGGCGGACGCTAAAACAAACTATTAGGTCATTGTTCAGATAACGNTATATTTGGGCGAAGTGTTCAAATCAAGATGGGAGATTTCTCTTTACCTTCGTGAGACTGCGAACTTGAGGGATTGTCAGTTGATTCACATCCGACCCGGCCATCTGTGATGCTGTTCTAATCACTCGCGAGGCGCTTGAAATTTCTTTGCTGCTGAGGGGTTCGTCGTTTCCAGAAACACCGACTAAATCCAGTGCAAGTTTTTCGACAGCGACGCTGGGATCGATGTGGCCTAAATGAATTAAAAGTACTTCTGCATGAAACGAAGCAAGGAAAAAAGTGCAATCTCAAGACTGCCGTGCTATCACAATAAAAAAGGCCAATTTCCAATAACTAGAACTATTTCTTTCACTTTTTCAATGCTTTGCACTAGATATTACAACATAAGTTATTGAAACAATTTTATTTGTCTAATCAACATGACTAGCAATGACTAGCATTTTGTGCCTTTTTAAACCGCAGCGCACGACACACTGGCAATTTTTTTCTTCATATTACAACAAGCAGTTCAGAATAACAAAATAAATTACTTTTATTCAGCTGGTTTTCCAAATCAGTGATCCACGATCCACAAGCCGAAAGATCAGGTCTATCTGCCCATCGCGCTTCCGAGGTAAATTGATCCAACTCGCACCGCCACACAGCTTCAGCTACAAGCAAAGCGAGATAATTATATTTAGTTTCTGAACAAATGAGTTTCAAATACGTTTCGTGTCTCAAAGCATTGTCAAGTACGCAATAATGTCAGTTGAAATGAGAGTTGCGGCCAATAACTGGACAGAGAACGCGCAATGAATCGGCAACCTCCGAAAATAAAACAGTTTGTGCAGCTCTACAGCTCTACCTCTAACCTATCTCAGCATCGCAGTTCGCATTTAATTGATTGGAGTTGAACAACTGAACAAGGAATGTGCTGCCCTGTATACTAGCACTGAGTGAAGAGCGAATCGAGCAACCGAATGGATAAGACTTCAACGGAAATGGTCACAAAGTACTTGAAAGTTATGTGCAGGCGCCTTTTTGCAGAACGGAGTGCATTGCAGTCGAAGATCTCTAACTTAGTCACCAAACTTACGGCTTTCAAAATGCAGTTAAGGCAAATTTAACCCTACAAGCGGAAATGACTTTACAGTCTTGTGTGTCCACCATTTACGCCGGTTGCCAATGTCAAAAATAAATAACATTGATTTAAAATAGTTTTCTTTTCTAAAGAAAACTAAACCGTCACATCAAGATGATTTGATACATGCCACAACTAACCACCAGATACATCCGGGCAAGGCATTCGTCTTGTTGTACTTTCGTCTGTTGCAGGCCAGAAAATGCCATCTTTAGAAGTGGCCTGGCATTGTATTTTGGTTTGTGTACTGGGTGTTGTCGATATTCTGGTTGACTTATTATCAGGCGCTGTGGTTGTTGATATGGATGTGGAAGGCCTGTGTCCTCGAGTTGTAGTTGTGGATGTGGTTGTAGTTGTCGAAGAAGTAGTAGATGGGAGATTAGCTGAAAACATACAAGTGATTTGAACCAACATTTGAATGGATAAAGTTCCTTAAAAAACTCAAGCAGTTTATAACGGAAACTAACGTTTTTCGCAAGTTTGCTGATAATGCCTTTGGGCGCACTGGAATGTAATCTCAAGTTACTATCTAACTTAAAGAAATAGGCATTTTGCCAAAAATGTTTTTGTATAAAAGCTTTGCCCACAAACAGCATGAAACAATTAGGAACTTTAAGAAAGGATGAAAACCCTCATAAGACAAAGTTCTAAATAATAAGTGTGCTCGATGCCAACGTTAAGCAGTGCTAAGGTATGAGTGACGGTTAGCTTATTTCTTGCGTATGATGTCCCTCATTGTAAAACACACCACAAAACGTTTGTAATACCATCGGCAGGTTGTGGCAATCCGTAATGTAGCTTGTAGCAAACAGCCAGGCTTTTCGAAGCATCCCAGGCGTAAAGCAGTCTGTCACGAGGGTTATATTTTAACGATGAAAAGTTGTAGATTGCAAAAGATCTTGTTTTCGCGGAAAGGCCGCTGGGTGACGAGAACAGACGCCTCGTTGCCGGCAGATTGGTTCTCATCTTTAACCCGGCTGGATCAAACGGTGACAAGGGACGGATCCGATCGAAGCCAATACTAACGGGTCGCCCGTTTTTTGAATCCACATTGGTGTTGTACATATAATCCACGATGCCTGAACGATGCCCAACAACGTACAACACACCACAAACAACGAAGGTGTGCAAAGCCTTCTGCTTCGGATAAGTCGTCTTGTACGTTGTCTATTAACGATACAAATCCGCATGAAAATAAAATTTAATATTTTCCAACGATTTATAATACAGTATATATTTTTCGTATCGTATGTAACTTTCAAACCATGTGAGCTTTTATGTGTCTCCACAGAAAAGTGCTATTATCAATCAAGTGGTTACTGAAGTGTCTACAAAGATATTGAAACCTACATACGTGGGAGCTGCTGTTATGTTATAATAGGCCGGAGAGTCACATGAAATGGACAGCTATGAGTTGTTTCCTATCTTTCATCAACGCCAAGTGAAGTTTTGCTTTTCAAGCTAAGCCATCAATTTTTATATGTAAAAAAAATAAACAATGATGCCATTATGGCGAGTGCAAAAGAGGTTTACAACCAACAACAATATTTGCAGAAGAACGGTTTTATCAATGCAAATTATCCATTTTGTTAGCGTAACGTATACCTCTAACTGCAGTGTATCTTTGTTAACTTTGCTAATAACGATCCTCCCAGCATCACGAGCTGTTGTGTATATCACCCACAGGCCGTTTTCGTCCACCGCTAGATCCACACCGTTGACGCTTCCACGTTCAACTGCATGATGTGTGGAGTACGTGGGCAAGCTGCTTTCTCTCAGTCGCATCTGAGCTCGCATGCTGTATTTGACGATGCGCCGATGTTCCTAAAATTAATAAATAACACTTTCCAATACCAATCGCTTTTTCGACTGTTCAGTGTCTCTGTTGAAAGTCGTCACAAGCCAAATCTTAAAAATCAGCTCGTGAAGCCAAGCAAATTTAACTTACATTTTCGTATCATGACAATACGGATGCGAGACGTGTAACGTTGAATGTCCTACTGCTGTGTACGCTAGAAAACTTGACAAGATACAAGGCAAAAAAGCACATCTTCCAATGGCGTCTAAATATGCAGAGCTTTGACTTGACTTGACATCAGTAATATTCGGTATGTCGAAATACAAGTGCAACTAGTTTTAAATTTGAGAAATTCTAAGAAGCCTTGGCAAAAAAACACTACACCCTGAACATATACCCAGGAAAAATCAAAGCAACAACATTTAAATTAACAAAATCCCACAATAACACCAAAAACTCTACCGAAAACAAGAACAAGATGAATCAACACAGCATCAGGCTATGTGGGCTGTTCGTATTTTCAAATCAGTTTTGTTAAAGGATATCTAGACCATCATTTCAATGAGCAACACCTTGTTGGCAAAGCAAAGCATAATAATGCACTCATTGCTCCACTCAATAGCCGCGTCTTATGCATAATTCAATAACTGTCTCTCGCATCTGTCAACATCATTCCGCATATTCCACGTTACCTACTAGCAGTCAGGCACAGCAGATCACTCACATAGCGAAGGTCTAAGGATTAAAACCGATCACGTACCAGGCTACGTCAATACCACAAACAAACGCACATTGAAGCTCAAATTGGTAAGCACAGGCCAACGCCAATACCCTCACTTGGGGCCTGTACTTTTACAGATTTTTTGCACCACGCAAGTGCTGTACAGCAGACTAGGAGGAAAGCTTGCGTAAAAAAGAAACACAAGCTTCATTTTTTACTGATATTTGCAAACTGGTTGGGAATTTTGATAAAACTGCAATATACAATTTAACATGTTTGAACAACGCTGGGTGCGTTTCCTAAAAATAATGTTGTCTGGGTGCGCTATGCAAAGCAGTAACAAAGACCGATTTGAAGTTTTGTTCACCATTCAATGCAAAAAACTGAAAGATAGTAACATACCTTAACGTAAAATATGTTTCCGTCATATACCACCAAACTTGTTCCAGCGATGGATGACGGCAAGGTGTACATTTGTAGCGGGTTGTCACCCCTTAGAAATTCGTCTTTACTTCCATACTCCTGTAATTTGAATGTTCACAAACAAAAACTTTGTAAACATTTCGTTTGCAACAAAAACATAAAACTGAGGAACAGACAGGAGGGATGCGAAGTGGTCACGTGAATACGCATCCTTCTTCCAGCAACGTTCGATGATGCTTGAAAATTCTTAAACCAAACTCAGGTACATCGTAAAATGTTCGCATAAACATTTTATGACAAAACACAACCTGGACAGATTGTTGTGAAGCAGGTACGTAAAATATTCTTTCCGGCTTCAAAATCGGGTCCCGGATCCAGGATCCAGCTTGTGGTTCCATCGATGCTACAGCTGTGTCGTTCGACCCGATACCCGTCAGCGTTCCCGGACATCCAAACACTACACATGCGGTCAAATATCATTGCACGACATGAGGCGCAGATATCCCACAGTCAACAAATCTGGATCCGCTAGAGGTAAGCTGATATGAACGGTAAGATATCGTACCAACAACCAACTTTTGTCTAAATCATGAAAGGAAGAACTATGGCGCATGTGAAAGTCCTGGCTGCAGGCTCCAAACTTTGCAAAAATACCAATTGCATGGAAAAATCAAATACCGTTAACACCAGCGGTAAACCAAAACAAGTTTTTTTCTGAATAATGTGGAATAACCTCCACCTACCTAGAATGACAAAAACTTCACAAAGTTGTAGTTCGCAAAACTTGCAAAAACAACTTTTAAGCAAAATCATTAAAGGCCGTGAAACGCATTACATGGTGCGCATTCTGTCCACTAAAAGCTAATCATCCGTGACCAAAATAATCGCCAGCAAGAGAGAGGTTGACTAAGTCAAGCTGTTAGCGCGCAGAAGTGCTTTAATTGCAAGATGAACGAAAGACGTTCCTCCTCACCAAAAAGAATGGGACGTTTGAAAAAAATGCAAATGGATCTGTCGCAAGCAGCAATTTTGTGACATTATTTATCGCAATAGATAGACGATAACTGTCTGTTTGCGATCCCATTACGTTCCACGCTGCCCGAACAAGTGTCAATATAAAGTTGTCTTGACGAGAGTTCGACCGATCTCCTATTTACATTCAGAGACGGTTCACTAGCTCGTAAATCAGTTGCCACGAAGTAGGACTGAATATAAAGCTTTCGATTGCAAAGCACACAATCGCTCCACCGGCAGCAGCTCATTGCGTTTGCCGACGTGTGCATCACTGGACACTACAACATCTGCGAGTGCAGAGGTGTTTTATAAAGCGTCACATGAAAATTTCAGCAGCAACCTTGGTGGTTTGACGGTGGCTTTGAATGCAATGTGTTGCTACTTACGAAACCGTACGAAACTACACTGGAAACGCACCAGCATGGGGCATACTTGTTTGTGAACGTCTGATCTTAGACCATGCAAAAAAGCAGAAGCAAGAAGTGACACGCGTGACAACTTACGGTATTTGACGCAGCGAAAAGTGACTTGCAGATATTTGTGCGTTCCTGGACAAGGGTCGGGTTGGAAAATTTCATCGGAAACAACGACTCGACACTGGGTTTGATTGTTACATCTGTTGAAATAACTCATCGTTTCGGTTCGTTCACCTCGCAAGTATAGTGCAGTCTCGAAGTTAAAGACAAAACAAACACAAGTTTTGCATAAGAAATGTGTATTTATTTCTTAGTCACATACAATCATCCTGATGATACGCTTTTTATATTAGCTTTTTGCATCACTGATGGCGACATTAGAAACGAGTTTTTCAAGGTACTTTCGTCCGCGCACAATCTTCCCAATCATTGCAAAACAACCAAGAACATCTTCTTTGTTGATCGAAGAGCTTGCGACGGTAATGTGTATTTATCCTAAGTACGGCCGAGGTACTGTTTAAACAATGCCCGTCATCTTTTTTAAAATTGACAAATCTAAAGCACGCAACGGAAAAGCAGATGAACACAATGGCAAAAGTAAACAAAGGCTTTTCATCACATTCAACACTGCGTGCGGTTGCTTGGTCGCATAGCAAACTCTCTTCGACGCCCACGTGAACCCGACCGAGCTCCACTCTACGATCACCATTATGTTGTCAAACTTCAGTTAAATGCGAACAGACAGGTCGTACAAAGCAACTCAGACGAACTAAGCCCAACCAGCAAGGCAAGCACGTGCGCTTCACGAAGCTTTTCTGCAGCTGACAGCAAAACGAGGAATTCAGACGGCAGCTTCATGCGCAACCATCAGCCTGCCATCGGCAGTCTACATCGTCTGTGACCGAGACCTTAACTTAAATCATGAAGTATCTTCGGGCAAGCAAGCACAGTTCGTAGCTTCCAAGACGGTTTTGCGATAATTACACGCTTCTGCGGAAAAACGCAGTGAGTGCAAATGGAGAATAATCGGAAGCTCGGCAAATGAAATACATCAGGTAATGGACCCGACAAGACAGTGAAAAGAGCGTGCGTCAACACTCCATGGCAGCTAACTATGCGCACCTCCACACCGCAGCTATAATTCACAGTGCAATTTGTACAGCTTTCACGTGAGGCCATGCACAGCAACATATTTATGCAGCTAATCGTGCTACACGAGATATAGTCGTGGCTCGCGTCTTTCAACAACTTTCTGCATCAAGGATTTCGTTATTTATGCTTCAAAAGCCTTGTTCTGAGTAAATTCGTCCGAGCGCCCCCACAGTCATTTCAGGATTGAGATAAAGCGGCTCACTGATGATGTGCGAACGACATCTTGTCAAGTGAAAACTCCGGTTTCGAGACTGTTGCGTCGGGTGTTTTCACCATGAGACTGCGTGTACGTTTACTCACTTTCGGCGCGTAGGGGCACTTATTGCCTAAACACCGCGATTTTATCATTTCAAGCAAGCATGGGAAGCAAGCGGAACTGGGCCCGACATAACACCAAAGTTCTCACGTTATTAATTAAGTTACTGCTGTTGAACGATCAGCCAAAACGTCAGGATTTGTTAGCTACGTGTTCCAAGCACGAAATGTTTAGTTGGCTAATCAAGTCAGACGTAAAATGGAAAAGCTTTCTGCAGTTTATGCAACAAGCACAGCTACTTCAGCAAAATGTTTTGGCTGCAAATAATATTTTTAAGAAAAAAAACGACTCCACAAGCAAATTTATGGTGGTGAAAGCACGAGTCTTTCATCCACCTATTTCCATACCTTTGCCTGTATGAAAAGCGCACGCAATTACGCCACCGCAGTTATCCCCACCACGTTATTTCATGTTATTCCCACCACGTTATTTCATGGCAAAATAATTGATAAAAACAAAGCTTGTTCCGAACCCAGCAGGATTTGAGCGCACCGCAAAAAACAGCAGGGGTTTCGGTTTGTTTTACAGCGTCAAGCCAATAAAGACAATACATTCAGTTTAAAAGTAACTTTCCGCTGTAGATTTTTTTTTCACAAACCTCTTTTACAGTTAAAAATCAATGAAGCAAAACTATCTCAAAGTTTTTGTGACTGCACGCGTTATTAAACCTCAAAATGACTTCAGGAACGTTTTAATTTACATCAATTAACAGCAGTCATTTTTATTTGCACAAATTGATCAGGTTTTCGAACCATTCTATTTGAATAAGAGATTCTATTTTGAATAAGAGCTGATGAATATATACTTTAAGATCTTAGAATTTGATTCTTTGCTCGGAAAGGATTTCTTTCGATAGACGGTTTTCGAACCACATTTAATATTTCCTTCTTATTTAACATGTGCTTTGTATTTGTTCTTCACGAAGTGTATATTCGCCATATTTTTTGTTCAGATTGCATACATCAAGTTAGGAATGAAAATGCAAAAAGTATTGCCACATGAAAAGCAGTTTGTACAAAAGTGCTCTCTATATTACCAAATCCTTAGATTTAAAAATGCATTTGTCCGCATCTTGAAGACACTTTGCAGTTTGCACTGCGCAAAGTTAAATTTTCCTGAGTAAACTTTCAAACAGAAAAAATATCGAAAAACGAAACGGCCTAGAAATGATTGCTTTCGGTCAGTTTGGGTGTTACCGAAACAGGACACAAGTACGACAATCGCAAAGCATGATCGCAAGTATGTTCATTTTATTCTGTCCATAATATATTGCACGAGCCACTCAGCAAACTGCTACGAAAACGGTAGGGGTGGTGAGTCTTGCAAACCCGAGAAAAAAACTTTAGTAGCAAGATAAGTGCACCAGCTCTACGAGAATATATAAACTAGCTCGACAACATGCACTTTCTGTAAAGCTACAATATATAAGTAGTTTGCCACAGTTAAAAAAAACTAAACAAATGATGAAACAGCTGGACTCCAGAATCAATAGTCATCTTGCAAGACAACTTACTTGGCCGCCATTATATTAAACGCTTCAGGAAGATAACAAGCAGTGTTTTTCATTCGTTCAGGTGTGGTGGCGCATGTTTCCGTATTTTGTCGGCCATATTCCGCGCTGACAACCTAAAATGGACAAATTATAAGAGATACCTGTACGACGGTGTTAACAGCATGCGGCCATCTTTTTGCGAAAATTTAGCATGTGCCCTAAGACAAATAGTAGTAACTGGTGCATCAAAATGAAAATATTCACGGCATGCTGTCAAACACTTTTTGGCTGAAGCGCAAAGGTCGAGACAACCTGGACTTGCAGTTAAAACTCAATTGCCTGAGGCCAACTAAGAATTTATCCGCAGACGTACTTCAATCACATCCGTTCCCGGACATCGCATCACGATTGGGTAATTTTCACACGCCAGTTCACTCGGAATGGGAAAACTGAGTCTGCTTCCGAGACCGAAATTGAGGCGACCTGCCAAAGAAACCAACTCGTGAAGCAAATTTTGCAACAAGTCAATCTCCTAAAGCACAAACAAACTTTTGCACACCTCACATGTTACCAGCCCAACATGTTTTCACCCTACGAGAAACCAATCCACGTTACCAGTGGGTAATATGACCAGGTATACAAGTTCACTTATCAAATAAAATTTTGTTCCATTTCCCAGTCGCATTATTAGTCAGTTTAGTTGCACTTTAGTTAAATATATCAATGAGAAAGTTTTGTAGTAAGCATTGGAATAAACGTACCAATCACATTTGAAAATTTTAGGAACTTTAAACCGTGAACAAAGCTGCACATTCGCGAGGTCCAAACAAAACAAATGTTTCGTCATATCCGAAAGCGATGAAGTTGAGAATGAACTTTGATGAAAAAGAAATTTAACCGGGAAAATCTAGCCTGGGCGTAGTTAGGGTAAACGGCATTAGGTAAACGAAAATGACAGCATTTTTAACCAACACAGCATCGTACAATACAAACTAGACCGATGATTGTCCGCAAAACTGAATTCCAAAGACTTGGGGCAACCAACCGGAACGTCTCATCGGATGAGCATTTCGCCGGCACCCCCCGGAAGCGTTGTAGAAAGGTTTACAAACTTTTTGATTAGCCCCGTATGGTGCGGAACTAATCCGGCACCACTGACAACTGCACGTGGATCCTCGTTATGCCGCAGGAATGTAATTTGCGTTCAAGAAAATCAGGCATTAGTCATAACTTCAGTTATTTCCCTTAAGTTTATGAAAAAAAAATACTGAGAGGGAATCGTTTTGCGTCACTCCTTTTCATACCGGATGTTGTAAAGAGATTCTTGGTTGTCTCACAGGACAAGATTAAACAGTGCGGTGTTACTGTATGTTACGGTACAGAAATCGCATGATTGTAAATGTCTTTCATGCAAATAAACTTATTTAAAGCCATCGTAGAAAACTTGATACACAATTACTTAAGATTTCACAAACGTTATAATTAATAGACTGCAACACTGACATGAACTTAAGCGTCTTTTTGTTTTGTTAATGTCTAAAATATACAAACACAGCATGGGACTATTACAAAAGAAACATCTCTATTTATAATTACTCATTACTTTTATTATTTTTTATTCTTATGTATGTACATTTTTACAAGAATTGTTTTTGTTGGTGTGCATTTATTACTAAAATAAAGGTAACAGTGGAGTCTAGAAGCTGATTCCAGCGGGTATCAGAAATACTGTTTCTTTGCATTCACAAAATCGACTTAATAGGAAGTATCAATGATAATAATCTATTAAATTCCTTGCGTAATTGTTCCAAAGCTGCAAACGATTTCAGCGCAAGACTTAACAGTAAGTCTAGAGATCTTAGTCACGGCTAATCTAAAAATGTATGGATCCATCTGAAGAAATTCCATAGGATCGCATTCCGACGTCTGAAGCGGCAGCGCAAGCCCCAGTAGGTGCTGAACGCAAGCATGGGCGTATGCAAGGGGGTGGGTTTGGGGTTTAAAAAAACCCTTGAGCTTGATATTTTACAAAAACTTTATAAGGGGAGTGTGTAGGGCTTGATTTTTTACAAACATAAGGGAGTGCCTGTAGAAGAATATGCCTTTTATGTCAACAAACTTCGCTTGAAAACATGAATATAACGTCAAATTGTGACGTCACAAACAGCGCACACCAAATACAAATGACCACCATATGCCACTGAAAGGGCCCCCTTCATGAAAATTTTCTGCGTACGCCACTGAACGCGAGCACGAAATACGTTCATTATACCACCGCACCATCACGAAAATGAGGTTAAGATTTTCTAACAAGTTTCCTTTAAATCCCTTACGATCGACATGAGTGAAGCGTTGTTTAGACTCGGGTGCAGCTGCGTCGGTGAGACATTTACAAGTATCACACCGACTGCTCCTAAACAAAAGTTCCGAAACGAAAGCGACAGTTTGCAAAGCTTGGCACCCTTTGCATGTTTCACCACGTCAAAAATCAGCAGTAACCAATGTTCTGTGCTTTCAGTTATTCACAGAACCGAAATTTTCACACATCTTCGGCACAGTTTTCAATTGATGAGGTTTGTGCAATAACGATAGGAAGAGCGTTGTTTCGAGGTAATAAAGTGTGACTGACGCTGTGTCAACTTTAGCAGAGAGCGCACTCGAAACACGTCTGACGTTTGTAGTGGAGGTACGGCACCAAACATAAAAAGTCAGCTTGTCGCGATAAGACACATCTACCAGCTCCAATTGGTTAGCCGAAGTGTGAAAGTTTTAAAGTGGCTTTTCAACGAACTTAAAAAATGCGTTCATGCTGAGAAAAATTTATCTAACTGTCAATGTGTTTTAACATATCCTTAATAACTTCTGAACATTTTGTCAACTTACCCTGTGCGACATTAGTCAAAGCGAGAAGAGATATATTCCACAATAGCGAAATAATTCCAAGCTTCTTGAATGAAAGCTTTTGCATCTTTACGGAGAAGATGCTTACTTTGCTTGAATGTAATTAAATCCTTGAGTCCTTTTTTCACGCATAAATGGACAAAAACAGGAAAAATTTTTGATTGAAATCTGTTTTTCCCACAATGGTTTTTGCCACTTATCTGTTAATTAAACAACATCATCGATATTTTAAATTTCCTGTAAAAAAGGTTACGCTTGTTCAACATTCAGTTTCCCCACGGAATAAATTTTACACGGTCAAAACAGCCGCAATCAATAAATGACAGAAGTCCCATTTGCAACAGAAATTATTCGGGGTTCCAAGCGAGGACGACACTCCGCTTGCCTCCATTCGATTTTCCGCACCTGAAGCTATTCAAGGCAACATCAAAGCGTGCTGGAGCGTCGTCGAGTGGCTGCTCCTGCTGCCTTATGCCAACATCGAAGAACCGCGCCGAGTGTCAAGGCGAACTAATCCAACAGTGAAGGGAGTGTATCAGCAAAAAACTGTTTGCGCCGTAACATTAACATCCTTCAAAAGGAGGCACGCATCCAAAAAATCAATCAACCCGTTTATTTTTTACACAAGCATGAACGTTATGCGAACTACGGACATTTCACATCAAACGTTAGTGGCATTAACGGTATCCACGCTGTCCTTCCCTTTACAGCTTCTTTTGCAGGTTTGCACACCGCAATCTGAAACAGTTTTGGGATAGTCAAGTAACTTCACTCCGCAGGTGAAAGAAGCAAGGAACCAATCGCAAATATTTAATAGGATATCGATTTCACATTTCACGTAACACTACGTATCGTCAGTCCTATCATCAGCAAGCAATGCTAACAGGTGTGAACAAATTAGTTTTAAGAATTTTGATAAGATACAATACAAAAATCTATCACCAGGATGAAAGCACGTTGCTGAGATATAATAGTCAACTCAGTAGGTGCATCAAAACACACTTAACTAAACGAGAATGAGATTTCTCAGCAGCAATCGAAGGTTGCTAACATTAACAGGTCTAAGCAGACAACGTTTCACGTCAACCTACAAAACGATGGCTTCAGTTACAGAAGGATTTATGGAATTTTTGTTCTGCTCTCATTCGTTGTTTCAATTAGAGTTGCTCGCGTGACCTACAGTGTTGACAAAAACCATAACCAATGAAGCCTCGAAAAACTTTTGTAATGATGTTTCTATTACGCTTTGATGCGTATCGTTTAATGGTGTCGTAGAATCTCTCAACATGATCCGAAAGCAGAGGGCCATATACCTGTAAAACATTTAACTTCATGTTTGCAACCGATCAAACGTTAATGACGATATCACAAGGGGTCTAAGGCATGCTCACTATATTCTCAAGCTTTTAAAACGTCCGTCCAGCATCAAAAATTTTGAAAACTTCTAGCCATTTCACTGGCAACTGGTAGCTATTCTACCGAATGCTTCCAAAGAAACTGAAGCAACTTCATAGTGGCGTCCTTTGAGTAAAACGTTGCTTTCGTCGAGGCTGCAGCACTTATTTCGATACCCACAAGCAATGCTGCCGACAAAACTCAATAAAGCANCATGCTACAGTGTACAGTCGTATAACCACTATGTTAGTTCTCTCANGACTGCACCGATACTTCTCACAACTTAACAGGAAAAATGGTGGAAATGTTTATACANANTANGCTTAATAAAAACGTACCATNCACTGCAAAACCAGNAGTTTANTATAAAAGTGCAACCACAATTGATTGTACAAAATTTCCCTACTTTTTCAAAATAATTTCCATAAGATCCAGTGATGCGATGTTTTCAACTTGCCAGATAGTCATAAATAATGAATGAATTTAACGAGCATTATAGAATTTTACGAAGCAAAGGTTGTGGCATAACGGAAAGGCAATCTTTAGCTCGCGAGACAAAATTTCTGGAAGAGATTTAAATCTGGGTATAACATTTTGCAAACTCGCACGCTCTCTTGTTTCATCTCGTATAGACGCAACAAGCCTTGATAAGCTAGAAACCGACTTGTGCGCGCGAATGTTCCTGAAACGTCTGCGGAGCTGCAGAAAATTGGATTTTGCCATCACGTGCAGCCTCATTGATGAACTCTGATTAGATCACGTAGTTCAAGTGCCGTCGACCAACAACGATAATGGGCAATTTCACGGCATACGGTTACAAATAGCAGAATGGAACTCAGCCGTGATTCACATAACGTTGACTCCGGCCCTGCTATTCACAGTCAGACATTATTTACACATCACAAATTGCGTATGATGTTTTTTTAAGCTTCCGCTCGCGAATCAATTCATTCCAACACATACGTAACCAGAACCACAGAGAGTTTAGGGGTGGCCAAAACATCTTCAAACTGTTTCGTGTCATAAATTTATCGAACTTTTACACAAAGAGTCAACTGGATCTACGAAGGTAAACCTGTTACAGCCAAATTCACCAAGAAAATAACCAAAACCTGTCAAATGCTCGCATAAATATATATGCAATATCTCCGAAGCAAACCGAGAGGGGTACGAATTCTGGGCTTCGTTTTGGTGTCAAAAAATGAACATAANGCATCTCAACACCTGAATATCTTTTCATCCTGAAATAATGTTCAACAACGAACATCAAATGTTGTTAATACAGCAGGCGTCCATCACGTAGAATGTCACGCAAGTGCGTAATACTGGCTGGCTGGTCAACGCTAAAACATCCTGTATGATCCTATCCACAACTTACGCTAACCGGCAGCTTGCACAATGTGTCGCAACATCATCTCGCGTTGGGAGAAGGTGCCATCTGAATAGGAGTTATTTCAACGTTATATCGGTTGCAACTCCTGTCCACAGACGCAGTTTATTCTTGAATACTAGTTGAAACAATTGAGATCCTTAGTCAATTAAAGATCATACCAGGTATGTCTCCGACCACGTTTCTTCCAAAGTCATGCATCAAAAACGAAGGAATACCGACGACAGCCCTTTTATGCATAGCTAAAAAGAACTGTTTTCATAATTTGGCAGCCTACTGTATAATGACATGTATTCGCAATATCTTAAAACTCCAACTAAACATCCTGAATCATCTTCAGCCAACATCAGTCAACGAGGGCTGTGACAAAAAAATGGCACATCACAACAATTCTCGAACTCACAAAACTGATGAATACTCGATAATGGCAAGAGTGCATCAAGGCGCAGCCTACCACGTTTGTTAAATTAAATCCAAACACCTCAAAAACGCCCTTTATTTGTTTTTGACGTACGCAGCGGATCGAGCGATACACAAAATTGCCCATTAGGGTTCGATATCGTTGCCGCAAAGGTGTGGTGTCTTCCATTCATAACAGGGTCGATGCACCCAAAAAGCGTCTCGATCACTAAAAAAAAAACAACTCTCAGAACGAAGTAAAGCATGCGCGTCATAAAACAAAAACTTACTGGTATTCCCAATTACACAAAAATCGAGTTGCTTTAAAACATAAGAGCGATACCATTATACACGATCCACTTCATTTAACAAGCTGTCTGGATCCATTTCGTATTAAACGCTTGACTTCCACGTATCGCCGAAAAGTGTACGGTGTCCTATGTTATGACTCCGCATCTAGTCCGATTTCGCGATCACTTGCTCGGCATCCGCTCCCCCAGTTTCGAAGACTCCACTCCGCCAAGATTTCGCACATTTGCATGCAAATTGTACAGAAACATATATTCATGTTTCTTGGTAGTTTTACCTGCCATCATATTTTTCAGCATGTTCCGAATAACTCTATAAACGTCTCCAAAAAAATGAGATTGAAACAATTGCTGTTTGAACTTTGAAATAGGACTGAAAAATTAAACTCCTCCGCTCCGCATTCGCACAATATTTTTTGAGGCCCGCCTTCGCTTAAAACCTGCGAACTCCGCTCTGTTGACTCCACAACACGGTGTTTTGGCCAGCTCTATAAAAGGAGCGCATTGCGAAACTAACAGCCGTTATCGTGCAAAAAACCAAGCGTGTGCACTTCATTTCGATGTTTCAGGAGTGTTTCGAAACGTCTTATATCGCTGCAACACACGTCAGTGGTTAAAATACTCAATTCAGCAATTTGAGAAAAAATAGCCCTTCTGTTGTTAAAGTTTTTACAACAGGAAAATGGATAACTTAAAATACGCGAACGGCAACGTTTCTTACAAATTTTGGAAAATAGAAGCAAACAAGCAGTGGCCCACCGACCGCATGAGTTTTTTCAAAGAACGAGCACCGTTGTGGGTGGAAACCAGTAAGTTTACGAGCAGAAAAAATATGAGGTTTCCTTAGACGACGTCAGTAAACATCCTTTCAACCAGCAACACAAAGTGCTCTGTAAGTTTCAATTACGCTTCACCTCCAGAGGAACAGAAATTCGGCTCCGACGCGGTTTTTAATGACAGACTTACATCGATGCGCAGCAATACTGCTTCGAAACCAAACCCAGGATTTAGTTATAAAACTAAAAAACAAATAATCAGCATTTTTAACCACTTTTTGCCCATGAATTGTTTCGATAGGAGCGCATTTCAGCTCTGTGTTTAGTAATAGAACCGGAAATACGGAGAACACTCCGTGAGTGACAGACAATTAAATTATCAGACAACGGAAGAACATGAGACGGGCGTGTTCGTTTAGGCGAAGTACTAACAGGCTGTGTTAAACGAATCAACTTCAGCTAAATTTCACCGCAAAAAAACGCGTGCGTTGAACAATACCTTGACTACTTCGTTAATAGCATCCGTTGATTTTCAGACTAGTCAGCATCGTGGTGCTTGCACATGGATACAACCAAATCGCAGGCTTTTAAAGGGTATTGGACAGATACCACACCAAACCTTGGCCTCACTGTGCACGAAAACGTTTATTGGTCTTGACCCAGTAAGAATGATGTGCATGTCCGTAATTTACTGCAAAATATTGCGGCAAGCTCAGCTGGTCCCTTTTTTACCTTAACTCGGCTAGTTGCTTATTTCCGATGAACACAACAGGTGCTATTTAATTTTACCTTACAGTAGACATTCATTGCTATGCACTGTATCGTCGAACAAAACATGTTGCGACATAGATATAATAAGAAACCTCAGTACCGCGATTTCAAATTTGAAATCCTATGAGAATACCATATTTGAAGAAATTGTTCAAGTTCAATGATTTTTTGTGAGTTAATGATAGTAACTGCAACACGTTCTCAAAAATGTAACTTTAAAATTTCTATGAATGGTGTGAGAATACAGCAAACTGACAACATTAAGTATCTTGGTG
>JGI24158J21664_10000110_pt1 | contig 52321 bp, 38 predicted proteins | sample Ectturendosymbi3_FD_21664 | JGI IMG/M metagenome (IMG submission 21664) | reverse complement strand
CAAATATTTTTACTAACTTACATCACAACTTTTGAACCAGAAACCCCAGCAGGTCATCCAAAGTATCAAAAGACTCGGATTGTAGCCTAGTTTCCAGCAAAAACTTCAGCGAAATACTACCACCTGATGGTTGGCGCCCAGGGCCAGGCAAAGTGGGCAAAGGTGGCCAAAAAGTCCTCCTCTGTCACTCACAAAAACCTGCACCCCCAAGCAAAAAATTTTTTTCGAGTGAAAACTAGAAGACTTGTCGTCTCTTTTGAGACTTTTACCGGGTCTGTAGAGCATGACAGACCGGAGAAATTCCCACGCAAAGCCACGTGCGTTTAGGCGTTTTTTCCGAAAATCCCCGAATCCTAGCAGATGCCAAAGAGTTAATGCCAGTGTTAGCTGCTTTTATTGTCCTAAAAAAGTGAAACTTTTGCAGAAATAGTGTCTCCTGCAGCCCAGGCTTAGTTCAGTGGTATGTAGCCTAAAATGTTTTGGAAATGATTTGATATGTTGGCAATCAATTAGTGCAAAGGCAACAGAATGTTTGGCAAGTTTACCATTTTAGCCTCAAGCTAGAAAACGCCTAACAGTATCTCCCTTCTGGAATTTGAATTTCCCACCAAAATCATGCGGCAATAGTGAATGTTGTGGCAGGGAAACCACCTGGTAATAGGCATGCTGACTAACCTACACACCAAGTTCCATGTGTAGTCTCATGCATTTTTTTTGTTTTTATTAAAACTGTTTTTTGTTGCACATTTTGATGTGTTCAAGTAGTAAACAACGTTGTTTATTGTTTACAGCTCAAACAATTTAAACAAAAAAGAGGGAAGGGAAGCAAAACTGATGGCAAGGAGGATAAACATACTCCAACTGCACCTATGCAGTGTGACACGGTCAATCTGGTATGCTTTCGTGAAATTTTTGTATAATTTTATGGACATCTAATCAACAGTGTACACAATAATGTGCTTTCAAAAATTGTCGTTGATTCATTGTCCAAGGGCCACATAAGCTATTACACAACAGATCAAGGGTTGGACATTCTACGCAGCGTGGCTGCCTCAGGATAGCCTATTACATTCTACCAAGTCAACAAATGTTTCATACCAATCTCATTTTTTTTTATTACTGACAAAATGTCTTCACAGGCTGGATTTGGCCCATTGACCATAGTTTGGAAACCCCTGCAATAAATAAACATTTTTATTGTTTGGTGAAATGTTAACTCATAGGTATCTGTTCTGAAATGTGCAATGGGTGGTGATGTTTCACTCTGAAGTCTAAAGTAATTGGGGCATTTGAAGTTAGATATTGGTTGCTATCAATTTTGCTGAAGTCATAGCCAGCAAATGTGATTGTTATCCAATCACCCTTAACACTCTATCACAAGAGGTTAGGAATTTGTGTTGACTATTTCATTGTCAAAAAATCTATCATGTGAAGATATTGATGATCTTGTCATCACCCTGGTGTGTGTCAGGAATTATAATGACAGTCAAGTACAATGAACCAAGCTTGATTAAAGCGACAATCATAAGAGACTAGAGTGGTGTCATTGATAAGGTTAATCTATAAAGCTAACCTAAAACTGTCTTGGCTCATGATCAGTGTTCACTGATGGAATAAATCATTACTAAATGCAAATTAAAGGAAAACTATTGTGTCATATTTAAAGTCTAAAGGCAGTCTGTGTAAGACTTCCATACAGGGGAGGCAACCAAAATATATCAGTCATAATTGGCTAAGAAAACAGCAGAACCAAAAATTAAGGTGGTTGACAAAATTGTTGAATAAATCCAGTGGGAAGGATAACGTAGTGATGTTGGTTGGGAAGATTTTCTGAATTCTACACAATGCCAAATTTGAAACAAGCAATTCAAATCACTAGTCTAGTGTAAGTCAATGATTTTGGTTCGCGTTAGCAGTATTCATCATATGATCAAGATAAGTGCTTGTTGAACTTCTGTTATGTGTATGAAAATATCAGCTGATCCAAGAACAACCAAGTTTTCTTTAGCTCAGTGGGAAATTGTCTGTCTCCCAGTTAGAAGGTCCGGTGTTCGATCCACAGCCACTGAGTGAATTGCCGTAGCGCTCCTTGGGCGAGACCATTCACCTCAATCGCCCCGGCAAGAAGCACAATTCAGGCTTAGGCCTGCTGCCAATTGCCATTAACAAAAAAATGTTCTTCTTTGGCTATATTGCAAGTGTATATCAACAACTGGTGTAATAACACTCACTTTCTATCAAATATTTTAAAAATATTTTTTAGCTGATTTTTATGTAATAATCTTCCATTAGCACAGAAAGCACAAGCTTCCATGTTTGCTGCCGGCATACGAATATCGAAACTCGACGTAACAATTGTGTATTCACTTTTTGAATGTAATGGTTGTGTTATTCATGTCTGAGTGTATTTGCAATAGCAAAATGATTCCTCAGCACGTGATTTGTTCTCTGAATACTCCCTCACACAGTTCTGTTGTGCTATGGAGCAATCATACTTAAACCTAACTATGCTCTTTCGTTGTTGGCTTCCATTTGTTTCCACCTCCTTCTGTGAGCAGGGGTTGAATTTAGGGGAGGCAAACGAGAGACGGTCACCTCAGTTTCCCCCCTATTTTGCATGCTGTGGGCATCCTTTGAGAGTTTCGCACTTCCATTTACCTGTGTTTTTTCAGTCACAGACCAATTTTTTTAAATGACCAAAAAAAAGTCAATTAGGTGATACTGTTTCTGTAAGTTTTAATACTATTATGAGACATATGACGAAAAGATCCAAGCGAAAAAAACAGGTTTTTGCATTATTCTATTAAAAAACTTGTGAACCACTCTAGAGCAACATTTAATAAGATGTGAAGCAAGTCATGTTTTCCAAAATAAAGCAACAATTGGCCTTTGTGCAAATGTGCCGAAGGGGGCTCCTCAACTTTTTTGGGGCACCTTTCTGAGAGTTTGCCTCAGGCCTCTAAATTCTAATATCCACCCCTGTCTTTGATGCTAGATTTTCAACCCTTGTCCACATTAAAACAAAAGTCAAGGAACAGACTGGATGTTGAGAATGGCATGAGATTAGTTCTCACGAACACGCCCCCAAGAGTTATAAGACTGGTTGCATAGATGCAAGCTCAGTCATCCCACTGATTAGCATAGGTGTTGTTTTCTTTTGTATAGGAACGTAAATACAGTGAATCCAACACGTGAAATTATAGTGTTTCTTATCTTGTTGGTTGTTATTTGAATATCTTTAGAGTTGCAGGTAATGTCTGGGGCAGAGCACTTAATATAATATTTTCGAATGGGGTCGTGAGATCAAAATGGTTGAGAACCACTGATCTAATCTGTGCATTAATTACTTATTTTATGATTTTAGGTCACATTTTGAACCCGAAACCCCAGCAAGTCATCCAAAGTATCAAAAGACTCGAATTTTAGCCTAGTTTTCAATAAAAACTTGAGTGAAATACTACCATCTAGCAGTTTGGGCCCAGGGCCAGATGAAGTGGGCCAAAAAGGCCTAGAATTCCTCCACATACGACATCACTCACAAAAAATCTAAAACCCAAAACCAAAAAATTTTGTTTCATTGCAGACTCGAAGACTTGTTGAGTCTTTTAAGGCTTCGAATAGCTCTCTAGTGCAGGGGTCACCAACATGGTGTCCGCGGGCACCAGGTCGCCGGCACAGACCACGTGCGTCACCCGCGGGCTTGTTCTGACAATAGCATAAACATAGCAGTATCTTGAATTTTTATTAATGACAACATAATTGAAGACTAAAATGTTCGTTTCAGAAGTGTGGGTATCAAACTGGTAGCCTTTCGCATGAATTTTTACCAAGAAGTAGCTCCAGTTTCAAAAAGGTTGGTGACCCCTGCTCTAGTGCAATCGGTGGCAGAGTTATGCCATTGCAAAGACACGTGCAAACTGCTTATTTTAGGCTGTAAACAAACCACCATTGAAGGTGTTAAGTAGTAGTGAAGGTGTTCAAGTAGTAGTGCATAATGGCACTCCAGTTTTGAGCTTTGCTGTTGTTGGTGGAAAAATCAAATGTGGACATGCTATTTCTCACTGCAAAACATAAAAAGGCAGCTAGTGGTGCAAGGAGACTATAAGTTCTTAACTTATTTCTGATTTGCTTGGGACATTGAAGCCAAACGCTTTGAATGAGTTTTGCTTTCTCTGTTGTTTCCTGAAAAGATGAATACTCTTCACATGATGACTTGTTAGCTAAATTCTGGATTCGACATTTATGCAAAAGCACCTTAATCCGCACTTGTGCCACCTTTACTTTGTTACCGTGAAATCTGCAGAACATTTCTTGTCATGTTAGCAAAAACCTGCAACACTGGTGCAGAAGGTTATTGGCTACATCGTGCCTCTGAATTCAGTTTTCACTATGACAGTGTGTGCATGATTGGTTATATTGTGAACATTAAGTTTATGTTAGGGCGCACCATATCTCAGTGTGAAATCCAGTCGGTATGTCTTGCCAATTCACAATCTCTGGGACACTTTTTATGGAACAGGGGAAAGTGCTATGCTTTGATGCAGCAATTTCAAAGCGATAGATACATTGTTGTGGTATAAGTACAATACACCAGAATGACAGTATTGTGGGCTCTAGCCAACAAGATGAAGAATATTTAAAACGCACATAACAGTTAATCAGTATCATCATGTATAGACTGATGGCATGTAATCTAGAACTAACGACTAATGCTTCTAGGCACTCCGCGAAATTCTGAAAATCGTGTAATTTATAACGAAAAACTGAAACTTCAGTAAAAAAAATAATCCTATCTGGGTAGCCTTCTGAAAATTAGTTGTTCTTGGTGCTCTTTTTCTCGCAGAATTTTCGAAACCAGAAATCTCTGAGGGATGAAATCTTAGCAACAACGATCCCGGATGGTAGTCCAAGCGCCACCGCAGAAGACTTGACCAACCCCGATGCAATCAATCAAGTTACTGAAGATTCTGGAGAACCAACAACAAACGAACTGCGTAAAAACACTCCTGAAACATCCGACGAAAACCCCGCGGCTGACGTTCAATCTCTCAATGGCGTTGCAACGGAAGATCCTGATAATTTTTCTCGAAATAACAACGTCCCGCAAGATTCGACTGGAAACGTGTGCGCGCAGTCGGCGTCCAACGGCGTCAAAAGCGTAGCTGCCTGCAGCGTCTCACTTCCTGCAGAGGCGGATGCAGTAATTTCTGGAGCAGCTGGGGCAGTCTTAAGCGTATCGAACACTGACAATGGTGGAAAGGTTCGTGTGTGTTGGAAAGATAAGTGGCATATTTCTTTAAACCATGTCACACGAATGAATTTGTAACGCAATCGTTTTGGTCTGCAAAAACTAATTTGTTTCTTTTGCAGATGGAGGATAAAAAAGACGACATTTTTGAAAGAGCAAAAAATGTCAGCGACACTCAGTCATCAGCAAGTACTCGTGAAAACAGCGTTTTGGCGAATGGCCACGACAGGTTAGGAGTCTTTGAAAAAAAAGTGTTATCAGCACAGTTTCAACTGTGGTGTGCATGAACTCTCTTATTTTTGCTGGCAGTGCTTCGACGACAGAAAGTCTCCTTCAGATATCCGCTAAACTTAATGGGATTGCGACTGAAGTTCAAGCCGTTACTGAAACAGAGCAACTTAACGGAAACTCGGCACCCACTGCGGGCGCTTATGTTGTGTCCGAACTCGAGGTATTTGCCGGATCAGTTGATGAGTTGCCCTTAGCTTAGAATGCGTTTGTCCTTGTAAACAGAATCTTAAACAGTGGCATGTCAGAATGGGATTATGCCATAGTAAATAACGTTTCATAAACGTATTTTGACTGTATGGATGATACGTGGGCCAAAGAGATAGCCTAGCAAGTGTAAGTTAGGCAAACAGAGAAACCAGGTTATTGTTTTTAAAGTTTGTTCTAAGTCGCATGCGTAAAACTCATGGTCCGCGGGCCAAATGTGACCCGTAAGAGCTTAAAAGTTTCAATTATTTTACGCCCTCTACAACCTGCAAGTCTGTGTGCAAAACTTAAAATTAACTCTTTTATTATTTTACATGGGGGTAACTAAACTCCATAGGCGTAGTAGACAGTGCTCCCTCTAAGAAAATTGTACACTGAGCAAACGTTTATTTCAGTAAACATAGATATTTTAAGGCTGAGTTAACAGAGTTATAAATGACTTACAGACTTCATGAAACGTTGGAATGAGTATAATTTCGTAACAAAATACGAACGAAGTATACATTTAATTCAAATAGCTTGTTTTCTTGCTATTTCAAAGTCCATACGCTTTGTAACGAGAATGAGATTTCGCTGCGCAAATGGCCCGTTGTTACTGCGCAGTTGCGCACCTTGGAGGAAACATTGGACTTAGAGCAACTTTTAGATTTATTCTGCGTCGTGCAATTGGGCAGTCACTGGGCACTAATATTCTAGAATTCACCGACAAGATTTTTTTTACCAGTAACGGCGGCACTGTTCCCTCTAAGAAAATTCTACGCTGAGCGATTGCAAGTTTCGTTGCGCACTAAGCGCATGTCATTGCGCAATCATGCAGACACACAACCAGTTAAGCGTTCCAAGCGTAAAAAGTGTGCGATACACATATACAGTATGTAATTTGGATTGTTGGAAGTGTGCGAGAACGAGATTTCACTGCGCAGTTGCGCGCCTTAGAGGGAACACTGATCTTACGGCTGATATCCGACGCAATCTGCACACTGGAACTCAACCGTAACAGCGCATACGGATGATAATAGCAAATTACATGCAAGACTACATTTGTTGTATCACGCCTTACCGGTTTTCTCTTGGCGTTCTCAATAAACAAACAAAGGTATCGTCTATCGCAAATGCTAGTTATTAGAAGTACGCGACCTGGATAAAAGTACGCGACCTGGACGCGATTGGCAGCAATCTCATGTTGCAAGTGGGATTTGAACCTCTTCACACCAATGCATAATGTTCTGTACAAATCCTGCTTAGTCAGCGACAACCATGTATTACACAGACAAAAAGATAAATCGGACCTACTGGCTTTCCCTACATGCAGTGCCTAGTATTTCGAGTCAGTTTAGAAAACGCTATTGATGATTGAACAAAATGACTTAATAACATCTTTGGCTTGTCACCTCGTGGAAAATTGGCGATGTTCGCGTGCGGTTAATTGCCAGCTTAAGCAGCTCACTTATTCGCGCCAACGTCGGCTAAAGAAAAATTATGGTGGAAGTCTTTCGTTCAGCCCCTCATTCTTTGAGAACTCACCACTACTCGGTCGATGTTTTGGTTTTGGCCGAATCGCTGATAAACAAGGATGAAGTTGTTGTAGTTTACGTAAAATGTTTCGGACACTCTATACTTCAATTTCCCGTCAACTAGAATCAAACCACATTGCTGTTTTGCAAGTGCAAGGCCTTCTTGATTTCCAAGCAATGTGCTGGTAATTTGGCTGTGTACGAATAAGAAGCTGTGCACACAACAGAATAGCGACTTTTGGTAGCATGCATTCAAAAACTTTGTGATGGGAAAGTTTTGCTTAAAATGCTGCTTATCTTGTCCTCCGAAAAGTTAACTAACGATGTTGCCGTCTCTTGCATCATAGCTATGTTCACAGACTGTACCTAGATTAGTTCACTGAAAACGTCCATTGTCGCGTTTTAGAAAACCGCGGAATATCTTTCGTATGAAGCTCGACACGACATAGCATTTCGTTTTAAACTGCGTCTTTCCTTGGAAAGATCTAGTGAACACTTTGCACGCAGTGTGGTTCAAAAATGCTTATTCCATGCGACGATGAGTTTTTGCTTGTCTCAACGCAGTGTCGCAACCAACAGCTTGCCGAGCAACTGGCCACCATCGTAAGGCAAAAGCAAGACCTGCTGGTACAGGTCGACAAGCTTGCTCAGCAAGTAAATGAACTGCACGGCCGACTGGAAGCGGTAAGTTTGATCGGATGCTGGGCTTCACGTGGGTGTGTCACAAGTTGTATAACGTACTTTTGTTCTCAGGAAAAGCAGCAGATGGCGGCGCAGAATCTTCAGGAACAAAATGTTTTTCGTCAGCAAATTCAGGTTTGTAGATTTGCAGAGCAAATGTGCATATTTGTGTTTTTTTAGGCGTAAACTCAAGAGCTTCCGATTATCAGTTTGTTTGTCAGAAGCAGCGCAACTTTCTTCAATGCGTGAACGCGCGTCGCGGCGATTCTTGAAAGAAATCGAGGCGTCGGTTGCTTCTTTCAAAAGCATTTTTGCAACTTTTGTTTTCGGAATCAAGCTTTGCTGAGTGCGTTTGACACTTCAAATTCTGAAGGAGTCATTTAAAAGAGATCCTTGCCTATCCGTAACATGCAGAAATGTCTGAAACTTCAGTCGTATTGAAGCATTTTTCACGGGAACACCACATCAGGTCGCATGTCACTAGGTAAGAAGTGACATAACCTGAGAGAAGGGTACTATTTTTAAGAAACACTGTTTTCAGCTTAGAACTCTGCCGGAACTGAACTAGCTAGACGTTTTTTAAAAACTAGTTGCAGCCTTAATTTTGAAGGTTTTCTGGCGAGACGTCACTCGCTGAGATAATGCTTTTTTCGCCATACCCGGCTGCAGTAAAATTTTTAATCAGAAGCAGGATGAACCAGGACGTCTTCACTGTGTTAGTTCTATAACCGTTTTGAAAAATTCACCCACTTTCGAGTTTGCCGGTGAAATCTTTCGTCACACACTGGCCGCTTTATCGTATGCGTTGTGCATCGACTGTCCGGGCGCCGAAAAAAAAACTCACCCGGGCGCGTTTTCGGTGCAGGCGCAGATGCAGACGATCGGGATCCTGGTGGCCGAGAAGCAGGAACTGCAACACAAAGTGCACGAGGCCCAGTCGCGCGCCACTCGCGACCAACACGCGCGACAGCGGTGCCAGGACGAACTGCAGGACCTGAAAGTTCGCTCGCAAATGCTCGAACGCGAACTCGCGTCGAAAGTCGACCTCGCGGAATCGCTGACTGCGGTAAGTGTGCCACTGTAACAGATTCGCTTCTTGTTGTTGAAGTGGTTGCGGGAAGAAATTAGTGCGCGACGGTTTGTGGAACAATCGAGTGTTTATTCAAACGGAATAATTTCGAGGCACGTAAGGTTTGGCGTCGTCACTGATCGCATGTACTGTGGGTTGAAACGAGTGTTCGAATTGCCTGCGAGCAATTCGACAGCAAAGATACATCTGAGCGCAGTAGTTCTTAACCTTTTTTTGCATATCTTACCCCCTTTTATCAAACAAGATTACCAGATTTACCCCCAATACACTCAGTGGTGCTCATTTCTTAAAAATATGATTTTAACAAACTCTTACAGTTTAGATTGATTCATAAAAATTCACATGTGCTGCAATTTATAGTTCAGTAAATTTACTCCCTTGGAAGATTAAATTTACCTCTGGGGGTAAAATTACCCCAGGTTAAGAACCGCTGTCATAGCGCTTCAACAATATCGGAAAATCTGTGCGGGGCATTCTTTGTGTTTACTATCAAAGCAGCACTAAAAAATAGATAATTGCGGCTACGGATAGGGTTTTTTACACCAGCAAGCTTTATTCTTGCTTCGTTATTCATATATCGCTGGATCAGGAAGGTCCAGGTGAGCGTAAAAAACACTTGTTTCACACATGAGTTTTAAAATGAAGCATCAACAAGATACGACTGTATTATGCAATTTCGGAAGTTTGGACATTCCTTATACACGTCACAATGCCTGGGCTGCGAAATGTTGCTGTTAAAAACGAACTAAACGCAAAAACACAACGAAAAACATTTTTTTCTGAAAACCCGAGCAACTGCAACACACACATTCCTTTCACTTAGCTCTCTTGTAGGGAGGCCTGCTGGAAGCCTGACCACCATGCGCTTGGCAGGAAATAACAAGTGTGTGTGTTTTTCATCCATTTGTGACGACGCGTTTAATGAAACAACTCACATTGATTCTTATTAATTTTTACGCGATTTGTGTCTGCTCGTTATTCCTTTCCAAATAGAGACAGCTGATATTTACAATTTAATATTCAACCGACATTGCTATTGGACGTGCGCTACGCTTCAGCCCGAACCGCTTGTGAAGCAGTTCAAAGCTGGTTGGTTACCAGTAAAGCTAGCTACTCATTACCAGTTCAAATGTGGTTAGTTTCCAGTTCAAAAGTGGTTAGTTACCAGTTCAAAGGTGGTTAGTTAAAGCAACCAACCCGTTTGGTTTTAAAAACCCTTAAGGAAATGAAGCCGTAACCGCTCTGCTAATGGAAAACTATATTAAAACTGCACTGTTTGCCACCAGTTCGAGGCCTTACCGAAGTCATGCAATTCCAATGAAGTCAGTGATTCACTGCCCAACAATAAAATATTTTTTCTTTTATGCCAGGTATGTTGGAATTAAATTAGGGTAACTTGGGGCTGCTGAATCCGAAAATGATATTAGTTTTCCTAAATTGGTTCTAGTTTTTGAGATAAAGGCTTTTTTTGATCCCGATCGTAAGCCAAAATGGCTAAGAATTGCGTCATTTATGACGTCACCCACAAAAAATCCGCAACCCAAACCCCCCAAAAAATTTTTTCATTGCGAACTAGAAGACTTGCCAAGTCTTTTGAGGGTTTGAACAGCTCTCTAGCGCTTTCGGCGCCGGAGATATTCCCACGCAAAGACACGTGCAAACTGCTGGTTTTAGGCCGAAAACCGTAGGCTGCTGGCTCTGAAAGTGTTGATACAAAAGGTTTTAACCGCTACGAAAAAAGAAGTGGGAATATCCAGATTGAAATCAGCAAGACGACCAGTTCTACATTGCGAAAACATTCCTGTGCCTGTTCTCACTTCACTTCCTCAACTTCATGATTCGGTGAAGAACGGCATGCGCTAGTGCAGTGGTTCTCAACCTTGTTTGAACTAGGCCCCACCTTTGTCTTCAAAAAGATTTCAGGCCCCACCAGAACTACTACATGTCAAAAGTATTTGCTGTTGCTCCGTCACTATACTGCTTACGATGTGATATGAATTATAAATGCACAAAGTTTAGTCAAATTCATTGCGATACTCAACAACATTGTTAATGGGAGCTCTGCGCTTGATGCTGGTTACATATCTGTTTGATTCGAGGTTGCAGTTTAGTCAGTTTCAGTCTCAAATCACCACGTTTAGTGATTTCTAATTGATTTTTCTGAGCACGCAGCAAATCCGTAACAACGCTAAACCCTCAGACGACCAAACAAGATGATGAAAAACTTACCAGTTTTGCCTTGTCAAAGAACTCGAGTGATGGTATTTCTTTTCGCATTCCTCGGACAGCCACATCGTGGTTCCTTTGAAAAAAGTTTTCAAGAATTCATCTTGCTGTAACTCACATTTTCCTGTTGGCATTGCTCTGATATTGCAGATAAATCTACTAAAAGTGGTTGAGTCAACCAATAAAGGAACTCCATTGCTTTCAAGTCATGAAACCTTTCATTCAAGTCGTTAATCAGCATTTCCACGTGTGCAGCAATAACTGTATTTGCCAATTTAGTGCTATCACATTCTTGAAAGTGGACATAGCTTTTTGACAAAATATTGTTTCTGCAAAAACTGAAAAATGTCACAAATCCATATATCTTCGCTTTTGCATCTCATCGCGTTGCATTGGCTTTTTGGAGCTGCTTGTTCAAACAACAAACTTTCTCAAAAATATCTGCCAAGTAGCTCACATAAGGTTTGCCATGTGTCGTTATTAGGAGAATCATGTCAGATTTATCCTTCAAAAACTCACTGAGCGATTTGAAATAGCTCCATAAACCTTTTCAGGCAGTTTCCCTTTGAGAGCCACCTTACTTCGGTGTGGAGCAACAACCGCCTGTGATCAGTGGCGCAGCTGACGGGGGCAGGGGTGCGAACCGTCCCCATGGTGAAATATGGGCCTCCCACTTACCTTATATTTCAGAATTTACCGTTCTTTGGTTTGTAGTAGATTGTTGTTTTCCATTTTTCGTGAGGTTGTCCGCTGATTTTGGGTTTTGGTAAAGACATCCTCCACATCCAGATTCACTGTCATTTCTCAATATTTTACTGAGTGTTGGTTGTGAGGTCCACTTCAGTTAAAATTTTCCCCTTGGCTCAAACCTTTAGTTATGCCACTGTCTATGATCTACATGATTAGCCTCGCAAAACCTCTGGAACAGACGTTCTGCTTTGACGTTTGCTTTGATGGAATTGATACATTTGATCACAGAATATGGTATTTCGTGCAGTTTAGGAGCAACATTTTTTGCAACGAAATTTTCCCTGTGGTAACACAGGGAAACAACTAACATTCTTGGATTGTCGTCCTATAGGAGTAAACAAGTGAACCAGCTTATATCTACCAATCAGTTTGATTGGTAGATATATTGTGAACAAGTGACTTTTCATTTTGCATTTCAACCGAAATTGTTTCATGATGTCTTCAATCTCCATGCCCCACCAAATTTTTGCCATGTCCCACCGGTGGGGCACAGGCCCCACGTTGAGAACCACTGCGCTAGAGTGTGATGAAACAAGTGGAAGCAGTTGCAGCGAATACGAAGAAAGATCTTCAAGTCCAAAGCAACTCACCCAGCAAGAATCAAATGATTTGATCAGAGATCTAAATTTATCAAAACAGGGATCTGAGCTTTTAGCATCCAGACTGAAAGAAAAAAACTGCCTGCAACCAGATGCTAAAATCACATACAACTGGAATAGGAAAACAGAGATTCTACCCTTATTTAGTCAAGACAATGACCTTGTATATTGCAACAACATAATTGGACTTCTTCTCAAAATGAAAACCCCAAACTATAGACCAGGAGATTGGAGACTATTTATTGACAGTTCCAAAAGAAGCTTAAAATGTGTTTTGCTGCACAGTGGCAACCGCTTTGCATTTATACCAATAGCTCACTCTACAAATCTCAAAGAAGAGTATGATAATATCAAAATGGTGTTACAAAGGATTTGTTATGACGAACACCAGTGGTCAATCTGTGTTGACTTTAAAATCCTGAATTTTTTGCTTGGACAACAAAGTGGATACACCAAGCATCCTTTATGTGTTTATGGGATAGCAGGGCATAGCAACAACACTGGATAAAAAGTGTTGGCCTACAAGAAATACTCTGAAAGTTGGTGAAGAAAACATCAGAAGGGAACCACTAGTCGAAAGGGAAAGGATTATATTGCCACCCTCCATGTTGAAGTTGGCTTAATGAAGCAGTTTGTTAAGGCTTTCAACAAAAGTGGAGGCTGATTCCAATAGTTGTGTAGATTTTTTCCTGAATTGAGCCTTGAGAAACTAAAAGTGGGGATTTTTGATGGTCCAAAAGTTCATCAGCGACCCAAATTTTACAAGAAACATGACTGATATTGAGCTTTCTGCTTGGTCCAGCTTCATCGCTTTGGTTGAAAACTTTGTAGGTAACCACAAAGCACATAATTATGTTGAATTGGTTGAAGATATGCTTACAAAATACCAAGAAATGGGAGCAAACATGAGCATGAAAGTCCACTACCTCCATAGTATCTTAGACAGATTTCCTGAAAACTTGGGCGATTTTTCGGAAGAGCAAGGTGAAAGATTTCACCAGGACATAAAAGTCATGGAGGATAGATATCAAGGAAGATGGGACATACATATGATGGCTGACCACTGCTGGTGCCTCCAGCGTGATTGCCCTAATGACCCTCATCACAGGAAATCGTATAAGCAACGTTTCCAAAAATGAACCGAAACTGAAATCTGAAAAAATCTCACTGTCTTCTGCATAACATTTCAATAGAAATTGTCTTAGTAATTTATTGTGTTGATTTGTTTTAACAGACATGGATGCAAATATACCTACCAGACATTGTGAAAGCTTATATTGCATACATTTGCACCCACAATGAGATACTGAGATAGAGCCAATTTAGCAAAACTGATATCATTATTGGATTCAGCGGCCCTAAATTACCTTAAATTCACTCTAATATCACCGGCATAAAAAGTTGTGTTGAGCAGTGATTGTAATAGTGTCTGTGTATGTGCTACAATATATCTTTCGTTTTTGTTCATCTTTAGTCTTGCATTTTGTCTCCTGTGAGCTCAGACCAAGCAAGAGCTGGAATCCGAGCGAAAGAAGCTGCAGCTCTCGGTTTCGAAGTTGACCAAATCCAGCGATGAGACTGAGATGCACCGGAACGAGCTCTCACAGAAGTTAACTGCCAAGGTATGAAGTTCGTGAGGGGCTTGGTCAATTTTCTTTTCTTTGCGTCAACTGGGTCGAAAACGTTATTGCTGCCTTCAACAGGAAATCGATTGCCAGCGTTTAAATGCCGAAGTCAACGATTTGCACGAAAAATTAGCCATGGCTGAAGTCTTGTTGCAGCAGGTGGGGAAACTTTACGTCGATTGATATTAAACGAATTCGTTTGGTTAATGGACTTGTGCTTTTTTCAAAAAGCGACATCAAACGAGCGACGAGCATCAATATCAAATGCGTGAGAATAGAATCGTTGCAATCCGTGCGTGTATTGCCAACGCAGTTTGACGCAAGCCCGCAACCACGTGGAAAACGGGCAATTGCAACCCCAAAAATTTTTTCAAAAAAGGTTTAGTTGTTAGGTACATGTTACAATAATTTTGCCCAATATCGTGGCGAGATGTTACTTTTCGGAATTGTACAGCGTTGATTTTACGTTTCCACTGGAAGTCACTTCGATGTCCCGTTGCTGTTGCTTTCCACAGCTGTCCAGCTCAAGCGGCGAATCGGCGGAGACCCAGGTCAGCCAGCTGCAGAGCGAACGAGAGAGCCTCAATCAAAAGCTGATCGAGGTTAAAGTGGCCTTAGATTTGGTATATAAGCGTTTTTCAGTGCATGCTTACTGAAGCATGTTGCAAGCTGCATGTACACGACGACGCCTCCTGCCTTCATTCGACGGCTCCGAGATAAGTTCTAACCTATGTACTTCAATCTATACTAACGCTTGCGGTGCCCAATGCGATCGTTCACCATTAGACGCCGTAGTGGGCGAATGGTTAATAATATAACCGTTGTCGAGCAAATAACACCGGCTACTAAAACATGCAGGATTGGAAAACTTTAGCTTAAGTTTTGAATGTAGTTTCTGGGACAGACAGGACAACGAATGATAATTTTTATGGGGTTTGTGAGAAGTTGTGGTTCATTATTTTCACAGAGTTAGAGGCAACCGCTCATTGTCGATTAAGATTGGCGATGGAAGATATACACAGCATGGCTCCTAAGTTCTTTAGGAACAGGTTATGTCTTGGCAGTATCACTGTAAACACGAAAATCCTATTCAAAGAACCGGCCAATCCATCTCCGACCAAAGGAATGCTCAAATTTTCAAAGCACCCACATCCTCTCTGAGGTCCTATAGTCTCGTAGGCTTTTGCGGTCACATCTCCGGGTTATTGTTTCGGTTTTGTGTAAAGGGCTTTGCGCTCTAATCACATTCCATTCAATCCGTTTTGTGCACCTCGCCTGTTGAAAATATTTCATTTTGCCACTTGGGGCATGATTTTTCGCCCCAACACTTCCTATTCGTTGCTGTGTTCTTTTCCGTGGTTAACCTCGGGGCGATATTCAGAAGTGACGGAAGTCAGAAAAAGGAGATTGATATACGGACTGGCAAAGGAAACAGTTCTGCGTGAGCTTCATCCGTGGTCACAAAACGGGAACTCGCAAACACCGCAAAGCTTTAAGTTGATAAATTGGTATTTGTTTCGATCCTCATATCAGGTCATGAATGCGGGTAAATACTGAAGAAGTGCTGTGTCAAAGTTTACGGCGTGACACGTCGCGACTAAGTACGCTGCTTTGAAAGTCGTTAATCCCTGAATATAGAACCGCTCCTCCGAACGGAGACAGAGATCCCAGCTGCGATGGTTCGGGCACGTGGCCAGTATGCCCCAGGCCAAGGGGCTTTTAATCATGCGAGAAAAATAGCAACCCAAACGTTGTTTACCTGAAATAGAGTCCGATTTATTCAAAATTTGCCCAGAATAATGAAAACGTAACAAATGTTCCAAACTTCTTGGCAGTAGAAGTGCACGGTCATCTTGCCAGTGCTTTGCCTCTGTCTTTGCTTTTTTACTGATCCATACCATTGCATTGCTAGTGATCGTTCATTCTTCGCTTGAACACTAAAAATGACTCAAAAAGCAAAACGTTTTCTCTGTAGTTGTCTCCTCCTCATCAAGCTAACCTTCAACACTTCCCATCAGTCAAGCCCCATCAGCTTCAGGAAGCGTCAAGTCTTGCTCTTATGCTTCGACCTTCACAAAATGTGATTTGTCGCCCGCTGCCTGAGTTCTCGTACAGGGTTTAATCCCAAGATCAGTTCAAGGTGTTTTGTTTCGCTTAAAACGTGGTTTTGTGGCTGGAGCTGGGTTTTATATTCGCAACAGCTTTTATCAGCTCCCAAAGGTAGTCCTAGCATGCGTTTGCATTCAGTATTCTTTTCTGAAATACTTGATCCCACTGGATTCATTTCTCTGCTCCGTTTGACTGCGGAAGCAGCTGTCTTGCGGGCACTACTTTAAAACATTGGTAACGTCAACGTCTTTTTAAAGAAATCCTGGATTGCTGAACTGGCCGTTGCTTTTATTTGAACTTTGGTGTTGCACCGCGCCCCTTATAAATCTCTAGGCATCTGCTCACAAACAGTCCTTCAATGCGGGCAAAAACATCCGTTGTGTTTCGCCGTGCAGCTTTGATGCGAGGTGATGCTTGGATTGAAGATCATGCTTTTGAAAATGATTGCCATGTTTTTAACTTTGCAATGGCCTAGTGACTTTTTCTAAGAGGTATTCGTCTCGCGCTATTTCTTAAACACTCTTTGAAATCTTCTCCAGAGCTGCGAACACACGTTAAAATAAAAATACTGTCAGGTAGTACACATTAATATATTAATTTAATGCTCTTTGCTTGCACATAAGCCTGAGCTGCATCAGATCACTGCATAAATTTGGAAGTTTCGCTTTCGTCTATTTATTTCAGAGGCGTTCTTTTAATTTGGATTTTGCTCAACAAACTTTGTTTGTTTTGATAACACAGCCTGCTATACTTTTTCATTTTTTGTGACGTTCCGGTCTTGTTTGAGTTTCTAACCTTTTTTCGTAAAAAAGTTGATTTTGGCAGTTGAGAACTTCTGTTTCGTTGAATTCCTTCTTGCGTTTCCCTGTTGTATCTGCATTGCACTGTTGATAGAAGTTAGAGGTAAATCCCGTTTGGTAAATATATATTGGACTTCAGTTTTCCTCATGATTATTCGTTGGTAATTAATAATCTTCAATAAAATTTGATTTTCCAACAGGCCCGTAACCAGCTTGAGACACCAGGAGGGGCGAAGAATTTTCCGAGAGGGCCCAAATTTTTTGGACTATGTCCAATAGTTTCAAACTGTATCCAACACATTTTTCCAGAGGGGCAGAAAAATTTTCTAGGGGCGGCGAAGCCGCCCCCTGCGCCCTCCTGGTTACGGGCCTGTTTTCCAGTGATTTTACCATATTGGCGAAATAGCACAGGGAGGTTTCCTTTTTTTTTGTAACTATTCCATAAACATGGTTGATGATCTGGTCAACCCAGTTGCTTTCTAAGAGTAGTCAAACCTCTTTTCCTTCATTGCGTAAGCTAATATTACTTTTGATGTGCTGTAAGTTTGAGTTCGTATGTTTTTTGTTTTTCCAAATACATAGACCAGTACGCATCTAAAATACACAGACCAGTACCACGCTTTCCAAAATGCGAAACCAACTATTTCATCAATAAGATGTCGGCAGCGTAGGCGAGTGTTAGTTATTTTTAAGTATCAGTTGAAATCGGTGTAGGCAGGATGTAATTCCGTTTATAATGCTCTCGCTTCGATTTAGTCAAACAGTGTTCGTTCGAAAGGAGCTTAAAACTTAGTGCTCGTGAACTTCACTTCGTCAGCTTTTCAAACTCCGCTTGCTATTGTAGACAAAAGATCGTTCAACGGCATGGATTGCTCACTCGTGGCAACTCGTAGCGGTAGCGCTTCACCTTCGTCCACATAACTTTAGCACAGTCTTACCGTTACAGCAAAAGTTCCTTCAGATAATAACAGTGTAACTGACTATAGATTGGTACCCGTTTGGTCTGTTGTTTTCCTCCTATAGTGCAGTAATTGCGTTGTTTAGCCCTTTTTTTGCATGGTTGGGTGCTCGAGCTGATAAAATTTTTTAATTTAAATGTAAGCAAGTTGCTTTCCATGCTCCGGGTCACTTCATTGTGTCGCTCGCCTTTTCAGTATCAACAAGCGTTCGAACAATTAACCGGCGAGCGAGAACAACTCTCTCGTCAGTATGAAGACGCCAACAAACAAATGCAGACGGAAGTTGCAGCGCTATCTGCGCAGGTACTGGTTTATTTAGTGTTTGGACTTGAACTGAACTTTGAGAAACTTCACAGATTTCAAAGTCGATCGTTTCATGTTGTTATTCCTCTGTTTCGGCCTAGCCCACCACATTAAGTTCGTGACGACAAGAGTCAATGACGTGATGGCTTGTTGAACCCGTTGGAATTACGGCACAGCTTCTGTTTTTGAAATCTTTTTCGTAGCAATCTTCTCAACTTATAGACGATCATTCTTTCAATTGACGCCTGTTAAGGGTAACGCCCAACCTTTAAATTGCTCTGTTGTGTTTCCGTCGATCGACGCCTGAAAAGAGATAAACTGCGCAGCCTCATTCGCTTCGAAGCTCGCAGTTTATATCTTGTCTGTTCCATGTGTTTTTTCTCCCTTATTTAATCGAAGACCTGCCACCATATTTCATCAGAGCGCACAATCGAATTCTGGCAAAAACGGCGATCAGTAGTGAACGCCCGTGTTCGAACCCGCGGACACAGTTGGCGGCTGATGTTGTTGCATTTCAACTCCTGGTAAATGTTTGACAGGTCGCCTCGTTGGAAAAGGAAAAGTCTGCTCTGCTTGAGGAAGAACAGGACCTACGAGAGAAAGTCAAAAGCTTGGAAGATGATAATGCTCAGCGTGCTGCAGAGAAAACTGTCGACGAGGTGAGTGGTGCAAAGGGGAATTCCTCTTAAAGCAACGGTCTTAATTTGTGAACATCTGGAAGTGTCACCGGCTCGCAATCAAACTTTTATAGAAGTCCTGTGGTAATGTTCGTCTGCAACCAGCGTTTATCGAAATGCTTTTGCTGATGAGAAACTCTGCGCGCGTGATTGAAGTGTGAGAAACTTCTTGCGCGTGCAGTGACTGAAACGAAGGGAACGATTTCGAGGCAACTTTGGTCTGGATTGGAGCTATACTTGGCTTAAGTTAAATACCAAGTAGAGACTCAGCCTGTGCGACCGCTTTTGAAGTCAGTTCTCAAGGCATTAATTGGAGTCTAATGGTCATGGCGATCTTCGCATAGACTTTTTTTACTGTTTTATTTAGTTATGTTTGAATGTTTTTGGTGTATGTGACCGGTCTATGTGGTTGCTTGTTGTCGCATTCTGGGCTTAAATTTTGATATCGCTCCTGTCAAGCAATAGTTTGTATTTAAGTAAACAATAGCTGGGGTAGCTGCTGCGTATATCTTTGAAAAAGTTGATGGCCAGCAGTTGGGTTTACTAATAGAAATCATAAGAAAGACCTACCTGAAGCTGTATTTTCTAAGTACGAACCTTTCTCAATTTTGTAGTTCTCCAGTCTGCTAACCGACCTAAAAGATCCATAACTTCATGGCGAACGCAGAGCTAGTCGATTCAGGCGCTTGTGCCCTTACTCTGCGCTTTCTGTGCAGCGACTGTCCACAGTCGAGGACATGGCGCAGAAGATGCAGGAACTGCATCTGAGCATCGAAAACCTGACGATCGAACGCAACGATCTGACGAGCAAATTGGACGCGCAACTTCGCAACAACGAAAGGCTCGCTCGGTATGTTTATAGCTGTTTGCTTTTGTGAAGGTTTTTTGGTGTGTTTGATTTTAAATGGTCTGCGATATTTCATTGCTCTGGTTCTATTCGGACCTTTTAGGACTCTGGTGTGTTTTTCAGACCGTGCAACGAGGCTCGAAAAATAAATCAATGCATATTCGATCCTATTTCCTTCGCAGTTTGTTTTTGTAAGAAAGGGGGCATTCGACTTCCATTTTAAGCGCGTAATCAGCCCATGCCTATCCATAACGTTGGGCGTGGCTAGACAGCTTCCAATGCCGCGGTCTTGAAATACCGAAAGACTTTGTGGTAAAAGCGTTTTTTTTAGGTAAAGCCTTATCAAATATTTTTAAACGCGTGCCGGCACCCCGTAGTTCGTATGCATCAGCATGCGAGATGTTTCGAGTTGCATTTTCCCTTTTTGAGAAATATATATCAAGTTGAAGGTTGGCAGTTTTGCAAGAACTTCACTGCTTTCTTACGAAAAAAACTGCACGCACGAGCAGGCGTTCTGCTGAAAAGCCTCGGCCGCCGCCACTGTCTGGGATATGGTTTCTCTGTACTTTGTCAGATTGAACGAAGAGCAGGAACAGCAGCTGTCCGAACTCACCCAGCGCGCGAACGACTCGGTCGTGTCGACCGAAGAACACCAGAGGCTGCTCGAACAGCTTCAGAGCGAGAAAGCCACAATATCCCGGGCGCTCACGCAAAACAAACAGCTGAAGCAGCAGCTCGAAGAAATGCACGACGGTTTTATCAAACTGGTGAGTTTAAACGTCCCGCGTGCCGTTGTACGCTGGGATTGCGTGTCGCCGATTTGTCGCTGTCATGTTTTCTTTGCTTATTATTGTTTTGTGTGCAAAACGATGGTCCTGTTATGAGGCTTGCCGGCGCTTGTATTTGGTGAACGGGACGCTTGGCCTTGGTTGTGTCTAAGATTAAGCCCTGAAAGTCAGTGCGAGCTTGTACTGTACATAGGGAAATTTTTGTGGTTAATATTACGAATCTGTTTTATCCGGTTAGAACTAGTGCTATACGGTTGTTTTCTTTTTCTTGCGCGGAAAAAGCGTTCATGCTCAGAGATTTTCAGGAGAAACAGACCCTGGGTAAATCCTTGCCGCCCAGGACAGTCGTTCGTCTCGCAATGTGTTCATCGCGTTGCTTTTTCCTGATGGCGACTCGCATGCAATCGAACGTTGGTCACTCAACCACTGTGGCGTTGGTCACTCACCCACTGTGGCGTTGCTGGCTTCACCTGTAATTGGCCGTCATCGTGCAGTTGACTTTGAATCGAAGTTTGCGTTCAGAAGCTTGTTCGCTGAGGAATTGTGTTGGTATTTGCAGAGCAACGACAAGATGGAACTGGCGACGGCCTTGTCGACCTTGCAACACGCGCAGAAAGACATGACGGAACAAAACGAATCATCGCAGGCGCGGCTCGCAGACCTGCAGCTTATGGTAAGGCAGCGCTGGAAGCCCGAATGGACATGTGTAGTCATTGACAATATTTTTTAAAGCAAAAAAATCATTTTGAAGACAATCTAATTACTGACCCGTTCTTCAACGAATTGCTGCACGCCGATACAGTTCTTTTAACATTTAGCTCGACGAAAAGAATCAGAACATGGCCGAGCTTCAGAACCGTTTGCTTGAATTGCAAAACAGCGAGCCACGCAGCACAGAAGCTCCTGAAGAAGCCACTGCCAACAACGCTTCCTTTCATGAAGAAATCGCTTCCTTGCAAGACACGGTCAATCTCTTGACGTAAGTTGTGGCGGCGCTCGAGTAAAGGTCGATTGTGGACTTCAGTTTGCATCCATTACTAAGTGTGGCTGCATTTGTGCTCGAAAGTAGAGGTAGTTTGTGGTCTTTGCATGAATTCAGCTTCACAAATCCTTTTGACTCTATGGTAGAACAGGACAATGGTCTGTCGAGTCACTTCTTACATTTACTACTAGCAATAAATGCTGGAATGCAAGCAAAGTCTCGGACGTATTGTATAATTAGGAGGAAATGTTACGACGCAGTTCCTGTTGAACTTTGCTGTTTACTTTCTGTAAATGGCCTCCGGTTGCATCATGCCTGTGTCAGGGCGTTGTTGTGTCGGCAACGGCACGGGGCATACGTGCATAATCTTGCAGTTGTGTGCAAATTTCTAGGGACCGAAACGGTCTATCAAAATAGAAGCTCGCCGCATAACCAAAATCTCATTTTATGACCATCTCGGTATTCAGATGAAATAGTTACGGTCTCTCAAAATGTCTTAACGGTCACCAAAGTCCAACCTTTTAAAGACTTGACGAGAACTGGTGTAAACCCAGGGGTACAGTGGGGCGGGAACGCGCGGGAAAGGCGTTCTCACACCCTTTTCACGTTTTACTTTCAAATATGTTTGGAGCTGTTTTAAAATGGCTATTTTTTGGACGCGTCCCCGCACTTTTTTTGTTAGCACTGCATCCCTGTAGTAAACCAACTTGTTTCTTTGCCTTAGCGAGCAGAACACTCACCTGAAGGAAATGGTGACGAAGCTCCAGTGCGAAGTCGATTCGCGGGAAATGCAAAGCGAGAAAAGCAACGCGAGCGTCGAAGTTGACAGTGGCGTTATTTCCGACGATGGTGTTGTCCTGTCCCACGAAAAGGCAGAAACGGTATTTATGTTTTTCGAAACAAGCTGGTGTCTGGACCAGGGTTGTACCAAGGTTAAATGGCACCCGGGGCAAGAAGCAAGTTTGACGCCCCCATGTTCGAACCTAGGGCCTTTCGGAGCAAATGTACTATGTTGAAGAAAGTACTTGTGACATTGTTGGGATTTTTCGGCGCCCCCAGTGGTTCATCGCCCGATGCATTGTATTGTGCCACCGTTTCCCCTTCGTTACGCCCCTGGTCAATAAAACCTTGTTTTTGGACCATCTCGGTATTTAGATGGAAGTAATTGCGGTCTCTCAAAATGTCTTAACGGTCGCCAAGGTCAAACCATAAAAAAACCTGGCCAGGCTACCGGCTGACCGGTAGCGTGGCTCCATGTGTTTTTCGCAATCCGCTATGGCGGTAATGTTAATTTCGTCACGCGCTGTTTCGCATCACTGCGCTTGACCAAACATGCGAAGGACCGCAAACCAAACAAGAGTCAAAAACAACGCGTGAGCCACTTTTTAAAATTTTGTTGATTTGTCAACTATCGTTTGAACTACTCTGTATCAAATCCAGCTGCTACATGACCCGTGAATAGTATTTAAAAATAAAATTTCAGGACAGCCAATCAGAAAGCTCCATCCGCCGATTAGAGGAAGAGCGGGCGATGCTCTTTCAACGCATTGAAGAGCTGGAGCAGCAAAAAACGGAGTTGACGCAAACCCTTGAAAGCGCCCGGCAACCCACCACGCCCAGTGCTGGAGTAGCGCCCGAATCTCATGAGGGGTTGCAGCGGAACATGTCCTTGCTGCAAGTGAGTTCAACCTGCTGCTTAAAACACTCTGCTTCGTTCACGGTGATTCTTTTTTAGTCCAGCTGCTACAGTTTTTTTTCGCAGTCCCGATCGTGGGTCAAGCACCCACCTGTCGAGAGCAGAGCGCGAACATTGCAGCAGGCCCCTTGCCACCAGTGTTCAACAATGTTTGGCGAACTCTGTGCACGAGCTCTGTACGCGAAGTTCGTCGCATTGATACGTCGCAGCTCCAACGACCTAATGAGGTCGTGGACTTCGTCGTGCCAATAAATTTACGAGTTTCCACCAAATTTTGTTCATTTTGGATCTGAACTGCAGCTTGACGCAGGTTTACCGTGCAATAAGTGTACGAAATAATATTATATCTGTACGTATGCAAATTTATTTAAAACTTTTATTTTTATATCCGTTCTCTGCAGTGCGTGATTGATTAGGTGGGTTTCGTGTTCACTGCGACTATTATCGGTAAAAAAACTGAATAGTTATTACATTCGTTGCCAAATAAGCATTCTGCGCTTTGAAGGATGCACTGTTGTTGTTAGAGCGTTGAAAGCAATTGTAACTGTGGCGAGTTCTCAGCAATGCGTCACTTTTGACCAGGAGCGATTCACGAAGCTGATGAACGAGAAGGTTGAAGCTTTGAATAAAGTAGAAGAGCTGGAGCATATCAACCTACAGCTGCAGAGCGAATGCGACACAATAGGTGGGTATGACTCAACGTGGAACTTCGTAAAATCCTGTTTTAAAACTCGTCTTCCGCACGTAGTGGATGCAAAAATCTCGGTTGACGGCGTATTGAGGTGAGCCATGCCCGCACTGCCAAGTGGGTAGTGAAGGCTTGAAATCCTCAGTAGTTTTTCGATGGCGACTTCAAGGTGAAAAAGCTGGATCAAGTGATCGTCTTTCAGCCGCTTGTTGTTGGGCGCAGTCGCAACAACATGAAAATGCTCTCCGTGATTTGGTGTGCTGGATCAGAAGTGTGCAACCATGCAGCACTGCCGAGCCAAATCCAAGCAACCAGATTGGTCCGTGTGCCACAGCTACATGTGTCAAGCTCTGCAGGTTAGAGAACTTGCTGGCCACCCAGGGAAGGTTTGCAATACCCTACAAAAACCGTAATGCTTGCTTTAAAATCTGGACCTTTCCGCGGGCCACAAAACGTCAGCTCCCGGGCCACGGGTTGTACACCCCTGTGCTGGACAGTACACACCAGTGTATGCTGTGCAGCGTGTGCTGATGTGTCGTTTTTTTCGTGACTGAGGGTCACGTTCGTTTCCGAACAGCATTAATCAGCTGTTCTTCGCACTTGCTTATCGAGTCGCATTGACATACCGCGGTTAAACGTTGAAGTCGGATTCAGTAAGAAGGGCGAACAGTGTTTCTGGGATCCCAAGCGGTTCATGTTGATACCCCTGCAACGTGCACGAAGCCAGGTTTTAAGGTTTTGGGGAGAATACATATTTAGGGAGGCAAGACTTTTGTATTTGTTGTATGTTCAAAAGGTACTTATCTGGGCACCAAAAATTTGGGGACACTGTCCGCGAATGCCCCACGTGGCTACGGGTCGACTGCACGAATCACGCTGTTAGGATACAGAATCCTATCTCGTGTCGTTTACGTTGTACAAAATTAAAGACAGCTTTTTTAGTTAGGTGGAATATAGCAGCCCGGGCCCCTATTACGAGGAGGCCGGCCGAGACATTGGTCAGAGGCGCATGAAATTCTGTAAGTCCAATAAGTTTTAATATTGCCGTCTATCGAAAGGAGTCCTTTCGCAGCTGAGAATCAGACATTAAGATCTTAACTGAGTATGCATACTCCGCCTAGTAGGTAGGCATCATCATCAGATATTCAAATAAAATTCTAATAGGTTGGAGAATTTATGAAACGGGGCAGACAGGTTTGCCTGATCTCAGATCCTCCACTCGAGGCGCCCGCGTCGCTGTCGGTTTCAGGGCGTGGCCCGATCCGGAAAACATGGTTTGCCTTTTTGTTGTTCCTTACTATTTTTCGAAAAAAGTTCAAAATATCCGCCAGACTCACTTTGCATGGAGGGATCCTGCACTGACCTTGCCTTTGTTGAAAAAGCTTCTCCCCGGGGCTTTGACTTCCGGGCAGGTAAGGACGCGTAAATCTTTAACCTTCTTACTCAGGCGAGTACATCACTCTGTATCAAAATCAACGCCAGCTTCTGAAACAGCGTCATCACGAAAAGGACGAATACGTGTCGGCGATTGCGCAGGAGCGCGAAACTATGCAGGTGAGCCCGTGTTACTTTGAGCATAACAAAAAAGTATCGGTTGGTTGTTTTTTCTGTTGCTTGACCGTATGTTGGGCTCGGACAGTTTTTTTTCAAGAACAAGAGTAGCTGCAACTCAAACTTGCGCTTCTTTGTAATGCGAAATATGGTTACAGAAACACGGGGTCGTGTGTTGTGTTGCGTGTGAACGTTCTAGCCTTGTGTTGTGTTGCGTGTGAACGTTCTAGTCGTGTGTTGTGTTGCGTGTGAACGTTCTACAATACCAGAGGTGTAGCAGCAAGCAAATTATTGGGAGTGCGAAGGATTTTTGCCGAATTTCCCCAAACTTGCCCAAAAAGTTGTTCTGCGACTTTTGCCTACAAATATTCTCCCACAAATATTATGAAGACCTTTTATGGTGTGACCTTCAGAAAGAAACGGTCTTCATTTGTTTTTCTGCAAACGTCGGGCGCCATTTTTGGAGTCAAACAATGTTGGGCGCCATGGAGTTTCAGAGATGTTGCCCAGATTGTCGACAAATCAAAACTTTTGGGGCCGCCTCCTGCACCACTGTACAGTACAGTTACATGCTCGCTGCGTACACTGACTTTATCGAAAGGTATGATATTTGCATCTAACGTGTTATTCTAAGGTAAGTTAGTCGCACCGAGAGCATCTTATGCGGTGCTGATGCGATCGGCATACCGATATGACTGGCTGCTTTCCGAAAGGTAATTACTATTAGCGTTCATGCTTGCCTCAGAAAACTTCTGTACACGAAAAGCGGAAGTGCTAAATAGCCTTACAATGAAAATCACGGCCAATGAAAACGATATTAACGACATACTGCAAACGTTTGGATAACAGTGATTTTTTTTTTCATTTTGATTTTCATTATAATGCCGTGATTTTCATTACAATGCTTCGGCAAACGTTAGCGACCCACTCAGAAAACGTCAGTGGGTTGCCTCGTAATTCTATTGGTAAGAGGCGTACATTTGTTGTTGCAGCAAAAGCTTGAGAAATTGCAAGCTCTGGTTCTGACCCTTCTGGGCGATCGCGAAATTGCCGATGAGAACCTTCCAGAACGCCGCAACTCTCCGGAAAGAGCAGACATTTCACTAGAATCGGAACACATCGCGACGTCAGGTGAATCTGTGCGGCGTTTGTTTCATTTACGCTTTGTTCTGCCGCGTTTCCTCCCCAGTAGCGGTCGCTGAGTCAAAGCACCCAACAAATTTTACATGGGGGTTGGATCTCATGTAAGCGTTCAAAAGTTGAAAAGTTGTGTGTCTTACGAAGACACCCCCATCCAGGGCCAGCGGGGGGGCCAGTGGTGCCCGGCCCCCCATTTGAAATCGGTGCCCCCCTATTTTTTGTTTGAACCCCTGGTTGCTATATACATCCAATATTGTATTTTAAAAATGTAGCCCCCCCCTTCTGGTTTTTGGCCCCCCTGCTGCCAAATCCTTGCGACGGGCCTGCCCCCATCGTAATTTGGCCGTCGATATCTGCGCGAACGATGCTCCCCCCAACGCCAACCTTGGGGGACATGCAAACTAAACGTGCGGGTGATGCTGACATAGAGGGAGCGTGAAATTTTTTCAAGCCATTCCATGCCATACGGATTTTGGCGCATAAAGAGTGTGGGTGCATATGTCCGGTTGCTGTTGCGGACCAACAGTGCTTCGAATGGCTGGCGATACAGAAAACGACTCACGCATTACACGAAGTAACAGAGCTGCGCTAAAAACATCACACTTGCATGGCGTGGTTCGTAAAAATGTATGCGTCGGCTTAATCGATGTTGGTGCGCAAGAGATTTTTTTTTATATGCCAGTAGAAGCGTGAGCAGTGCGTGCCCTCGTGAAGTCTGTGCGTGACAAGCACTCGGTGCAACACGTGGTAAAGAAAGCTTGGCTACGCGAGTTTGGATTTCGCGTGTGAAACTTGTCTCCTTGAATATTTGAAATCCGAGGGTAAGATGACAAAACTCATCGTTATTGAAACAGCTGCGAAGAAAAGTATTGATTTTTTAAAGTCTCGACGTCTGTGTCAGGCGAGTATCTCTGCTGCACATGTCATAGCGCCGCAAATAGAATATTCCCAAACGTTTTGCTCATTAAAAGCTTAAACCAGAAATACTTGATCTGCACACAGTAAGGTGGGGGTGACGACACCACTACATGTATTGCTACATTGAAGCTTGTATCTTGCCTCTACTTGATTTACTCGTTCAGTGGTGTATTTTGTAGTTAGCGAGTTCGCAAGGTTTTTATTTTCGCCTGCTTCTACAGGCACCCAGTCCCTTTGTGCGTGTTAGGCTTAATGTACTCAAGCAGAGTCCAAAGTTCGTACCCTGGGATTATCACAAGTGAATTTTGGACTTTGGTTGGTTAAAGCTGAACACGTTTGTACTTTGGACAGCAACTGATGAAAATTTAAAATGCGATCCCGGGAAGTTAATTGCGAAAATTTCATAAACAAGTTACGAACTTGCACCAAGCCACTGCGTCGCTATCGCACCTGACCGCGAGTTGCTCTTAAAATTAGATTCGCGTTTGCGAAACACGGTTTGCCCAAGGACTGCTGTTGGGAATTGCAAGCCTAGCGTAGACAATCGCAGCAACCTTTCTTTCCTGAGGCTTCGCGTGCCTGTGAGGTGGTCACGTGATCCCTTGCGCCTTTCTGCGTAATGCGGTTAAAACCCCTCGCATGAGCAGGCCCGTGGGGCATTCGGTGGTAGTGCCCGCATAATTTTGGTGTCCAGGAAAAATTATTCTGAACATGTAACGAAAACACAAATCTTGCGCACGAGGCCACAGTGGGCAGATGTGTGGTGTTAGGCAGAACTGCTTTGACTTGATTTTTAATCACGTTTTTTATTTACTACATTTATTTATACGTTTCATTTATTAATTAATTAGAACCAACACCTGGACCGGAATGGCCGAACATGCTGGACGACGAAGAGAGCACCAGACCGCGCCTCCAATCACGGCCTGACCTGCTTCCCGACAATGCTCCACTGACGCCGGAAGACCCGAGCAATGACGAAAGCCCGGCGGCCACTCCGTCACCGGAGACGTACCCTGGAAAGACGCAGCGATTGGAAGATCGCAGCGCCGGCAAGTCGAACGCAGCCAATCAGATCATCACCTTGCTCGAACAGATGCAGCGACCCTCGTTCGGCCATCAAGGCGAACGCCCGCAAGGCTTCTGCTTGCGTTACATGGGACAGTACACCGCGATTTGAGAAGAATATTTATTCGTTGGAAGGAACGGTTCGGCGCGTGAAAACGAAGTTGAAGAATTGGGGCAAGATTTATGCTCTTCGTTGCAGAACCGTCGCCAGAAAGTCTTCGCTAGGGGGGCTAAGCCCACCAAAACCCCCGTAGCGACGGCACTGCTTTTTATGCCCGGTAAGCGGCTATTGGTGTTTTAACGAAACGTATGCGAACCGCGCCGACAGATGAGGAAATTTCCTTTCATGTAGAAGTTGTGCGTCGGTTGTGATTTAGTTACGAGGTGCTCACGTGGTGCACAGGTTTTTGGCGGTAAATCGCTTCAATCTTAAATCACCAGCGATGCAAACTAGTTGGTTATTTTTGCTGCTTCCCCGACTGCAGCCCGTTCCCAGTAAACTGAGCTTGCAAAGAAAAATCTGATACATTTGTCGGAATCCCATGTCGATACATTTCTTAAAGTGAAATGAATAAGTAACCCTGGCTGCATGGCACTTATCATGGCGATTCTTGGCGTAACGTTACAATGTCGAAGTCTGTATTTCTCGTGCGTGCAATTATTGTCGGTGCTGTGCAGCCGCGTGACGACGGCAAGACATACAATGCAAAACTTCTGTAGCAACCGATTGCCGAGTTGAGAAACAATATGCAAGAACATCGAGCAGGACATGACGTCCACGCGCGTTCGTAGGTGTGGCAGTTTGTACGACTGTACGAGTTAGCGTGTGTCGTTTGGTAACATCGACACTTAGCCAGCCGGTGGTGAACAAGGTTTGACCTTGGTGGTCTCGAAGACATTTACATCCATCTTCTCTGAATACCGAGATGGTCGCTAAAGCAAGGTTTCAGTGTATTTTTTATGGTGGTCGAAAGCGGTGCTCCGCTACATTTTGAAAGAGTGTAAGAAATTTGAGAGATCGTTTCGGTCTCCGAACTCAAGTATCGTTGCAAAGCGTGTTACTCATCATCTCATATCGACGTGGGGTTGGTTGGTTGTTCGTTACTGTTTTGTGGGTGTGTCAGGTTCGTAATGCACTTACAGCCACGCCCACACCTATACTAAATTACGGGTTAAGTTGTTTTATCGCCGTTATAACCGCCGTTAACTATTGCCTTAAAGGTTCTGCTAGTCATTACGCCAATGCAGTCATTCCTGCGTCCTTTACAAATAACTTGTCGGACGAATGATATCATGTCTTCTGCTTCTGCGCTGTAGTCGATCCTGCCGGGTTGTTTTCGCCTATTGCTCCACAATAGTAAAAATAAAGATCTATTTAAAGGTAACAAACATGATGCATTCGTTCGTTGATAACCGTGCAAGAGAACAACACACGAATTGAACTTCAGCATGTCTTTACTACGTATGTGTACAGAACGATACTGTGGCCCAGCTAACAGCAGTACGAAGCCAGCGCTTGAAACACAATGTTGGGGCAAGCGGCGAAGAACGCACAAAGAGCACAGTATGTTTCAGAAAACAAAGGTGCAGCTGATTTTATTGCATCTTTCACGATAAATTTGTCACATGGTTTCGTGATGACACACTGGCTGGCATAGTTAACATCGACTACATCTTTACACAGGCCTGTAGCCACAGGGAAACATCCGGGGGGTAGTGCCCCTTGCAAAATTGCGCCGTGCCCGGAATTTTCACATTTAACATCTGAGAATAATTTAAGAATAAGAATGCCCAGAATTAAAAAGTTCTATTTGAAAATATAATGTCGCCTTAAAATGTATTTTCCCACAAACCTTAAAACCTCACCACGGGCTTCCGATCACGGATGCGGAAAACCGCCAGGAAACGCGCCATGCAAGGACGAAAGAACTGCACGTGAAACAGGCAGGTAAAAGTCGGAGTAAAAATTTCAGTACGCGCTATCAGTCTGGATTCGCGATGTTGAAACACAGGGCCGCCAACCAGCTGGAATTTTCGGGAGCAAAATGATTGCAACGGGAGCAAAATGATTGCAACGCCTACCAACTGAACATGATTTAAAAAATTTCGGGGCGGAATTCCCCTCCTGGTTGCGGGGCTTTTGAAGCATGCTTTTTTTCACCAGCAGTGTTGGTGCAGGTGCGGAACCCACCAAGCTGTGAACTTCTCGGGGAAGATGTTGAAACGGGTGCCGAAGCTATCACTGCGCATCACCACTATGTGCCGTTTTTTCAACTACAAGTTCTTCCGAGCCGGGCTTTCTTTTCGACGCTTCCGCTTTCATCATCAGCTGAGTGCATAGAAAGATAAACGCACCTGCACAACAGGTTAAACGTGACTTTCTGTTCTCGTGGCGCGTATTCACCACTCAACCTACACTGCTGCGCGTGCCGACATTTACGCGCAAGTCATAAGCAGAAATGCTTTCAAACTGATAGGCGAAAAGTTGTAAGGCCAATGACGTTTGACAGCACTTGCTTGTAACATGCCTGACACGCTAGGTCATAAAATGGCGCGCTGTTTTTGTGACCGCGTTATAATGCACTTACAATATAATGTTGCATTCTATCACAAGGATCGCGTTACAAAAACATGTGGCTGTTCTCACAATCCCCAAAAAAGGACAGAGGGAGATCAAAGATTGCTACTTAGCGTAAAAATCACATAGAAAATCAAGCTTCTGACGTTGATAATACTTTTATTCGTCGAACACAACAGCAAACTAATTTCCTGTGCATAGCGAATATACAAAAACGTAAGCTACAGCCAGAACGATGACAAAGCAGCAGACTAAACCTCATGCAACCATGAGCATGCAGAAAATATGGACGCCAATCACCGACTTGCGAATTGTTCGCAGCACAAAGATTTGAACTGCAACCCCAAAGTACAAGCAAATAAACACATCATCGTGTCTTTCCACGCAAAAGCATTCTTGCAAACTTGTAACTCAATCCAGGACCACATGTCTTTCAACCACTACATACCCATTCCAAGTTCCGCACGCATCAGCCATTCACAGCATGTGAGCAATTCGCACTCGCTTACTTAACAGGTACATGCCACAGTACATGATGTACAAGGCATTGCGTAATCCACCGACGGAACGCTTCAGCGGAGAAACCACAACGGGAAGGTTTCCACCCACGTTTCCGATCACGAAAGCTGCCACAGCGACCACCGTCGAACGGGCCCTGATCGGCGCCGCTTCCACGAAGACGGTCATTGTTACTCCGTACCACATCTCCGCTGCTCGCAAAACGGAGAACAATTATGGGAGGGGGGGCTGTCGGCCAAACAGATTCAACGCGTTGCGCGCCAACGCACTCGGTGCAATCCAGTTTCATGCTGAGCAGTGCATAGAACTGCACCCAGTGCAGGTCAGGTCATAGTTCGTAACTACGTTGCAGGCATTCCGGCCAAAATCTAAAGTTCGCATGTGCGCCAAGGGAGTTCTTCAAACGGTCATGCCGTTCTAACCTTTCTATGCCTTACTCAGGGACGGCCCTAGCAGGTGCGGGGCCCAATGCAAGACCGAAGCGCGGGGCCCCTTTGAGCAGTTGTTTTATGACGTCATCGTGTTCAGTCAACCGTGCTATACGACCATGGGAGAGGGCACGTATAAAGCCTTAGCACGAGAATTGAGCACGTTTGCTAACGTTCGATAATAATAGAGGAAATTCATTGCTTCGCTGGTTCTAACGAGAGCGTTGTTTGTTAACAATGAGATTTATAAACCGTTTCTACTTAATTCTCGAGTGCTAGTGGTATCTGGAAAAAATGAACAATCTACCTAAACACTGTGACGCCGGGCCCCAGAGGCGTGGGGCCTCCAGAGGCGCGGGGCCCAATGCAGCTGCATCGGCTTAAGGCCGGCCCTGACCTTACTCGCTGATTGGCGAACTTCATAAAAAGACATGCCAGGGTACACTGCATTGCCGAGGTTCATTCTCGTAATGGTGAAAATTGGCGTCTTCTGCAACAAGCATCATAACAAGAAAGCCAGTTCTACCACTTTTGATTGGTATGTGGACTCGAATCCGTTACGCGACAAACGGTAGCCGTGGGGTAAAGCACGTAAGGTTAACACGTTGCACAATTTATTCTTTCAATGATGACGCTGAAGTGTGACGAACAGGCGGTGCATGTTGCAACTTCGCCAAACAACTATTTTCCCTCGTTACTTTCTTCTACACAGCACTGCGTTGCATAGGCGTAGCCAGTGGGGGGCCAAAGGGGCCATGCCCACCCAAAATTTTTAGAACATATAGCCATTTGTATTTTGAGAGGCGTTTTTCCAAACAAAATAGTGTTATTCGCCTAAAATCAAACATTTTGCCCCCCAAAATTTTCGGGCTGGCTACGCCACTGCTGCGTTACAGGCTTAGCAAAGGCAGGCTGATCAAGGCAGCCATGGATGTCCTTTCTCGAAGAAAAACCTGGTGTTTTTCTACCCTGTTGCTACAAGCACGGAGTTTATTGGCTCAGTGGTATCGTAATCGCTGGACCATAGCACAGAAACTGAACGCAGAAAAAGGAATCCAACATACACAAGCAGGGCGCTGCGATTTGACGGCGTCGAGGTGCTACAGGGGGGACCGTAAAACAGAAGCATCCCAACAGCAATTTTACGCGTATTGAAAAAAAAAACAAATGCAACACTGTGTTTTGTGACATAATTATTTAATGGAAGTAAACCCAACAAGAGCAAACTGAGACCACAACTAAATTACTGATCACCACTTGCAAAATGCAGGGATATCACGAACTCCTATATCCCTCGCAAGATGTTATGCTTCTTGCCTCATACAACTTTACCACCTGAACTTTGGAAATGTTCAAACAAAAACAACATTAAATACCACATTAAGGTTGTGCTATTATTGTATATATATGGTGTATTTTGTGCTTTTGTTCTGAACTGTTAAAATCAGGAGTTAAAAGTTTCATAAATTCGCATTGTTTTGAAAACATCACAAACAGCGAAGGGAACGGAATTGTTAGTGGAAAATTAGTATGGCCCACCAAAACCTTGCAGTGCTTGGTTTTGGCTCGTGGTTAGGAAAGGTTGCCGATCCCTGCTTGGGCCATGTTAAGAACACTTTGAAATCTGCGAAGGACCAGTAGCAACAGCGAAGAAAAACACCATTGTTCACTACATCGGTTCAGTACATTTTGTAAAAACAAACCACCAGCATTCTGAATGCCATGATTTGTGCTACAAAAACAAAGTTCTCAAAGCTAGTGCAGGATGGACGAAGATATCGATAAGGAATGCTTGCCAGGGTCGATGCTTTTGTACGGCATGGTGTGGGCTGGAGCTCTAACTGTTTTTAGCGTTATAGTTCATGGCTTTCTAAAGGTCAATCGAGGACATTTACAATTTGCTGGTATGGTTTTAATTCATCTGTTTCGTTTCTTGAGACAGCGACTCTGACGCATCGCCTAACCATGCAGCCTGAAAAAGAACCTTAAACTCTCCATTTCTGAACTGAGAAATATTGAAACGTCTTTCGCGGCTTTCAATGCTTTCGTCGGCAGCGCATGCTTCGAAAAGTTGAAGAGTTTCGAACAGACAATGGTTAGGTTGGGAGAAAATCACGAAAGGTTGCACACACGAAACTAGGACCGGTCTTGGTTGCATGCAACAAACTCAACAGCACTTGTGGCTCAGCGACAAGGCCAATGGAGTAGTGTTAGCGGTCATGCAATGTACTATTCAAAGAAACACAAGACGAAAAAAAAGTCTACGAGAGAAAGGATGTCATGGAGTTAGTGAGCAAGCAAGCATGCAACGACAACATGGTTGGTTGATCGTATCGCACTTACTAAGACCGTAAAAACCGGAGTAGGTGACGTAAAGGGCCGCGCGCAATCCCAGCAGTGATTTTAGGGGGGTCACGCCCAGCTGCCCGGCGCTGGCCACGTTGTTCATTACGAATAAAAACAGGGATATCCCCGACGATCGCACTTTGACGTCCAAGCGTTCCACCAGGACCGTGAACAAAATCCCGAACCACATTTCAGCTGCAAGGTGGCGCATATCCGTTTGCGTCACAGATGGTAAATCAACACTCGACGATAAATCAAAAACAGCTCACAGAAGGAAAACCACTATCTTGGGTCGCAGTGCGCTGGAGCAAAGTTTTGTGCGATTGTAAGTTGCTTTCGGTTGTATTTTTTCACTTTACAAATTCAAGTAACTAATGCAAGAGAAAAATTCCAAACCAGGCGAGATTTTCTGTCAATGTAAGCGAAAAAAGCTTTCTATATACATGCGTGAAATTGTGACTTTAAACATCGTAGAAGATACGTTTCTGTCCACGTTTGATGTCGTCTGCGCACTTTTTCGGATTAATCACTCACATGGCTAGCAAACAAAGTAGCCAATAACCGCAGCCCTTTGCAGTGCACAGCAACTTACCAAAGAAATAAGCGGATAGCAAAGTGATGAAACAGTACGGGGGAGGAAGGTAGAGCACCATGGCTGCAAGTGGGGCGGCAATCGATTGGCTGACAACGAGAACCCACAGCCGGGCGGAAATACCTGCCGTGAAAAAAGAGTATTCGTGATGAGAAATTGGACGGAGTTACTTCTTTTTGCACTGGTAAGTTGTCAACAACGGCACAGTTTAATAAACAAGTACGCTACTACAAAATGAGTTACATGGAAGGTGGATGTGTACTGTTACGTTCTCATAAAGCTACTATCACTTCATTTGATTGATTGGTTTATTGCTTCATATGACTCAGCTAATGAACAGATACAATACAAACAGCCATCATGCAAAAAGGAAATAAATTTTCAGCGAACATTAGAAATAAATAAAAACACAATGGCAAACAATAATTACAATCAGTTGGTTCTTCACTTGAAGAACCTGTAACGCGCACTCATGTACATTTTGCCAAGTTCATTTTGCAAGGAGCTTTCGCAGAAAGATCGCTTCCTTCCACTTACCATGGCGTGAAACAATTATGTCCGAAATCAAACCACCAGATGCGATACCGAACAGTCCGCCGACCACGGAGCATAGCAACATCCAAAAGCCCAGATCGGTTTCCGGGTAGTACTGGTTGAAATACAGCTGAGTATTGTAAGCCCAGCAGAAGCTAGCTGTTGAAAGCAAGACCATGATAAAGCGAGGAAGAGGCAAGTTTCAAAACATGTTAAAACTGGCGATGCTTTCAAATGCATCGATACGGTTTGTTGGTCGACATGAAGTGCTCTTTATTGCAGCTGGGGCATGTTTCACCTCGTACGTGCTTTGGCGCACGTCGGTTAATCTATTGGAACAACTCAAACAAGCATTTTCAGGGTAAACCAGAAGTGTTGAGACCTCTGTGAAAACAACAGAAGGCATTTGTGTTCCTCAGAAGTTACACGTCACATTTTGCAAGGTATAAGAAAACACAAAACGTGAGCAAACATCAGATCGTTAAACTTTTTTACACCATTAGGGGCGTGCAAGGAGGCGCTGCTGTTGAACAACTTTCAATCAAGCTGTCATGGGAAACGGGAACATTTTCATAATCAGGAGAAATTGTGTAGTGGGTGCTGCTTTTAGATACCATTCGCGGCACTAAAGCACCCAGCTTTACGGAATAACACATATTTTCGTTTTCGAGGGAATAAGCGCTCACGATTTTGTCTGACTGGGTCGCATTTCTGTAGGGCATACAAACGTAATTTTGCAAGCGGTCACAAATAAATTTTTGATTTCGACGCACGATTTCCCTTTTAATCGCTCCTGTGTAAACTCATATGGATGTAGCAGAGATAATAGCTTCAGTAAGCTTCGCTGAGGTAAGAGATCCATTGCCTTTGGAACAGCAAGCATAAAAGACGGTGCCTTGATTCGGTTTCAACCATCAAGAGGCCGAAGCAGCTCAGTATAAATGTATGCAAACACATGACGCAGTACAACATAAAGCGAAGGCCGAAATAAACTTCAAACGATACAGTAAATCCAACACGGGTAGTCAAACTGGGCTATTTGCTAGTGAAGCGGTTGTAACGTTCAAATCGGAATGCAACGTTCCAAAATAAGTACTCAGAGTGCATTTCAAACACGCATGAAAACAGTAACGTAGCGACACTCAACGGTACACGACAATCTTTCCCAGAGAGTGACAAGTTCCATTTCTGGAGACTTTCTACCAGCTTCAACTATGGCTGGAATAGATAAAAACCTTTGCGACGAAGATAAAGGTCAAACATCAACACGAACTTGAAAAATGCGAGCACGAAAGCTCGCAAACTTCCGTGACCAGCTATTTCACTGTGTTCGGTAAAGTTTCGGTAGCAAGGGTGTTAACCAGAACGCCTTGGCAACTTCGTCGAAGACCATTTGGCTGAGCAACCACGCACCCAATGCGCTTCTTGTTGCAGGCGAACAAACAATTATCAAAGTTCAGACTGATGGAAGTGTGCGAAAATTTAAGTGCTTTGATCTGTGCGTGCATCACACACGTGTGAATAGCAAAAAATGCCCACTCGACCCTTCGTCTGCGTTACGAGCAACACCGCACTATGTTACCAACCTGTGTGCCGTACTGACGCAGCCAGCAAAAGCATGAGTAGAACTGGTCTTGAAACGAACGTCTTCAGAGCGACAACAAACGTCGACACAGGCGAATCTGCGAACACAAACAGCGCAAAGCTTTAGTCTGATCAGGCGCCAGCTGTTATACCTTCCTTCCTGGTTTGAAATTCCCTCCTAACTACTACTCTTTGTGCTGTATAAACAGGTTCGGACTCATACACTTATCAATGGAAACTCCTTGCCTCCAACAAACTAGTGATTCTGAAACCTTTTTCGTGCATTCGTCTTATACAACACTCCGGTTCTCAGCTCGTGGTTGCCTTAACAAAAGCTATAAAAGGCAGAAAAACCACCTAATCGCTTGCGCGGCGAGTTAAGATTTGTTTCGAGTTCATTTGTCAACAGTAACTATGAACAAAGGCTATCCGCATCTCTACCTGGGTAAAAGCAATTTTTCTGCTAATTTAATTTTTATGTATGAAAGCTGCGAGTATGCTCATATCCAAAATAACTTGGCTAGCAAAATAAAACAAGCTATAAGTGGTATATTAAGCCTCACGGAAGCCTCGTGCAAGAATCAGACCACAGTTTACTAAAATCGGCATATTAATTTCGCTAAGGAGCATCGTCAGCTCCACAAAGTAAAAACGTAAAATCTGCAAGGCAGTGAACAAAACTGGGAAGTCACGAAAAAACTGGGGGTCCGCAAGCTATCACGCAAAGCGTTCTATGCATAGACCTTACTACACATTGTACAGTGCCAAACTATCGCCAGCGATGAAGTGCAGCACGGACACAACACCAAAAATAAAAAAACTGGTTGCCGCTCTGAAGCAAATAGATAAGAAAACCCCCAAGTCAAACCGTGGAGCAAGACGTCACTTATCAAGAACGGAATTGGGTACACAGCAACTACTTGGAACCGGGTAAAATCATTTTTTAATATTAATTTCCGCGTCGATTTTATGAAACCATTCATCCTCACATTCACCAANNTAAGATAAGTAACTTTGGGTGTTCTACAAATGTAACTTTAAAACATTGTGAATTTGGGAAATAGGTGTATTTTTCGCCAAACCATGGCATTTACAAAGGTGATTTAAGGGCTGCTTTATCATTATCACCATTAGCGTCAAATTAATTCCATATACTGCAGTGTACATTCCAGCGAGTGGAGAATTTATTTAACGTCTGTCCTACATATTGCTTGTTACAAAACTATAGGTTGAGTTGAGATCTCCTGAACATGCTGTAGTAGCTGGGGAGAAGTGATATTTGTTGCTTCGCTTGCTTCATGTCGTACAATTACTTTTTGATTTCGACCAATGTTGTCGCGTTTTGTATGGTTTTAACGCAGCCTTGCTATGTAAGCATCGGAATGTTTTGGGATGGTTTTACTTCCGCCACTTCGGCTTGTTAGTAGCCCGTGACCAGTCGCGATCATTCACAGACCTACCGCGTGGCTGTGCTAGTGTGTTCTTGCAAGTTGCAAGCACGTTATTTCACTAACGCATCCTGTTGTAGCCTACTGCACTGTTTATTTTTGTTTGTTACATCACTTGTAAACTTGATAGTTTGTTTTGCTTAGTTGTCCCTACAGTGGCTTTTCCTCTGCTGTATGTAAAGCGGGCAGCTGTTTTCTCAATTAGATCGATTAGCTTTACCCTTCCGCGGTTTTATTTAATTCTATTTTATACTTCATTCACTTCGCAGAGCTGCTTATGTCTACCTAGTAAGCGAAAGATATACTCTAACAAGATCCTAGTATCTGTTTCTTGACTGTGAAACCGTTCCTTTCAACGGACAGATATAGGTTTTTGTTTAAAAGCAGCATGTCGTACAAAAGTTTTACTTACGACTTTGATCACAAGCGTACGGTAGCGTTTTCCACGAAACCCAAAATCTAGCAAGAACCCATTCTGCATAATTTTTTCTCAGACGGAGGCATTCTTTCAAAACTTCCGACACATCGAAACAAAGAACATAACGGAGCAATTGTGTGTACCCACAATCTTCCATTATCCCAACCACACGTATTTTTACTTTTTAGACAACAATATGTAGCAAGGTACATCTGTTTACAATTGCAAAGCAAACCCATGAAACGCGAAATTCTATCAGCGGAGTATAACCGGGCAAAAAATCGGGGAGACTTCAGAAAGCTACTCTCCACTCACACAAATGCAATACGGTTCATCGGATCATGTATTTTATGAATATTTTTAACAGAAACAGGCTACTTCCAATGATGTCGAAATGTGGCTTTTATTTTGCTTCAGCAAACGCAAACACTTGAAACGGCAACAATTATGGACCAACCCAGCGAATTTGCTCTGAAATGAATCGATTTCACTCAAGAAAGCGTATAATGCAACCCATAGGCGGCGCCGAAAAGACTAGCCGCATTCAAGTCGAATCATCGACGAGATATATAAACAGATGCGCTAGCCGTATGGCATTGGAAGTGAGCTGCCAAATTAGACAAAGCGGAAATGTGGAAGTAACCAATTATAACGCAACGTTGCATCGCAAGAAGACGAGCAGTTCAGTTTTTAACACCTGCAATACAAATGTACGCGCGTCTGGGAGCACAGTATTAACAAAACCTACATCAGCAGAAACCAACTGTATTAAAAACAAGAGCAGAAAAACATATATCGTACCATGATTACTTACTGGTGCCTTTCACGTTTGCGTGATCTGCAACTAAAGGATCGGCTGCTTGTTCACGTTTTGATGAATCCGATGCATGCGACGTTTCTATCTCATCTTTTGATGCAGGGCGTTCATTTTTGACATTAATTGACTTTCTCGCAGGCTCCTTGACAGTGAAGAAAAGCAGCGCAGCGAAAAAGACTCCGGGTATTCCCGTTACAAAATATGCCCATCTCCACCCCTAAAGCCATAACATAATATTAAACAATTTGTGAAATCTAAAATTACAAAGTGGAATAGATTGAAAACAAAAATTTTAAATGAGAGTTTGAGTTCGGAAATAGTACTAAGTGCCGTGTTTCCGTTTGAACAGCAAAAATCTTGCTGCGTCATAAAATTCTTGCAATGCCTCAGTTAACGCTAGTTGTAGAATTCGTGCTCAGTGGTAGATACGGTATGCAGTCGTTCTTGTTCGCATATTTTTTCATTGAGTAAAGTATTTCCAGAGTGCCGCAGAAGACATAGGCAACCAAGTATTACAAGCAGGGTTGCGGAGTCGGAGGTTTCTGGATGGAGTCAGAGTCGGATTTTTTTGTCCGATGCCGGAAGTTCTATTGGATCATGTTTTACATCACATTCCTAAGTTGGGAATTCCTGTTGAAATGGCACAATTTCTTTTGAACCTTTTGTTGAAACAGAATTTTTGCTGTGTACCACGATTTCCAATCAGTGCTCGTTAGTCGTTGTTACAAAATTCTTGACAGCCAAACTTCATTCACTTCATGTTGACTATCGGGAGTCGGTGTCGGAAATTTTGGTAAGGTTGGAGTCGGGAGTCAGAAATTTTGGAAAGGTCGGAGTTGGAGTCGGACATTTTACCTCCGACTCCGCAACCCTGATTACAAGTTTTCTATCGTAATTGCAATTTCCACACATTGGACGATTTCAATTATTGCACAACCAAAACCTGAAAAGCAATGCACAACAAACCACAAGATTTATTTTGATAGCGAAGCAAACAATCTGATTTAAAGTTAACATTGGTTGATGTAGATGTAGACAAACCTGTCCAAGAATGTCAGCTTGCGTAACGTAGTTACCAATTGTGAATGCAAGACCATATCCAATGTAAATGCCCCAATTAAACATACTCATAGCAAGAGCACGACTCCGATTTCCAAACTTGTCAGCAACAATACTAGCCGTCAAAGGGGTGCAAGCTGCTTCCCTGAAAAAAAGACAGAGAAAAATTACTTAGCACCTTCCTTGTCATACAATTCTCTTTGCGTTTTCCAAAGAAAAGGCTAAAATTTGCAACAATGAGCTCCCTAACTTTCTTTTAAAACAAGTATGACACTCCTAAAAGCACTTCAACTTATATCTAAAGAACGTTTTTAAGATTGCCGTATTCCAGAGCATTCATTCTCATCTATGAGTCTTCAGGCTCAATTGAGTTTTAAAGCAAATGTTAGTGAGTCCACAGTACACGAGCCCACAACATGTAAATAAACACCATAACAGGCTTTCTGGAGTGACGATAATCTTGGAATTTTACGCTCACTTCAACCTAATTGCACAATTATAGTCTGTGGACAACTTGCCAAATGACAATTGCTGTCCTAGAGCATGGAAAGGACAGAAAAAAATTTTGGAGCTTCTTTTTCAAAACACATGGTTGCATCACATCTGCCAAAAAAGGATATGATTTGATAAAGCACACAATTGATTCTTTGGTCAGCTTAATTGAGAATAATTGTTTTCCGGGTAGCAAATGGTAAACAGAAAGGTCTAGCTTCGCATTAACTTTGCAATGCAGGATTTCAACCACCTTAACACGTTGCTTGATAAAACAGAAAACCATGCTAGTTTGACCACTAATTTACCAAACAAGTTAAAAGATTTGCAGCATTATTTATACATGAAATAAATTCTTAGCTGCAGTACAATAGACATGAGCTACCTTCAAATTGTGCTACCAAAGATACCCGTGGTTGGTATGTCTCACTTGAAATTACTACTTAAAAATCATATGCAGCGTCACTGAACTTTTAGAGTTGTTATCCAAAGAGAGTTTGGGACTGATGACGGTGGTTAGACATATAAAAAAACAGGGCAAGAAAAGATTGACACTTGAACTATACATCTCCGTTTGACATGTTTTTTCAAAGGTGGTTTAAGGTAACATATTTACTTACCAATCCCAGTGTGTTATTGTAGGTTTCTGGATTATTACATCCTGCTTCATAATGAACTTTTCAAAACAACTTTCACCCAAAAAGTACTAAAATAGGATTTATGTCTATTGCCTGTTGTCAGAGCACTTTTATTTCTTATTCAGTCATCCTTTTGCAATGAAAAATAAAACTAGCAGATAACTAAATCATATTTTCCTCTTATCAAAAGTAACCAACTTTGTTTCATCACTCAAATAGAAAACAACATACCCGGCTCCAAATCCAAATCTAAGCAAAATCAATTGCCAGTAAAATGCACTATAGCCTGTCAAGAATGCCATCAAAGAATAGAAGAAAACACAAGCAGACATGAGTCGAACTCTGCAAATAAAAACAGGTGTTAACTTCTTGAGCAATGACCAATACTGAAAGCCCTTGAAAAGCATACACCCATAATAATTTATCCAAACTACTGCATAGATATTTCTAAAATACCAAGCTACGGAGTGAAACCTTTAGATAAGATCTACATAATAACCCATCAGCAAGTAAAAACTGCGGCATGAATATAGCAGCAGAGCCTATATTTATCTTGGATCAGCCACCAGTATTTCCGTAAGGAAAGTTTTTAATGAAAATCTGTAATTAACTGGACAACGCTGATATCATCTGTTGTTTAACTTCTCAAAAAATTATGCAAAATAAAAAACAGCATGGAAATTTATGAATCCTTATGGAAATCTGCATTTGAAACATCCTGAAGGCTCTTATAGCAAAGTTTCTAAAAGCTTAACATAAAGCAAGACATTAACTGAACCACAATTTAAAACAACATACAATCTTTTCACATATCTTTATAATTAACTACATAGTCTTAGAACACATTGTAAGAAATAGCAAACACAAAATAAGAAGGGATAAAGAGTAACAGGTCAAAACATTAGTTATTTTTTAACTCAAGTTTTAAAGCTTATGCCAGGTTTGCAATACTACCTTGCTCAATACACAGTTGTTTGAAATAAAGTAGAGGGTACCGTTCTGCAATTCCAGTTTTGTTGAATCAATCAATCTTTTATGTGAGTAAAATATGGTATTTAATATGAAATTTACTTTCAATAATGCAAATCTGCTTGACGTGTTAACAACCTTACATACCTTAAAATACACACATCTCATATTGTCATATGGTGTAGGTAGCATACGTTGAATTGGGTACATAACATTTGAACATTGTCATTTCACCATGGGAATATAGTTGTACCATGTTAATTTGACCTTCTGGGATGCCTAAAAACAAACTGTAACCCTAACCCTGGCATTGAGGTTGTGCATGGCAAAATGATGCCATTTAGAAGACATGCTTTGCATTTTATTTGTGTGATATTAACCAAAATTGTCTGCACATGCTAATTTTAATTTGTTATTATTCAAAAATGAAAAATTATATGTATTCCATCTTTTGATATGTTGCAGGTAACAAATAGGGCTACGATATCACATGCTGATCAGAATTTTATAATTTGATCCATGAGGTCAATCTCAAGGTCAAAATATAGGTCAAAAGGTCATCACCCCAAAATTTACCCAAATCACAAAAATGGTGTCAGATTAGAATTCCTGGCTTTTTCCCCTTTTCAAAGATACCTTACTTTTCTAGATTGGACCACTAGTTCAAAAGATATGGTGTTTTGAAGTTGGGTGTCCCTCTTTATTTTCTCGAAATTTTCAAAAAATTAACCTCCCATATCTTGGAAACTGATCATCCGATCACTGAAAAATTTTAGATTTGAGGTTTGGGGCTGAAACCAACATGTATGCCAAATTTCATTACATTCTGAAAGGGTAGGGTTTAGCCCATTGGGTGACTTGACATGGAATGACCTCCTCACAAAAGACTGCAAACAAGTTTGATAGTAATATATCAGTTAAAGGGTTTACCAAATCAGGACTATGCCAATTTTCCACAAAAATTTGTTTTTATTTNACAGGGCCCCAAGTCAAAATTATACTTTGTGATGCTCGGGTGTTTTGAAAGACACCGAAAATGGAAACATTCTGCAATATAAGNACAATTGCTAGTATTTAATAATGAACTGTCAGAGGTACATTACATCGCCTTTAATATATCAGCTTAGGCCACAACAGATTAAAGCAGTATCAGATCATTCACTGGACTTTTGTTAATACTTCTGCACAGGTGGGTTAGAACAAGCATTCTAGCCAACCCCTGGAAAGTATTAACAACAGAAGTGAAATCAAACCAATATTCTGGCAGCAAGGGAAATTCAAGCTAACCAGAGCTACACAGCCTGAAAAACAAACATATTCAATCTACACCTTTTATAAGAAATCTTACAAACTTTCAGAATTGATTTAGGAGATGAAAATAAAGGGTTGCCTGCACCCTTAAATGGTTGATTTGTAATAAAATGAATGTGGTAAAAGTATTGTTCACAAAGATGCAACCTGTGTGTTTTGCAAAAAAACAGTTTTTTGAGCTAATCTTTGCAAATGAATTAACAAAAGTAGCAAAATCATATCAACATGGCACATGGCCAAATTTGAACTAACCAGGATTTAGCAGTTACAAAATAAGCACGGTCAAGGACCTCATGAATATGGAGGTCAACTGGTCAATCTGTCACTGCAAAAAAGGACTACCACAACAAAATAAGCATCAAGGTAAACAATCATCTTTGTCTGCAATATGGTACATTTTACCCTTTCTGTCATGTTAGATTTACTTCAACTTGTGCTTTTGTTTTGTGGAGTAGTGCATGATGAGTGCAGTCATGCATAAAACCTAGGTCATACCACTAGATCACTGCCCTGATTCTAATAAATCTTTGAGTGTTCTACTACACTTTATGTTTCAGTATAGAAATCAATAAAGTAAGTTTTGACATAAACATCTAAAAATGAAAATGACACAACTGTATATGCAAAAATCCCAACTGAATGCAACTGAAAATTAAGAGTTTCTCTGAAACAAATAACACATGAAGCAAACTTAAGCAATGGATGAGAAAAGATTTGTATTGAAAATGCAAACCTGTTATAAACATCACCAATAACTCCCAACAGAATGCCAGTGATAGTGAAAACAACAATAAAACATGGGCCAGCCAGCAGCTGGTATTGAATTCCAGAACCTACATAGTTCCATCCACAGTATGTTGCATTCTCATATTGAGCAGATGCACAACTGAAAATAAATGTATACATAGTAATGCCACTGCACAATAGGATGATTTTCGTTCTATTCATTTCATTTCTTCCGAAGGTTATTGAAAGCAGGACGAAGCCTGAAAATGTCATTAGCCTATACCTTAATAGCTTGTAAACAGACACATGTCGAGACACAGAAAAAAAGGTTTTCAGTAAACAGACAAATGGAAGTATGTTCAATTACAGTATTACCAGGAAGAAAACAAAAGGGAAATTAAACAGATTTCTTCATAGATGTTAACAGAACACAGATTACATAAACTCATGTTAGCTAACTCAGAAATATGTATGGAAGCGCCCATGGGCAGAAAAATGAAAACAAATCAATCAGCTGTGTTGTACCAACTGCTTGGAATAGAACAAGAAAAAATGTATTGAAAAAAAAACTTTTTTATTTCAATTGTAACAATAATTTTAAAATGTTAGGTAGATATTTAACACATAACCAAATTCATGAGGCTAATTTATAGACTACTGTGTCTAACTACGTTCCAACCATACCTTGTATTGCCCCTATGTGAAATAACTGCTACAGTCACTTTTGTGATGAGGAGTATCACAAATACATTAGACAAATTTAAGCAATGCTTAGTTCCAGTGGAGTGTCCACATGAGGTGTTTGCGGAATGCAGTCAAAAACGGAGCGCCAAAATGCTATAGCTATTTGGTAACTTTTACTAGAAAATAAAGTGAGGAACAAGGTCATCTGTTTATGACTAGAATACTATCAGAAATCACCAGCGTTGCTGTGTTTACCCTAAGTTATCCATTAAAAGTATTCTTAACACTTTTGATACCATATCGCTTGAGAGAAAATGTGCCAGGTACCAGGAACAGTCACAAAAAACAGGTTGTAGTGTTTGCTGACAGATCAAGTGTGTGGAAAATCTTGATTGACATTAGTGCATGATCAGCCAATGCCAACAGCAATCATGGCCAGATCGGCAAAAGGTGTAACATGGTTTAAAATGATTACATTCACCAAGTTAGTCCAGAGAAGCACTTAGCATTGAAAGTGTTAACAATTACCTATAAAGCAGTGTCGTTTCAACTAGTGCTATGGTTGTTTTGGGAGAACAAATGCACCAAACTGCCTTTCTTGATGAGTGACTGCTTGTTACTGATGTGCCATGTAAATGAACAAGTGTAACATCAAAACTGTAATATAGTACAGATCGTGCAAAAATTCACCATGTTACATATATAATAAGCAGATAAAAATTCATGAGTTACCTTGTCATGTTTAACCCTGTACATTTTTGAGATGCTTTGAATTCAACTGCAGAATTATTTGAAATACAACCTTCATCACCAAATCCAATATCCTGTGCTATTGGTTGTGATACAATCCCAATTAAAAAATGCCCTATTTCACCAACTGCATAGCAGCCCATGCAAACAACAACATAATACCATGTATAAAAACTTTCACCGAAAAAAGTGCAAGGCATATTTACAAAAGTCTGTGAAAAGATAAACAACATTAAATACATTCGAAAGTTTACAACGCACAACTCAGGTTAAAATTTCAAATGTCCATGTGCAGAAATGCATTACAACTTTAAAGTTAACCAAAAGGATGATATATTCACTTCTATCCTACAAAAAATTAATTGCCTCAAACACAAAAGTACATGTCTACAAAAATACATCTAAATTCAGGAACAACATTTGACATTTCATGTTTGCACATGGAGTAGAAAAAACATGTACTAAACAAACTATCTATTTAAACCAGTGAATAATGTGAAACATAAAAATGAATACATGAGAACAATAACTTTGGTTTATTTTACTAATGCTCTACTTAGCTTAGATCCCTTAAAAACAAATTTAAGGTCAAGAATGGCTGTAGCACATCATTTTCCTACTGTGATCATATTTTTTCTTACATGACACAAAACTGATAAATAGTTTACAATTTCACATGACTACAGCTCAACCGATGCATCGACATGCGATATATATCAGCTGATATGATGTTGCTGATGTACGATCAGTTTTTTTAAGGAAAATATTAGATACCTGGTATGAACCTGTAGTGACCACATTTCTCTGATTCCAGGGAACCGATTTTCTCTGATTCTAGGGACCCGATGATAATTTTTTCTGATTTTCAATTCTAGAGACCTGAATCAGGTCCTGTAACATGGAAAGTTTGATCATGAAATTTACCAATAAATACATTTGTTTTCACAGCTTATTTAAAGTCAGGGGGGCTTGAAACAAAGGACAATTACTAAGGGAGATGTGGTAGAAAAAAGGTTAAGAACCACTGGGTTACAGGCAATGAAAAATATCGGTGTCAGCCCAAAAGAGCCTTATTGGTCAAGCTGTACACATGAACTTGATATCCTTCATTTTTCAACGTAAAGGTAAGAATCGGAAAATGTAATGCTTTTTCAGATTGAAATACTGTACAACTATTGTTAATATTTGCATAATAGTGATATTAATATTTTCATCAATTTATAATTTGAATTTTTCCTTCTTCACAAATATTTGCCTGGTATTAATGTTTCATAGAAGATAATGCTGTTTTGCATAACATAAGATATTTTGCCTATAGTCTAACACAACTGGTTGATGTGGTCACGTGACAAGTATGATATACAAAGAGACACCAGGTTAACGTTTAGCCTACAGTTCACACAAAGCAAACAAGAAGTCCCAATCAGCTTGCCAGCACTGAAAGCATAACAACACTCATTCATACACATTAGGCTGAGCCGTTACAAATGCTACGGTCAACCAACCCTAATGCAAAACCCTGCACCAAAGTGTAAACCTGCGTTTGGTTTTCGAAACTTTTTAACCAGGTACATAAAATGCACTCCCATCCAAAGTGTCATCTCTACTAACAAAGCCAGAGCAACAACACAACAGTGAGAGACGAACTGATGACCACTCACACAGCAGAAATAGACACTTCCCTACTTGACCAGGTTCATCTTACTGCTAGTGTCACTAATGAAGCATTATATGTGGGCAAAGCTGGATACNGTTCAAATGCTAAAATTGCACCAGCAGAGCTTTTGCTGCTGGCGGTAAAACAGACACTCTACTGTGTAAGTAAATGGTCAGCATATATATAAAATATGTGGTGTTGAACAAAGTAACCTGGTATAGCCACTCAACTTTTGCTATCTGTTCATCCTCTGCTGAACTTTTCTTTAAAAAAAATAATGAATGTTAATAATAGTGTGCACTTTCGTAATTCCTTTTTGTGTCCCTTTGAATTTTTGTGGTAGGTTTATTCAATGGTCTGTCTATTCTCTTTGGGTAAAATTGATGAATAAGCAAAGATAAGCAACTGATATTGTAAGTTCTGTATCTTAGAAACTGCAAGTGGTCGAATTACAGATACTTTTCCAAGAAAAAAAACATACAGAAAGATAAAGTGTTGCAACAGCAATTTAAAGTACAAATACTAAAAGATGCAGATCTTAAAGATTGACAACAGTATAGCAAAATGTTAAAAACAAGCTTTTTGATACTGAAAATACAGTATTGCTAGGTTTCACTTAAAAAATGAGCAAATCCATGTTGCATTTCAGTTAGGCCTACTAGTAAATAATTTTAATTTACTTCAGCAAAACTGTAGTTTCAAAAAAATACGTCTCCTTTGAATTTTTTTCTATCTTGCAGGCCATCTGCTTTCACATTCTGTGTTACCATCTATGCACTTTAAAGATCTAGGCCAATAATATTTAATTGCGCTAAAACTTACTCGTATTTTGCAATAGATACGTGATTTTACATCTGTATAATATGACATTTTTTCAATTCACAAGCTGTCTATGTTCTATGGTGCCCTGTAAAAGACGAATATCTATCCATAGCGCATCTTGGTTGCGGATATAAAATGATATAACCAGAGTTGCGAAAAACGATTTTTGCAATGAGTAGTGATACCACAACAGTAGTAAGAAAAGTATTTGTTGCTAAACTATGCTTACATTCAGCCAACATCCTTCTTACAACAAGATTATATTCCATTCTATTCTTGATAAACAAGCTCCAATGGGATCGAAATTGAGGTTTCAACAGTTATGAAAATATAACAATTTGAAACATAGTAACTTTTTAGCGTTACGTGTTCAGGGGAAAATTTATTTAATTGCAATCACAAATATTTTTTAATTGCAATTTTGCCTTTATTCATTGTGTAACGAAGTATTTTTCCACTCCGGTTCAATATCCACGTTGACGGACATCCGTTCTTTACATTGTAGCTGTTCAATTCATGTTGTTTTACCGAAAGAAAATAGTTGCTGACACAACAATATGATCAAACAAAAACAATGTTCTTCCATGAACCACTGGCTTGTAAAGTTATAATCAATTCTAAGATTTTGATTTCTCCGAATTTCATGTAATATCAAGGTTTATTTCTAGCAATTTCATGGGTAATCTTTGTTATGAAAATGTTTTGACATTTGCGATGAAACTGTTGTAACATCATATTCACTGAAGCGTAATTAACAATGCAAAACTTCAGAGAATGTAAAACAATATGAAAAATATTGTTAGGTTTTATTCAGTGTCAATTTTTGTATTCCTAGACATACATCATGGTTTAGCAACAATTACATTTTAGGAGTGAGATGAATTGAAATGACCATTGAAGCCCTTCACAACTCTTAAAATATATCAAAGATTTCTATAGTCTTCAGAAAGACCTGATTGACCTTTCCAATGACGATTTGATGTTTCTAATAAGGTATGTAGGCTAGTAGTAACGTGATTATGTACCCAGTTCTAAGCAAGTGGTAGAAAATCAAAATGTCAAGATCATTCACTATTCAGTCAGTCAGTTAGTTACATTTATTTATGCATCTGTCATAACGTACATAAGGACAAAGCTCAGGTTTGCTCTATTGAGGAGCACACTTGCTGCAATACGAGGATTTCAAGGCAAACGAAGCGATGTTCACTTCCAAGACCTCACGGACATTGACATCAGCTTAATTCCTAGGCCCACAGTCACATAAAGCTGAATGACGGTGTCAATGACATGACACCAGTTACATTTGTGAAATAAATGGGTAGTTTACATAGACAAGCTATGTCTTTTTGTGGGTTGCCTGTAAAAGGCGGAGCTCCGTAAATAGCGGAGCTTGGTTGCGGAGGTTTGATCTGATGACGTAACCGGAGTAGAAAAAAGTTACGTTGCAAAATCAAAAAAAAGAAAAAAAGTTAAGGAAAAATGTTGTGTCATTGCAACTTAATATGTGTTTCCCCCAAACATGGAATACATGTGGAAGTTTGCGATGTTCAAAAATTTTATACATTCACAACTGTTGAAACCTATATTTTTGTCCCCAAACCGTTGTGAAACTCAGATAAACAAAGATTATAAACCTTCAAAACATATTTTTTTTTACCGTAGTGTAAAATCACCATTTCACGTTTGCAGTAAAATGATTTTTGCTACTGTTTACTTCTCATTGCTCAATGAAAAAAATCAGTTTTAACGACTCCGGTTATGTCATCAAACCTCCGCAACCAAGCTTCGCTATTTACAGAGCTTTGCCTTTTACAGGCAACCCTTTTTGTGAAACTATACCTTAGAACTAAATAATTCTCTAACCTACTAAACATTTTTTTTTGTTGTTTTGTTCTGTTTTTCATGTACTTAATACCTATTGAAATCAATAATGATTATATACTGCTAATAATACTGTAACCTGTTCACATCCTTTACTCTTCAACTTCGTTTGGTGACACCATGCATCTGGTTGGGAACAACTCATCCATGCAACCCACCCAACTATGGTCTGTCTGTAGGTAAATCTACATTTCTTCATGAGATGTGTATTTATAAACATTGTTTTCTGCCCATGCTACTTGTTTTTGCTATGAAATGTTGTACTAAAATGCCTTGCCCTCTGCCTCACAAACATTATTGCTGCTTGCTTCCTTCACCTTTATATGCTTGCCTCACCTGCTCATCTGTACATGCCTCATCTCTTCACCCATTGCTTACCCACCATCATCTGGGTTATGTTGATGTCTATTGTGTTTTCTTATTTTTTATTTTTATTTTTGCTATATGCTACATTTCTTTGTGACTCCATTTTGATTTTGGCTTGTTTGTGTACATATTTTCTCTTTCGTTTTGTTTGTCACATTATTTTTCCTTCTGCAGGAATGGTTACATTTATGGAACAGCAAATGCCATTTAACGTCAATGTAAAGCATCTATCAGAAAAAAATGGCTCTATTCGTGGAAACAAAATCAGCCATAACTTTTGTTGTTTCTTATGTGGAAACACGATCATCATCAACTCAAGAAAGGTGGTTAAAGAGGTATTGCTGAAAATTGTGTTTTCATGCCTAATCCGATCACGCCAAACAAATGCAAGTTTAATCTACATTACCTTAGCCTACTTTAAATCAGCGCTACGTAGTCACATCTTAAAACCCAAGATGTTCAGCACGAAAACTCAGAACCCCAGGAATGTTTTGAAAACCCACATCAAAGCGTAAAACCCCACATACTCGACAGCCTTACCTGACCGTGCGCCCGTTTCGGCGATGAAATGCAGAGTCATCATTGTGCGGATCTACTTGCAAGTAACCCACGACATGCTCTCTGTTTGTTTTGTTTGTACATGAAATTTGTAATCATTTTTGACACATATGCTTTGGGTGTCATTAATTTATTGCCTGCTTTTGTAAAAATCAAAATTAGTTTTTTCATCGAGAAAATGATTAAAATTATTTCACAATTAATCCAAAAAACAATACAGTTTTGAAATTGGGGAAAACCCTTTGTTGAAACCGTTTATTAATTCTATTTGAATAAGACAGGGGATAGTGTTGTAACAATGTGTGTAATAACCTAACTTAATACTGTATAAAACAATATGCAACTTGCTGCTGAATACTGATATTGGATATAAAGAAACCAAGCAGGATG